>BFBZ01000197.1_pt1 | contig 75222 bp, 63 predicted proteins | sample 1888401 | NCBI WGS metagenome assembly BFBZ01 (sample SAMD00112614, study PRJDB3348) | symbiont metagenome | host: Chara braunii
CTCCGCGCCAGCTCCCGCCGCTACGACCGCCCAGATGGGCACATCAAACCGCCCGAACGAACTCAGATCTGGATAAAACTTGGGGGCAAGGTCATCGGCGATCTTCGAGAACCGTCGAATCGAGCTCTACGCCTCGATAGGCGCTACTTGTCCAGCAGCGACGTGATGGGCCTAGAGCACCGGCCAGGAGAGAAGTGGCCCTTTCGCCGTCTCGGGGGGTCCTTCCGTGCCCACTAGATTGCTATCTTTGGCGTGACGAACCTTCTTTTCGGCAATTGCGTCATTGTCGGCTTCCTTCTGCAAACCGACCGTCAGGTACATCGAGTAGCCCGCATACCAGCACATAATCGCACCCAAGACCCACGTTGCAATCGACCAGAAGTTCCAGCCCCACGGATCGAGACCGCTTGAAACAGACCAGAACGGGTATCCCCGAAACACTTCGTGTAGCAGCAGAGATAGGACGACGATCTGCGCAAGACCTCCGAAGAGGGTAACAGCGCATGAAAGCAGGAACGTCCAGAGAAAACCGTGGTATCCTACGGAGTAGACCTTCGACGTAGCGTCCTTCTCGAAGCGGCCCTTCCTTAAGGCGACGTAGATGAACGGAGCTACCACGACGACCAAAGAGAGCAATAGGGCCGCTGCCGAATAGCCGGCCTTGCTTGCATATCGGGTGAGATCCGGAAGGGCGCTTAGGCTAAGGGCGGTCGCAAGCACGCCACCTACCAGGGTCGTGGTGGACGTCCAGCTTTTGGAGAATTCCCACGCCGGAGAACCCAATCTGAACCACGGTGGTACCCAGGCGATGAAAAGCCCGATTGCGAGTCCGGCGAGTATCGCGGTGCCGATGGAAGCCCAGACGCAGTACCACAGCGACGTGACTGCGGCCGATGTCAAGTAGCTCTGAACGAGCTTCAACTGTTTGAGTACAGTCTCGCCACCGTCTGTGCGCAATTCGAGATAGCACGTCGCCGGTAACGCGACGTCGGTAATCGAGAGGTGAACCACGGACATATTTCCCTGCGGAAGCTTGGCGATTGCCTGGAGCGGGATCTTGCCGCATCCGCTATCCTTTTCGTCCAAAAGCCTCAATGACCCCGCCGCATCCACGCCTGCAGCGCTTCTGATCGGAACGTCGAGCTCAAACGCGCCTGAACTATTCGGTGACAGCGTGGCTGCGGCCCCGTCTACGAACACGAGGCTTGGCTTCGGGGTATCGCCGTATGCAGGGCACCGTCCGGCGACCAACATCAGCAGGATCACAGCAAGAGCCCTGCCTGGAATCGATACGGCGTGGTCGAAGGCGCCCGTTCCCAAGTCCATCCCGCCCTCCAATCACCAAACCAACTTCGCCATCACTTGCGAAGCCCACACGGCCTCCTTCTCAAGGAAGCCGAATGTTCGTCGGCGATGGAGGCCGGCCCCCGAAGATAAATTGTCGAACGCCACTTCACAACGTAACGTTTTACGGTTTTAATCCGCCAACTGCGGGGAGCGGGGCTATGGGGAGATTGCAGGTCACTGCTGCAACGATCGGGTTCGCATGCGTGCTTTCCGGTTGCGGTGCATTCGTTCCGGAATTCGGCGAACTGTACGACACTGCGGTACCGGACGCCCTGATCGATGCGATCGTCAGCCACGTCCACTGTGAAGTAAAGAGCCAGATCGAGTTTCTGATTCTCGACGACATCGAAATTGCTCGCAATGACATAGCGAGTGGTTTGCCTGCCAAGCGCCATCTCAAATGGCTTGACGATTGGGGAGCGCAGCTCTCGCTCACCTTGACGGTCCAGGAAAAAACGACGCTAAGTCCTGGAGTAACGTTGAACAAGGTATTGCCGAACGCGACATCGGTTTTCACGAGCGGCAATGTCTCCACGTCGCAACTTGAAACGATTTCGTTGGGAGCCACTGGCTCGACGGATGCCACGCGAAAGGCCGTAATCTCCTGGTTCGTCGACTTCAGAGAGTTCACAAAGGTGGACGTCGAGAAGCCGTCTTTCTTGGCCCGGACAGGAGCGAAGCCGCCATCCAAGCCGGTTACCGATCTTCTGAAAAACTTGACTCCCGAACTGGCGACAGCGAAACGGACCTACGATGCGCTCCAGAGGCAGGCAGTCGCGGCGGGAAGCGATACGCTGCCGTCGATATGTAAGTATCCCGGCGGCGTTCTCATCGAAGGCGACTTGAAAATACGGCAGTGGCTGATCATGTCATTGCGTACGGCTTTCGTCGACAACGGCGTAACGGGTGACTTCGCCAAGAACCTTCAGAACGAAATCAAGATAGCCAAGAAGGACGTACTGCAAAATCAGATCACCTTCGTGGTGTCGTACAGTGGAAACGTCACGCCCGGATGGAAGCTGGTCCGCGTTTCAGCCAACCAGGGTGGCAACTTCTTCAACGCGCAACGCACGCGCACGCAGGATCTCGTCCTGACTCTCGGCCCCGCGCCGAACGACGCGGCGGCCGCTGCGGCCGTGCATCAACAGAACCAGGATCTCGCTGCTGCCATCGGTATCGCCGTAGCCAACGCGATCAGCGGACGCACGCCTTAACAATCGAAGCCTCTTACAAGGAGCAGATTCTATGAAGGAGGACGACATTCCCGTTCGGCACCGCGGCATCCCGCGGACCCTCAAGACGGCGCTCGCGCTGGGCTACAAGAAGCGCCGGGTCAAGTTCTCCGATGTGGAGAAGAACTTCGTGCAGTTTGCGCAGCACGGTGCCCGCGCGGGTTCGGTTTGCGGACATGCTCCATCCTCGAAGCCAGGCTATATCTCTGTCTGCTATAAGGACGATTCCGGCATGTGTACTTGGGTCGATGTGCTAAAGACCGCCCCGGTAGACCACTGAGGAGGCCTGACGCATGGTTCATCCGGAGAGAAGTCGTTCAACGCTCTCGAATTCGGTCTGGCGGTTTCTTGCCGTCGCCAGCCGCCATGGAATGAGGATCGCCTACGAACGCACCTCTCTTGGCATGGTGCCCGTCAGCTGCGCCTCGCTAGACAAAGTTCAGGCCACACATCCTCCGGGAGCGCGCGCGCTGGCCGAGCGCGGCATTACGGCATGCTTTAGGCCGCCAGCGAACGCGAGCCTTCGGCATGCTCCTTCCTCGAACCGCGGTCAAGCTCGTGCGCCGTTTGCTTGAACTTTACCCCTTCCAGGAGCCCTTGGATATAGCCTGAAATCGTTCGGCCGCCATGATAAGCGCGGTGTCGAACGTATCGACGTACTTGCTGGTAACGGATCCTTTCGAACGACCGACCAGAGCGGAGATAGTCACTTCGGTAAACCCGAGACCGTTCGCAAGCTGGAGCTATGACGCAGAACGTCGGGGTTACGTCAGGGAGCGGCGACTTTCTGAACAATTGCTCCCAATGGTTTGGCAAACTGCCAAAGGCATTGTCGTCTCCGTACCCGAGAAAGACGTGAGATCCGACCTTCTCATGGTCGGCTCTCCTCCGCCCTCATAGATTCGCTGCGAGCTTCGAGAGGAATTCGCGCGCCTTCTTCGCGAACGGATGGGACGTTTCGTCGAAGATCGCGACACCTTCTTCCGCGCATTCCACGGCGCGTGCGCGGTCACCAGCCAGGTCATACGCCTTGCCGAAGCTGAACAGCGCGTTGCCTTCGCCGAAGAGGTCGCCAACCTCCCGACAAAGCGCAAGCTACTGGCCGAAGTATTCGACCGCGCGCGCGTGGTCGCTCAGATCGATAGCCACTAGTCCGAGGTTGCCTAGGGCATTGGCCTCGCCCCGTCTGTCTCCGATGATCCGCACGATCGCCAGCTGGTCCTCATATACGCGCAATGCGCGAGCTGGCTCGCTCAAGTCCGCGTAGGCATTTCCGAGATTTCCGAGAGCGATCGCTCCGCCGTGACGGAATCCGATCTGGCGTGATATCCGATTGATTTTGATGGCCGTCGTCGGCATGGCAGAGGCCGATGTTGCCCGCGACCGTAGCCTCGAGCTGCGGCAATTACCGCTCGCGAACCAGCGCAATCTGCGCTTCGAACGCGGCGATGGCCCGGTCGAGGTTGCCGAGACGCCGCTTAGTACCGCATCCTTGATTGTTGGATTGCGCGCCAGTCCGCCGAGACCCAACGCGCGTCCCCATACCCCAATCCAGGAAAGGATAGCCGGCTCGCGCGTCAGCGAGGTCTATTGCGCCTCATACGGGAAGCACGCACCGGCCTCGGGGTCGTAAGCGAAGGCGTCATCAAGTGTCGTCTTCCCGATGCCCGGCTAGCCCCGACGACAGTTCTGGCGTGAAGTGGCTGGCCGCCTGGAACTCCGAACCATACAACCTAATCCCACCGGCCTTCTGGATCTCGACGAGCGAGGCGCAGCGGCGGCAGCCCACCCTCAGATGTGGGTGACGTAGATCGTCTTCCTCGTCGCTGCCAGTCGGCAGATCAGGATCCCGCCGGTCTCGCGCGGACTGTGCCGCCGCATCAATTCCGACATCTCGTTTGCGGCGGTCGCCGCGATCCGGATCTGCCATCCGTAGTCGGCGCGGAGCACAACGGTCGGGCCGATGGTCCGCGCGCTTGCGCGACTATCGCCTTCTTCGCTCAAGAAGCTCAGACCGACGACTCCCTCGCTCCGCGTCGGGCCGTCCTTGGCCAGATAAGCTCTCAGTCGCCGGGTAGTCGCCGCGGCGTGGAACGATACGACCTCGTCGGCCAGCCGCATGGTCGCCGAGCTGCAGCTCAATCCGACCTGGATGTCCTCGAGGCCGCCGGATCCAACCCGATCGTCACGCGTCGACTTGACCTCTTCCAGCTAGGCGGCGAGAGCATCGTCCTCGATCGCGGAATCGTAGATTAGGGTCTGGAGATCGTCGATGCGGGGACTGCGTCCGATCCCCTCGATCGAAAGAAGGCCGAGCTTTCCGCGATGCGCGATCTCGGCGCGATGCACGCGCAGCGTCTCGGGCAGGGCGGCGTCACGAAGCGCGTTGAGCACGACGTTGGAGGCGGTCAGATCGATCAGATTTCGATAGCCCTCCGCGAAATTCTCCTCCCTCAAGGTCGACAGAACCGAGACGGCGCTTGCCTCGATCGGCAGGTCTTTCTGCCCCGGATAGAGCTTCAGCAATTCGTCCTTGAGCGCTTCGGCCTTCGGTTTTCCGATCGAACTTCCTCCCAGCGCGTGTCGGACGAGATTGTGCGGGGACATATGGGCCCAATCGAAGATCTTGAGTCCGACGCTGCCGCTGCGCGCGAGATGGGAGGCGACCTTGGAGCCCAAGGCTCCTGCGCCGAACAGAAGCGAGGGTTGCGCAGCGTTCTCCGGCGTGATCGCCGATATCTCCTGGGCGAAGGAAGGCGTCAGCGGCGTTCGATGATCGGCCAGACGAACGGCGGCATCCAGGTTCCAGGACCCGTCGCTTGGCCAGTGATCTCCGCCGGCGGTCACTAGCAAATTCAGCAGCTCGACGTCGGAATTCGTCCCGATGATGTTTCGGGGCCGCCTCACAGCGACGATCACCGGCACGCCGGCGAACAGGTGGAAGCCGTTCGACAGATATTCCTCCAGCGCGGGCGCGATCGGTAACCCGCGATCGGCGCCCCAGACGACGAGCTCGCCCAGAGTCGTCGGGAGCTCGCCGAAATATTCGCGCGACACGTCTCGCTCGGCCGCCCAAACGAGGACCCCGAATAGGCGGCGCTGAAGCTGTCCCTTTGACTCGGGTTTCTCCGCGAAATCGTTCAGGAGCTCTGCGTCGCGAAACCGCCCCCGCGCCCGTTGGACCAAATCATAGACGTCGTGTTCGGCAAACCATGCGTCGATCGAACCGCAATGCAGACAAAACCAGGTGGGCTGCTTCGGCGCAGTGACGTTGATGTGAGGGAACTTGGTCTTCGGAAAGTCTCGGCGATTCGAATAGACGAGGGGAGCACGATGTGGGAAGATCCGCCTTTCGAACAGGAGGGCGATCGGCTCGCGTTTTCGGATGTCGACGCCCCCAACGGGCCCCCTCCCGGGGAGCTCGACGTCTACGATGAGCGGCACGGCGATCCAGCCGTCGTTCCACTTCAACGCTTTGATGTTCTGGTCGGGGAAACGCGATCTCAGCAGGGAGATCGAGTCGAGGATCTCCGGGAGGAGCTGGGTTTCGTCGTCCTCAACCAGTTTTGACGTGAAGGAATCATCCATAGGTCTGCGGCGTGCTCGCGACCGTCTTGAGGGCGTCGTCGACGTGGTCGACGTCTTTCGGATCTAGGAGAACCGGCCCATTTTCGCTCATTTCGAAGGTGGTCGGCAGAGGGCTCCTCTGGTCTCCCACCTCCGAGAGGCTGATGAAATTCTCCGCGCCGACAACCTCTTCGTACTCTCCCTTGGCAGCGAAATGCGGAGGATTATCGTCGTCGTCCTTGATCGGCTTACGCGGGAATAAGGACCGGCGAGAACGCCCCGACCGATCGACGCCAATAGCCAGCCGATCCCAGACCTGTATGCCGCCGGCAACGGCATGGCCAGCATCACAGGCATCAACTATGCCGGCGCCGACATCACGCTCAGGCCGGCGCTGACGTTCGGCTACATTGCGGGACAGCATGTCGCAGGTATGCGTCCATGAATTTTCGCTCCGAAAGCGCCGCTGCCGTTGACAACTTGCTGCACAACGCATCATTTTCGATGATATTTGCTTGTGATACAATCATTAGATGTTTTCTTTGGGCTCGCCAGAGCAAAGCCATGTCACCTTCGCGCCAAGCCGGTCATCGCTCGGGCCCATCCCGAAAACAGGTACAGGCTCCTGCTCCGCATCCTTCTGCTCCCTATCCGGCATATGAGACCGACGACGCCTTTTACAAGCTTGCCGAGCTGATCCAGAGCAGTCGGCCTCCAATTGCCCTCATTGGGGCTGGCGCGAGTGCGAAATCCGGATATCCGACCTGGCGGGAACTACTTGAGCGCCTTCGCGAGGTCGCAAGCAAGGCGACCAAGGCCGCTCAATGGAAGAGGAATCTGGACGATATCAGCGACGCGCCGTGGACGGCCGAGCTCTTTGCAAGAGAGCTAGAAGACGGTGGCCTTGGCAAGCTGATCAAGAAGGAGTTTGGCAGCCGACGGTCGCTTGCAGAACCGCACCTCACCATCGCCAAAATGCCGTTTCCTCATTTTCTAACGACCAATTTCGACCCCAGCATCGAAGAAGCCTTGACCAAGACCAAGCGCAAGCATGAGGTCGTCAACTGGCACGAGAGCCGGGCCGTATCGGACTTTCTCATCAACCTCAGTCATCGCGATGGGCTGACGCGGGTGGTTTACCTGCATGGCCGCTACGACGACGATGAGCGGAACATCATTCTGACAGAGAGCAAATATGTGTCTCGCTACATCGCAAGCGACGACGCACGACGAAAATTGATGGCCGTATTCATGACCCATCCGGTCGTGTTCATCGGGTTTTCGATGAACGATCCGGATCTGGCGAACCTCATGCGCGAGGTCACCGCGCGGCTGCAAAGCAATCCGCCTTGTCATTACGCAGTGATGAGTTACCGGACGGACGTCGAACGTGAGGCAACGCGGGCAAGGATGGAGGGAAAATACGGCGTACGTCCGGTGTTCTTCAGCCGCACCCCCGCCGACCCGGACGGCGACGATTACTCGAACATGGTGCCACTGCTGGAAGCCCTGGCGGGCCGATCCACACCCCGCCGGAAGATGACCAAAAAGGACTCGCAAAAGTCGCGGCCCGCGGAATTCGATCCCGAAGATCCTCACAAAGGCCGGTTCAGTGGACTGAGCGAGCACAGCGGCCGCCGGATCACGGTGAGGAAGGTGAGCGGCTCCGAAGCAGAGGGGTTTCTCGAACTGACGGTGAAGATCGCACCATTACCTGGCGCTCCTCCCATACTCGGCCGGGTCAAGTTTCATCTTCACCCGACCTTCGAACCGGCCAGCGAAACGGTTGATGCAAAAGACGGAAGTGCCGCTTACGATCTCGAGTCCTACGGCGCTTTCACGATCGGGATCGAACTCGAAAGGGAACACAAACGATTCGAGATCGATTTGGCGACCTTGCCGGAACTGCCGCTCTGGTTTCGGCGGCAGTGAAGGCCGGGCGCGGTAACGCAACGACTCCTCGACGAACGGACTTCCGATGGTAGGTGAACCGGTCCAATCAATCGGCGATGAAGCCGCGAAGGGCGAGCCGCAGGACGGCATCGCGCTTTGCCTTTCCGGCGGTGGATATCGTGCGATGATTTTTCACGTCGGCGTGCTCTGGCGTCTTTATGAGACGGAGACACTCGGCAAGATCGATCGCATATCGAGTGTCTCGGGCGGCTCCATCACAGCTGCCCTGCTCGCGCTCAAATGGAGCAAGCTTCATGGCGGAGGGGCACCCGACATACCGACGTTTCGTCGAGAAGTCGTCGAGCCGCTGCGGGCCCTTGGACGGACGACGATCGATGTCAAGGCTGTCCTTCTCGGACTGCTGTTACCGGGGCGCACCAGCGACCGCGTCGCGGCCGCCTACGAGTCACATCTGTTCGGGTCGGCTACCTTGCAGGATTTGCCGGATGCCCCGAGATTCATCATCAACGCGACCAATGTTCAATCCGGCGCACTGTGGCGGTTCTCGAAGCCGTACATGCGGGACTACCGCGTGGGCGAGGTGCTGAAGCCCGGCATCAAGCTTTCAAAGGCTGTCGCCGCGTCATCCGCGTTTCCACCAGTGCTGTCGCCAGTCGAAATGGACCTCGAGGGGAGCTCGTTCACCCCGGGCTCGGGGTCCGATCTGCAGCGTGCGCCGTTCACGACGCGCGTCGTGCTGGCAGACGGCGGCGTCTACGACAATCTGGGTCTGGAAACCGCCTGGAAGCGCTATCGCACGATCCTGGTCAGCGATGCGGGCGGAAAGCTTCAGCCGGAGGAGGCTCCAAGATCGAACTGGGCCAGTCATGCCTACCGCGTCCTCGACCTCATCGACAATCAGGTCAGATCTCTCAGGAAGCGGCAGGTCATCGACTCGCTGAAGCAGGGCGTTCGCACCGGGGCTTATTGGGGAATCCGGACCAACATTCTCGACTACGCGTTGACCGACAGCCTGCCCTGTCCAGTCAACGCGACCATGCGCCTGGCCGACACCCCGACACGCCTGCAGGCCATGGACGACAGATTGCAAGAGCAACTGATCAACTGGGGTTACGCGGTATGCGACGCGGCGTTACGCAAGCATGTCGACCCCGCGATCGCGAAGCCTGCCGGCTTCCCCTATCCGAGCTCGGGAGTCTGAAGCCGTGGCGGTGCCCATTCCGAGAACTCTTGCCGAACATATCCTGCTTGGGCCGGCCGGCGATCGACGCCAGCTCCAGGACTCCCCGATCCTCGGCGACGTCTGGATTGCCTATGCCAGCGAGGCCCACGCGCAGGAATTGCTGATCACGCCGCATCGGACGAAAACCGCAGGCATCGTCGCGAACTGGATTGACGACGAAGTCCATGAAGATCGAAAGGCACATGGCACGGCCGAGCGTCAGCCTTGTGAAATCGCCTATCTGCAAGGAGTCGTCGCCGCGCGGTTGCACTTCGACGAAGTACTTCGCATCATCGTGCCGGCAACCGGCTGGTGGATCAGCGAGCGGGTACAGAAGGACCTCAAACAGTACCGAGACGGGGTCAAAGGCCTGGAACGCATCAATGCCGTCCTGGACGCGGCTCACGAGATGGCGGAGCAATGGCGAGATCCCAAGAACAGCCGGAGGCCCGCAAGGATCCTGACGGCGCTGGATCGATATGCCGCGCTCGCCGGAATTATTCTATGGGGGGCCAATCCGCAAAACACGATCCCGCCGAATGCCACGCCGGAGCAGCTCGTCGCCATGATCAGGGCTGCCAAGACGGCAATAACGGATCTGCTTGCAAGATTGTTTGAAGAGATCAGCGATCGCGAGGAGCGGTTCAAGAAGATCAAAAAGAAGCCATGGACCGGTTCGCTCGTGTATCAAGTCTCGCTCAACCGGCAGGCCGGCATGGCCGTCGCGCGGTCGGTACCGTCTGTCAAGGCGGATGCGGCCCGCTTGCTGTTCAAGGTCGAATGCGCGGACATTGCATGGGCGGTCATCGATTCCGGCATCAACGGCGATCATGTCTGCTTCAAGGGCGATGACAACAAATCCCGCGTTGTCGCCAGCTTCGATTTCGGGAATTTCCGGAAAATCGTCAATCTCGACAACCTCCGGGTCTTCGGCCCCAGAGGCGATCCGGCGAAAGCGAAGGAAAGATTGACGGCGCTTCTGCCTCCCGGTCAGAAGCCAACGTCGGACACCGAACTGATCTCGAATCTCTTTCAGCTGGCCCAGGACGCCAAGTCGCAGCGACCGGTTCATTGGGAATTGATCGAACCCTTTGTCCAGGTCGATATCGGCTCGCGCACGCTGGCGAGCGACCACGGCACGCATGTCGCCGGCATCATCGGTGCGCGGGCGGCAGTCGGGAAATTCGCCAAGGGAATCCCCGATACCGACAATCTCGACGGCATGTGTCCGGATATCAAGCTCTACGATTTCAGGGTGGTGTCGCAGACCGGCAGCGAAAAGGACACCGAATTCGGAATCATCGCCGCGATGCAGTACATCCGGCACATGAACGAGCGCAATGACTACATCTCCATTCACGGAGCCAATCTGAGCCTGTCGATCAAGCACGACGTGCGCAACTACGCATGCGGCCGGACGCCGATCTGCGACGAGTGCGAGCGCCTCGTCGAAAGCGGCGTCGTGGTCGTCGCGGCCGCCGGGAACTTCGGCTATCAGAGCTTCACGACGACCGAGGGCGCCTTCGAAAGCTATGCTGCCTTCAGCATCACCGATCCCGGAAATGCGGATGGCGTCATCACCGTCGGATCAACGCACCGATCGTTGCCGCACACCTACGGCGTCAGCTTCTTCTCGAGCCGGGGGCCGACCGGCGACGGAAGATTAAAGCCGGACCTGGTCGCGCCCGGAGAACGCATTCACGGGCCGTTCCGCGATGGCTGGGGCGACCTCGACGGGACCAGCATGGCCGCCCCGCACGTCAGCGGCGCCGCCGCGATGCTGCTGGCGCGGTATCCGGAGTTCATCAAGCAGCCGCGCAAGATCAAGAAGATCCTGTGCGAGACCGCAACCGATCTCGGTCGGGAACGCAGCTTTCAAGGCAACGGACTGCTCGACGTGCTCAGGGCTTTCCAAAGGATTTGAAGGGATTGGCCATGATCTTCAGTCTGGACATCCGGCGGGCGCGCAAGGGCGACTGCATGTTGCTGCATTTCGGCACCAAGACCGACCCCGGACTCATCATGATCGATGGCGGCCCCAAGGCGGTCTACGAGCCGCATCTGAAACCCCGGCTGCAGCAGATCCGCAAGGCGCGCGGCCTGAAGCAAAACGAGTCGCTGCCGGTCGACGTGCTGATGGTCAGCCACGTGGACGACGACCACATCCAGGGAATTCTGGATTTCACCAAGGAGGAAATTGCGAACGCCGACGCACACAAGCCGCGGCTCCTGAACGTGCTCAGCCTGTGGCACAACAGCTTCGACGAAATCATTGGCAGTGCGCCGACTGAGTTGACCGAAAGCGTGACCGGGACGTTCCATACCGAGGCCAGTACCGGGGCGGTCGACCTGTCCGATGACAAGGTCGGCAGCGTCGAGCAGATCTTTCTCGGTCAAAATCCAGGAGGCGATGAGGACGCGGATACCGAACTGGTCGGTAGTTCGCTGAAGGTCCTTGCCAGTATCGCCCAGGGCTTCCGCCTGAGAGAAGATGCCGAGCGACTGGGCTACCAGCGCAACGCTGAATTCGACGGCAAGCTGATCGTCGCGAGGAAGAACGGAGAGCATGTCGCCGTCGGTCAATCACTGGACGTTACGGTGATCGGCCCGATGCACGACGAAATTCTGGCGCTCCACAAGGATCACCAGAAATGGCTCGAAGAGCTCAAGAGGAAGGGAAAATCGCCTGAGGAGGCGCTGGCGGCATATGTCGACAAGTCCGTGCCCAACCTTTCCAGCATCGTGGTCCTGATCGAGGACGGCAACAAGCGTGTACTTCTGACGGGGGACGCAAGAGGCGACAAGGTTCTGGAAGGGCTGCAGCTCGCCGGAAAGCTCGAAGAGGGTGACGACACGACAATCGAAGTCGATATCCTGAAGGTTCCGCATCACGGCAGTTCGAACAATCTCGACACGGATTTCTTCGAACGCATCGTTGCCAAGCACTACGTCTTCTCGGGCGACGGCGAGCACGGAAACCCTGACCGCGAGTCGATGGAGATGCTGCTCGCGGCCCGAAAAAACGAAGACTACAAGATCCACCTGACTTACTCCCTCGAGGACATCGACGAGAAGCGCGAGGAAGACTGGAACAAGGAACGCAAGAAGCAGGTCGATCGAAAAGCAAGGACCGGAGAAGGACAGGTGCGCGAGAGATGGTCAGCGGAGAAGCATGGCCTGGTGGCCTTCTTCGACGCCAATCCGAACTTCAAAGCGAAACTCGTCATTGTCGGCGAGAACGATGCGCATGTCGTCGATCTCGGCACCCCGCTAAGGAGTGCGTGGCCGGCGCTCGGCTAGGAGATCGGCTTCATTCGCCGTGCCCAACCGTCCGCCCAGCCGAACCCACAGCAAGTGATCGGGCACCTCGCTGAGCCGAAGCAGGCGTCCGGGGGGCGCCGGAGCTCGCTTCGCCGCCATCGGCGTCCGCAGCCTCCAGGAGCGCTTGCCAGTATCTGTGATGCAAATTCGCCCGGAGCCAGTCCTCGCACGGGAGGCGCGCCTTCCTGCCGACTTGGCGGGCCGTTGCTTGATCTGTCTCCGAATCGGTCAGCTGGCGGGGCGGTCGGTCATGGTCACGAGAAGCACATATCATGAACGTAGAGTCGAGTCGGCGGGCGAAGGGCTGAGAGCGGCTATCACAATTGACCTTTCGTCCATCCAGAGCCTCTCCAAGGCCCGCGCTAGCATCGACATGCAGGGCAAGCCGACGAGCACAATGCCCTGCCACCGTGCCGTAGCAACGCGTGCGCCGGCAGGAGGACTCACATTGGCCCTCAACCACCCCCATATACCCCAACAGCCGCGGAATCCGCTCCGTCACCTCGAAATCCCCGCTGGCGGGAACCACAACAGGCCGTGTTCCCACAGGGTAAGCCCCGGTGACGGCCGCCTTGCGTGGGCAGTGAGGCTTTGCGAAGCCATAGGACTAGTCCTGGGGCTAGTCCTATGGCCAAAGCGGAAGTGGAAGTGATCACGTCGGAGCGGCGACGGCGGCATTGGTTGCGGGCGAACAAGGAGCGTGTCGTCGCGGCGGCGTTGCAGCCGGGCGCAACGATCCTGGGCGTGGCGCGGGCGTTCGGTGTGCATTCCAGTGAGGTGTTCCGCTGGCATCAGCAGCTGTGTGGGAGGGAGGCGCTGCCGCCGGGCTTTGCCGCCGTGACGAACCGCTGATCCGCACGCGGCTGTCGCCTGTTTGCAAGGGCTGATCGAGGTCGAGATCGGGACTGAGACGAAGATCCGGATCAGCGGATCGGCGGATCCCTCGATAGCGATGGAGTAATCGCGGCACTCCGCACGAGCTCGCGATGACGATCCCGCCCCCCTTCGGCACCTCTGGACCTATGACCTTCAGGCTATGAGCTTTGCGATTAGTCGGTAGATTTCTGTAAAGCTGGGGCTAGGCGGCCTGACGATGCACGTCTTCGATTCCGTCGGAAGGCAGACCGACTGCCTTAGCCAAAAAGCGAGCCAAAGCCGCTTTACGCGAGTCGCGATCTAGGGCGTAGGCGGTCTGCTTAAATTTAACCCCATCAAGAAGCCCTTGGATATACCCTGAAATCGTATCCGCAGCCATGATGAGCGCGGTGTCGAGCGTGTGGATATACTTGCTCGTGACCGACCCCTTCGAGTGTCCGACCAGTGCGGCGATCGTCACCTCGGTAAATCCGAGATCATTCGCGATGCTAGCGAAGCTGTGTCGCAGGACGTGGGGCGTGATATCCGAAAGCGGCGACTTACTGAACAATTGCTCCCAATGGTTTGGGAAACTACCGAAGGCGTTGTCGTCTCCATATCCTGGAAAGACGTAGGTTCCAACCTTCTGCCTTTTTCGAACGTCCATGAATTCCACCACAGGAAGTCCAATCGGTCGGATCGATGCACCCTCCTTGCTGTCCGCTAGACGCAAACAGCTCGCGTCGGTATCCACTTCGGACCACTTGAGGCCGATAATTTCACTGCGACGGCAGCCGGTCAGCGCGATCTGGTGAATGATGTCGACCGTTATGGCGTACTTTTCGTCCTTTGCTGCTTCCTCCAGCATCTCGCCCAGCGTCCGGTACTCGGCCTCCGTGAGCCGACGATTGCGGACATTGTCCTTCGGCTTGCGAATGCCATGGGCTGGATTGTGCTCGATGATCCCGGCCTCCACCGCATAGGTGAGAATGCCCCCGAGGAGACCGACGGTCCGCGTTGCCGTGCCGACGCCACCGCGCACATTGGCTCTGCCACGGAGCTTCTTCGTCTTGACGCTGGCACGGGTCTTCCCTGCCATGATGTCCTTCAGGACCTTGTTGACGTCTGCTTTGACGAGATCCTTGACCCGACGCGTGCCAATCAACGGAATGATGTGGCGATTGATGCGCCCAGTGTCCGTCACCAACGTTGTCGACTTCTTCGGGCGTCCGCCCTTGCCTAGAATAAGGCCCGCTTCAAAGTCTTTGAGGTAGAGTTCGCAGAGCTCCTTGACCGTGACAGCCTTGTGGTCGAGCTGCCGCTCCTCGGCCGGGTTGTCACCTTGTGCTACCCGCCCCAGCTGAATCTTGGCTTCCTTACGGGCAAGCTCCGGCGTCCAAACACCGTGAACCCCGATGCTATAGCGGCGAGAGCGGCCGGCTGAACGGTATTGAATCAGGTAGCTGCGTTTGCCCGACTTGAAGACGCGCAGGCCAAAGCCAGGCAGTTCGTCATCCCAGATCACGTAGTCCGTGCTTTGAGGTTCGGCGCCATCGACAACGCGTTTACTGAGCTTAGGCACGGATTTTCTCTCCTCCGAAGCCCGTCTCCCGCGTAAGCACCACGTAAGCACTTGGAGGAAAACCGGAGCGTATCGCAGGATACAGCCGGCGGAGGGTCATTCCAGATTGGCTAATGATTAGAGTGGGATATCGTAGCATTGGATGTCCTGGCGTTTTCTCGCGCAGCACAACCTATAATACTCCGAAGGCAAAGGTCACACGTTCGAATCGTGTCGGGTGCGCCAGTCCTGGCTTGGTCCCGTGACGCGGTTGGACAGCCTGCTGGCTTTTGCCTCGCCTGCGCATCGGTCCGCAGCGCATTCTCTCCCGGCCCTGCTCAATATCCCCGGCGAGCATTCTGATCGTCGCGTGCCATTATCGCAGCAGCCCTAGCTAGCTGGTCCAATCGGGTTGCTGGTATGAGGACGACCTCGCCGAAGCGGTGCGTTCCTATTTTCCGGTTACGCACAACGTTGCCGATGGCGCGGGTGGCGCTCCGCTTGCCGGGCTTTTGCAAGAGCGCGCCCGCTTGGCCGGAAAGAAGGTCGGGGTGATTTTGTCGGGCGGCAATATCGACGCGTCGGGATCGTGTCCCATTGCGTGGTGTAGCTAGCGGTGGGGCAGCGCGTTCGCCGGGGAGAGCTGGGCAGGTCAGCTGGCGATCGCCGGAAGGCTGACGGTGGGATCATCGCTCAACGGCGCGATTGTTTCCAGTGTCATGTAGCGGGCGCGCTGGACGGCCCATTCATCGTTTTGCTCAAGCAGGATCGCGCTGATGAGGCGGACGATGGCGTCTTCATTGGGGAAGATGCCGACAACCTCGGTCCGGCGCTTCATCTCGCCGTTGAGGCGCTCGATCGGATTGGTCGAGTGCAGCTTGGTCCGGTGCTGCGGTGGGAACGTCATATAGGCCAGCACATCGGTCTCGACCTCGTCGAGGAAGCAGCAAGCTTAGGCAGTTTGGGGCGGAGTTGATCGGCGACCTTCCGCCACTGCGCTTGTGCAGCCCCGGCATCGTCCTGGGCAAAGGCGGTGGCGATGAAGGCGGAGACCACGCGCCGGCCGCTCTTGCCGGCATGCGCCAGCGCGTTGCGCATGAAGTGCACGCAGCACCGCTGCCAGCTGGCGTTGAGCACCTTGGCGACGGTGGCCTTGATACCTTCATGGGCGTCGGACACGACCAGCTTGACACCGCGCAGGCCGCGGCGGGCGAGCTTGCGCAGGAAAGCGGTCCAGAACGTCTCGGCTTCAAAGGGACCGATGTCCATCCCGAGCACCTCGCGTCGGCCATCGCTATTGACGCCGACCGCAACAATCACCGCGATCGACACGATGCGCCCGTTCTGACGCACCTTCACGTAGGTGGCGTCGATCCACAGATACGGCCAGTCGCCTTCGATCGGACGGGCGAGGAACGCCTTCACCTTGTCGTCGATCTCCGCGCAGAGCCGGCTCACTTGGCTCTTCGAAATACCGGTCATGCCCATGGCCTGCACCAGATCGTCCACCGAACGGGTCGAGACGCCCTGCACATAGGCTTCCCGAACCACGGCGGTGAGCGCCTTCTCGGCCATCCGGCGCGGCTCCAGGAAGCCGGGGAAGTAGGAGCCCTTGCGCAGCTTGGGGATGCGAAGCTCGACCGTGCCGGCACGAGTCTCCCAGGTCTGGTCGCGATAGCCGTTGCGCTGGGCCAGGCGCTCGGGGGTCTTATCCACGAGCGTGCGCAGGTTCATCATTTCGTCGGTCATCGGTGGTTCCTCGGTTGCGTTGGCGTGTCGCAACCCGATCCTACCGGAGAACTGCCGGTGACCACCGCAAAGCCGCCCGCCCGCTACGGCGCTATCGGAGGCGCGCGTCCGAGCGGCTTTGCTCTACCGAGCTACACCACCACCGGGGACACGACCACGCGCCCCAGCCCATCGCTCAATCGCCGGGTGGTCAAATATGGCATAATGGTCAATCAAACTGCACTTTAGTGAGGCTTACATCTGCGGATTGTTCGCGGCGCCTAACGCCGGTCTCGGCCAGGGCGCCGGCGTCCTGCGAGACGCTCAGCACCCTGCCGTAGACAAGGCCGTAATGGGTGAAGTTGAAGGTGTCGATCTTTATCTCGGCCGCCTCGCCGAAATTGACGAAGCCGAAGTCCCAATGAGATCATGGCTGCGGAATAGCCGTGCGTCTCATGGAGCGTGTACCTGTCGGCGAGGAGGACGGCTTGGCGCTGGCTGGCTCATGATCGCTCCGTGGAATTACTGGCTGGCCCCGCAGAGAGCTCCACTTCAACGTCCCATTAAGCATGAAGCGCTTAGGTCGTTGGGCTGAAAGAAGTGCGCGCGCCTCGGACAACACCGTTGGCTCGCGGAGTGACATGAGTCGAAGCGGCATATGGCGAAGCCTGTCAGCTCCCTTCTATGTGCCGCAGCCAGTATCGGGGCGCTGATGTACTCCTCGTCCGCGCTATCCCAGATCGCAGCTCCCAGTCAGGTGACTCCGCCGAGCCTGCGACCTCAATTCCCGGCGGGCGAGCAGCCGTTGCGACTACCGGGGCCGCTGGAAACGGCCGTGCCGCCCGGCAACGCAGCCATGGCCGTCGTGGTCGGCGAGGCGCAGCTCGATGGCGCGTTTCCCGAGCTTCGCACGCTCACCGACCCCCTGATCGCTCGCGTCAAGGGCCAACGTGTCAGCGTTGCCCAGATCTATGCGCTCGCGACCAACCTCGAAGGCCTCTATTCGCGCGCCGGCTATCCGCTGGTGCGGGTCAGCGTGCCGCCGCAACAGCTGGTCGACGGCGGGACACTTCGCCTTGTTGTCATCGACGGCTTCATCGAAGCGATCGACGTCAATACGCTTCCTGAGCGCGTGCGAAACGTGGTCGCCGGCCGGACCAACTTGCTGCTGGGGCGGCCGCATCTCACGACCGAACAAATCGAGCGTGCGCTGCTGATCGCGGGCGACGTTCCCGGCTTGAGGCTGCGCAGCACCCTGGTGCGCGGCACGCGCGAAGGCGGGGTACGGCTCGTGCTCGAGGGCGAGCATCGGCTGATCTCGGGCTCGGCCGGAGCCGACGATCGCCTGTCGCGTTCGCTCGGCACTTGGCAGCTGCGCGGCACGCTGGCGCTCAACAGCGCGCTCGGCGCTGGCGAGCAGATCTACGGCACGGCCGGACTCAGCACGGATTTGCGTGCGGCCTCGGCAGGCGACGCGCCGGTCTCGCTCTACGGCGGCGGGGCCGTCGTGCCGATCGGAGCGGACGGCATCACGGTCAATCCGGAATACACGCATTCGCGGACGGTCACGAAGCAGACGCCCGGCGCCCCCGCTTCGCTCGGCAGCTTCGACCGGTTCGCGCTACGCCTGCGCGGGCCGATCGGGCTGTCGCGAAAGGCGTCGCTCTACGCCAACCTCGCCGTCGAGGATGTCGAGCAGCAGATCTCGGCGCCGGATTTCGGGGTGGCGCTCAGCCACGATCATTACCGCGTGCTTCGCGGCGGCATCGACTACGCCACGACGTTGCCGTCGCAGGCAGGGCTGCAGCTCGGAGCGCAGCTCTCGAAGGGGCTCGGCGGACGCAATGCCGAGGACGCGATCACCTCGCGCGTGCCGTTGTCGCGGATCGGCGCGACGCCCGACTTCGTCAAGCTTGCGGCCACCGCGCGCCTGTCGCAACCTTTGCCCGCCGGCTTCCGCTTCGATGTCATCGGCACCAGCCAGATCACCGGCGGCAAGGCCATGCTGCGCTCCGAGCAGCTGTCGCTCGACGGAAGCGACGCGCTGTCTGCCTTCGCGTCCGGCACGTTGAATGCCGATGAGGGCTTCACCTTGCGCGGAGAGCTGGCCTACCCGTTCGTGTTCAATGCGTTCGGCACGGGGGCCGCCGCATCGCCCTATCTGTTTGCAGCCGGCGGCCGGGGCTGGATCGCGAGTCCCTCGGCCGTCGAACAAGCCGCCCTCAACGCGGGAGCCGTGGGGACCGGCGTCCGCAGCAGCGTCAGCATTCCCGGCAGCTCCGCCGATGCGAGCCTTGCAGTCGAGATCGCGCGCGGCTTCACCGACGTCAGCGGCGTGCGGCAGGGCTGGCGGGCCAATGTCCTGGGCACGGTGAGCTTCTGATGCGCGCGTTCGACCACGCACGAAACGCGCGAGCGGCGAGCGGATGGCGCAGACGCGCTGCCCTCTTGCTCGGCTGCACCTCTCTGCTCGCCATATCATCGCGCGCGCTGGCGCAAGCCGGTCTGCCGCAGGGCGGCAGCGTCGTGTCAGGTCAGGCCACGATCGGCGCGCCGGCGGGCAATACCCTCACGATCAACCAGACATCCTCCAGGGCGATCGTCGACTGGAACAGCTTCTCTGTCAGTGCCGGAAACAGCGTCAACTTCGTCCAGCCGAACTCGAGCGCAGCCATCCTCAACCGGGTCACGGGGACGACGACCTCGACCATTGCCGGCCAGGTCAGCGCAAACGGGCAGGTGTTCCTGGTCAATCCCAACGGCATCGCGATCACGCCAACTGGGTCGGTGCAGGTTGGCGGCGGCTTCGTGGCCTCGACGCTCGACATCGGCAATGCCGATTTCAACGCCGGCCGCCTGATCTTCGCCGGCAAGGGCGCTTCGGCCGCCGTCAGCAATGCCGGCGCGATTTCCGGCGCGAGCGGTGCATTTGTCGGGCTGATCGGCGGGACCGTGTCCAACAGCGGCACGATCACCGTGCCGCTCGGCCGCGTCGGGCTCGGCGCCGGAGAGGCGATCACGCTCAATCCGACAGGCGACGGCTTCCTGCAGGTCGCGCTTCCCACCAAGTCCACCACCGCCGATGGCAAGGCGATCATCGACATCGCCGGCAGGATCAAGGCGGCGGGCGGCGCGATCGAGATCAAGGCGGCGGCGGCCCAGCAGGCCGTGCGCGACGTGGTCAACGTGTCCGGCGTGCTCAGCGCCCGCTCGCTGTCGGGCCGCTCCGGCCGCATCGTGCTCGGCGGCGGAAGCGGCGCGGTGACCATATCAGGACGGCTTGCGGCCAATGGCGGCCGCAGCAATGCCGGCGGCACCATCGTGGTGACCGGGAAGAAGGTTGCGCTGACCGCGACCGCGAAGGTGAGCGCCGACGGCAGGAGCGGCGGCAAGGTGCTGATCGGCGGCGATATGCGCGGCGGCCGGGATCCGTCCGCGAAGCTGGTCGCCGATGACGTGCCGACGGCCGAGACCACTTCGGTCGCGCAGGGCGCGACCATCTCGGCGAAAGGCAGTGCCGGCGATGGCGGCAAGGTCGTGCTGTGGTCGGAGCAGACGACCGACTTCCGCGGCAGCGTCGTTGCGACCGGCGCTGATGGCGGCAATGGCGGCGGCAATGGCGGCGGCGCCGAGGTCTCGAGCCACGGCCTGCTGGACTTCCGCGGCAGTGTCGACCTGACCGCCACGGGCGGCAAGACCGGCACGCTGCTGCTCGACCCCTATGACGTGACCATCTCGACCGCGGCCGATAGCAACATGTCGAGCAGCGGCAACACCTACTCGCCGACCGGCAACAGCTCGGTGCTGTCGGTCGCCACGCTGCAAGGCGCGCTGGCGACGGCAAATGTCACCGTCGACACCGGAAGCGGCGGGTCACAGAGCGGCGACATCACCGTGGCGAACGCAGTGACCTGGGCCAGCGGCCACTCGCTGACGTTGAACGCCGCGCGTGACGTCAACGTCAATGCGGGCATCAGCACCAGCGGCGGCGGGACATTCTCGGTGTCGGCCGGCCGCGACGTGAATGTCAGCAGCAGCATCACGGCCACCGGCGGAGCCCTCAACGTCAATCTGGCTGCGTCCGGAAGCTCGGGCTCGCTCGTTATCAACGGCGCAACCATCGACACGAATGGCGGCGCGCTGACCGGGTCCGCAGTTCAGGCGGGGAGCAACGCGGCTGTCTGGCTGGCCAATAGCACCCTCAACGTCGGCGCTCTGACGCTCACGGGCACCTCGGCCTCCGGCAACGGGGTCGTATTCGCCGGATCGAACGCCATCACCAACACCGGCGGCGGCGCGTTGAGCATCAGCGGAAGCAGCCCCACATTGCCGGCATTCGTGCTGCAGGCCGGTGCGAGTCTGGATACCGCCGGCGCAGTCAGCATCACCGGAACGTCGAACAGCAGTGTCGGCGTCTATCTGCTGGGCAACAACACCATCACCGATCATTCCGACGGTCTGACCCTGAGCGGGACGACGTCATCCAACGTCGGATTCTGGATCAACAGTGGCAACAACACCTTCACCAACTCTGGTGGCGGCACGCTCGCGCTGAACGGCACGGTCACGACCTCATCCGGATCCCAGGGCATCGCATTTAACTCAGGCGTGGGCCTGACCACGTCGGGCACGGTCACGCTCACCGGCACATCGATCACCTCCAACGGTGTCGAATTCCAAGGCTCGAACCTCGTCACCGACACTGCCGGAAACCTTACCGTCAGCGGAGCCAGTACCACCGGCATCGGCGTCTTCTTTACCGCCACACCAACAACGCTGACCAATTCCGGGACGGGAGCTATTTCGATCTCAGGCAGTTCGGCTGCGGGCGCGGGAGGGGGATTTGGCGCGGCCATCAATTCCGACCTGACGACGTCGGGCAACATCTCGATCTCCGGCACCGACACCGGCACCTCCTACGGCCTGTACCTGAACGGCTCCGCGATCACCAGCAACTCGGGCAATCTCACGCTGAGCGGCTCCTCGACGGGTTCGAATGGCGTCTGGGATCAGGGCAACGGCACCTTGGCGCTGACCAACGCGGGGACCGGCACATTCCAGCTGATCGGTAGCACACCCAGCGCCAGTCGTGGCATCCGCTTCAATACCGGCAGCAATCTGACCACCCTGGGCTCCGTCTCACTGAACGGGTCGTCGGGAAGCGGTGAAGGCCTGTCGTTCAAAGGCAGCAACATCGTCACGATTCTGAACGGCACGCCGAGCTTTGCAGGCAGCTCGACCTCCGGCAGCGGCGTCTTCTTCCAGGGCGCCACGACCATCGATAACCAGGGGACCGGCACGGCGACGTTCTCGGGCACGTCAAACAGCGGCTTTGGCGTGAACTTCACCGGGACGAACACTGTGTCCGGCAACGTATCGTTCGCGGGCATCTCGACGGCGAGCGACGGCGTCAGCTTTGGATCAGCCTCGAGCCTCGCCGTAACGGGCGGGAACGTCGCCGTCAGCGGCATCTCCACCGCCACGAGCGGGTCGGGCTCGACGGTCGGCACTTACTTCTCCGGTGCGACGGTCAGTAACTCGGGCAGCGGATCGCTGACCATCACTGGAACCTCCAACGACACGGGGCCGACGAACAGCGGGAGCGCCGGCGTGCTCTTTGCCGGCACCGACGCCATCAGCAATTCCGGCGCTGGCACGCTGGCCATTTCGGGATTCAATCCGTCCGGCTACGGACTCCAGTTCCGGAATTTCTCTGCTGTAACTACATCTGGCACCATGTCGCTGGCTGGAACGTCGAGCACGGGTTATGGCGTGTTGGCATCGCTCGCCAGCTTCACCGCAACGGGAAGTGTGACGCTGACCGGCACCTCGAACAGCAATGTCGGCATGGTCGCCAACGGAGGCAACACGCTGACCGCGACGAGCGGCGCTTTGATCCTGCAAGGCACTTCGGTGTCCGCTGATGGCCTGCAACTGCGCGGGACGCTCGCCACCAGCGGCTCGGGGCTTGTGTCGATCAGCGGAACGAGTAGCGGCGGAAGCGGCATCGCGGTCAACGCCAATGTGACCTCCTCCGGCACCACGTCGATCTCAGGCAGCTCGACCAGCGGCAACGGCATCTATTTGCGGGGCAGCACCACGATCGACAATCTGAGCGGAACCGCCGTGACGTTCGCCGGCACGAGCACCAGCGGGGCCGGAGTGACGATCGATCAAGGCAGCACGCTCACGACCTCAGGCGACCTGCAGCTGAGGGGGACGAGCAGCACCGCATCCGGCCTCGTCGCCAGCGGTAGCAACGCCATTACGGCCAACTCGGGCGCGGTCACCCTTGTAGGCAGCACCTCGTCCGCCTCGGCTGTCGGAATCGACACGTCTGCAGCCGGGGTTGCGATCACCAACAACGGCACCGGCACCCTCATCCTCGACGGTCGCGGCGGCGACCGGCTCGGCGCCACGATCACCTCAGGCGCGGCGCCGGTGGTGATCAGTGACACTGGTGCGGTGAGCCAGATCGGCGGCGCCATCGCTGCTACGGCGCTGCGGCTGTCGGGCGGAACGAGCTACGTGCTTGGCGCCGACAACACTGTCGGCACGCTTGCCGCCAGCGGTATCGGCGCGCTCACCTTCAACAACGCACAGAGTTTGACCATCGGTGCGGTACAGGGGATCAGCGGAATCAGCGCCAGCGCCAACGCGACGATCCTCTCGGCCGGCGACCTGACGATCGCAAGCGGCAGCGCGGTGGTCGCCGCAAGCCCGGTCCTATCGGCAGCTCGTGCCTTCATCAACAATGCCGGCAGCGGCGCGGTGAGCGCGACGTCCGGCCGCTGGCTGATCTATTCGGCCGCACCCGGCGCCGACAGTTTCGGCGGATTGGACAGCGGCAATCCTGCGATCTGGAACGCGACCTACCAGTCGGTGCCGCCGGGGAGCGTGAGTGCGCCGGGCAATCGTTACCTGTTTGCGGCTGCCGCGCCCGGGACGGCCGGCAATGGCTCATCGTCCGCGAACACGGATCTCATTCCGGCCCCATCGACGCCCGCTCTGATTCCCCCCTCGCCGTCCTCCACGCCCGATTCCGGCGTCTTGAACGGCTTTGGAGCCGCAGCTGAGTCAGTGAACAATGGAAGGACCAGCGGCGGTGCTGGAGGTGGCCATGGCGGCTTGGGCGGTGCAGCCTCTGCCTCGAGCGCTTCCCAGAGTTCGGCAGGCCAAGGCCCTGCAGCCGGCCCGGCAAAGTCCGCAGCCGAGCATGCCGCTGCGGCTCCGCCGGCCGCCGCACCCGTGCCGCCGCCGAGCCAACCCGCCCAAGCTGCCCCCGAGCCACCGATCTTATCCGCGCCGCCCACCACGATCGCGCCTGCGCCAGCCCGAAGCATGGTCGATCTTGCGCTGTCGCGCCTCAATCGCGAAGCGCTCGCGACCACCATTGCCGAGGAAATTTCGCGTGTGGCCCGCTCCGCCGCGAGGTCATTGAGGGCCGCCGAATTCACCATTGCGGCCGCAAGCTCGGTCCTGACCGTCGGCTTCATCGCTTGGCTGCTGCGCGGCGGGACGCTGCTCGCCGCGTTCCTGGCCTCGGTCCCGCTGTGGCGCGGCTTCGATCCTTTGATGGTGGTGCTGCGGCCGCGGAGGACGGAAAGGACCCGCGCCACGTCCGAGGTTGATGCGATGTTCGAGGGCGGCCAGGGAGCCAGTCGATCGCTCGCGGACGTCACGTGATGAAGCGATGGCTGTCCCCCAAACTCCAGCTCAGCCTCGGTCTGGTATCCTTGACCGTCAGCCTAATTCTCGTCGCCGCCTCGCTTGGCTTGCTGCCAAACGAGGAGAGAGCCGAGCTGGAGCAGCGCGGCGTCACCGCAACCGCGATGGCGGTGCAACTCGCCGTCCTCGCCAGCCGCAATGACACGGCCGCGATCAAGGACACGATCGACGTCGTGGTCAGCCGCAGCCCAGCCATCCTCTCCATTGCCATCCGCGACGCGCATGGCAATATCCTCGCCGGATCCGATCGCCACCTGACCCACTGGCGCGAGCTGCCCGACGGCAAGTCGACCGCGACGCATATCCAGGTGCCGCTGTTCAATGATGACACGCCTGCCGGTCGGATCGAGATCGCCTTCAGGCCGCTCACCAGCGGAGCGAACCCGCTCGATCTGGGGCCGGCCCTGTTCGCGTTCGTGGGATTCATGGCGGTTACGGGCTTTGCCGGCTTCTACCTGGTGCTTGGCCGCGCCCTGCGCGAGCTCGATCCGAGTCGCACGATTCCGAAGCGGATCGAGGCGGCGTTCGATACCCTCGCTGAGGGCGTGCTGATCATTGACGACGACGAGCGCGTGCTGCTCGCAAACCGGGCCTTCAAACACAACGTTCTGACCGGTGGCGAACTTGAGCTCGGCTCTCCGGCCAGCGGATTGCCGTGGCTTTCGTCGGTGGCGGCTCCGGTTGCGCCAAGCGATCTGCCGTGGCGTGTCGCCCTGGAACATGAGCATCCGGTGCTCGGCGCGGAGCTGAGCATTCGCGATGCCGGCGGCGGCATGCACCGGCTCGTCGTCAACGCGACCCGCATCCTCGACGGCAGCGGGACGGCACGCGGCGCCATCGTCACGTTCACCGACGTGACGGCCTTGCATGAAACCAATATGCGGCTGAGCGCCTCGGTCGAGGAGCTGCGCAAGGCACAGCGGCATATCTCCGATCAGAATCTCGAGTTGCAATATCTTGCCTCGCGCGACCCTCTGACCGGCTGTCTCAACCGTCGCACCTTTTTCGAACAGGCGGAAGCACTGCTGACCGAAGCAATCCGCACTCGGCGTCCGTTCGTCTTCATGATGGTCGACGCCGACCACTTCAAGCGGATCAACGATCGGTTCGGCCATGCCTTCGGCGACAAGGTGCTGGTCGGGCTCTCCGACCAGTTGCAGACATTCTGCGGCGGGCCGCATCTGGTCGGCCGTTACGGCGGTGAAGAGTTTTGCGTCGCGCTGATCGGCCTGAGCAAGACCTCGGCCGAACACGTGGCCGAGCAGGTGAGACGGTCGGTGTCGAACGTCGGGACTTGGCTGCCGGGCAGCGAACGCGTGACCGTCAGCATCGGGCTCGCGCCTCTCGACGATCCGCGCGACAAGCTCCTCGATCTGGTCAACCGCGCAGACAAGGCGCTTTACGCAGCCAAGACGGCGGGCCGAAATCGCGTGGTCGTGGAACGCACTAAGGATGCGGCGCCCACGTCGTGCGAGAGCGGCTTCCCGGGCCGGTTGGCGCTGTGATCCCTAACGAACGACGCAGGCGGTCGGCCTTAGATGCCCTACCGTATCGGGGCGGACGCCGTCGCAGCGCTCGGCCAGCGGGCTCGCCGGACGACGGAATGCCAGCAATGGCTGATACGCAAGCCCTCGCGATCGCCGGTTCGTAGGTCGTGGGCCATGCTGCGCTCATCGGTACCCTTGATGGTGGTGACGCTCGGCGAAACGCCGACGCAGCGGGTCGGCATGGTCGACACCTCAACGACCCGATTTGCGAAATCAAGGTCGTCTTGGATGTTGCACGACGAGCAGTGACCGATGATCGTTCAGATCAAAGCGGTGGTTCTCAAAGAGCCGGGCCCGTCATGGATTAGGACGTTCCGGGATAACGTTCCCGTCCCGATACTACTTTCACATCCCGAGCGCACCAAGCAGGCGCGGCGGGGTCGCCGAAGAATATGCGAGCATGAGCGAGAACTGCAGCGCAAGCTTCGTCGTAAGGCGGACTGAGGTTGCCTCGACTGAAGGACCCTTGCGCCGGAGAGCTCCGTGCAAGCCTACGCCGCGCTTGCCACAACGACTCTCGGTCGAAGGAGTCGACGTAGTTAGTTCGGGTGGAGTTCTTGTAAGATGGCGTTACAGGGTCGTTGGTCAACATTGAACGGCACCAAGTTACGGTGGCCAGGACAGATTCTAGAAACACCGTCCCAACGGCGTTGGGGCGGCCCTGGAGCGCCTGGACCATCCCGAGATCGGCGGACGGCTCCTGAGCATCGTCTGCGCGAGGCGGCGCGCAGACGACTTGCCGATCTCAGCTCAGCCCGATCATCCGTGCGAAGCGGGTTGCTGTCCTCACCTCCGGCTGCTGTTCAATCTCCGGCTGTTCCGACCGGTTCAGCTCCGCCAGGGAGATCAGGACGATCTGGGCGACATATTCGATCACCATCGAGAACAGCTCACCGTCCGGGCTGTGATAGTCGATCCGCGTTGCCTGGCCATCCTGCACGGTCTTGACGACCGTCCAGCCCAGCGGATTGCTGGTATGTCGGATCAGTTCGCCGATGGTGTGAATCTGAAAACGTGATGGGTCCTGCCGCAGGATCTCGCGCGCCTTTGCGTTCATCGTCAGGATGCGCGCGCTCTCGACCCTGTTCTGACCATCCATGACCGGCACGGCCGCGATGATCCCGAGCGGCGATCGGTCCGCGATCATCGCCGGTCAAGTCCACGACACGAGCCTTGACGACGAGGCCGCCGAGTTCAATGAGATGCCGCGTGCGCTTGCGGCGCACGACCTGCCGCATATCATGCCGCACCCTTGCTGCCTGTTGACGATTGCGCGCCGCCCGGTTGCGCCCGAGAGCCGCCAGCGAAGCGGTCGGCGCGGCGGCCCGAATCGATGCGCAGTTCGGTCTCGAGCTGGAGCGCGCGGCTGGCGCGGTTGACCCGGCTGCCAGCCGCTTCGCGGGCAAGCTCAGCGTTCTTGTAGGCGGCTTCGGCATCGAGCGAGCCATAAGGCCGCACCTCCTCGAATACCCGGCGGATCTTTTGTAGTTCATCAATACCGGCTTAGCTCCACTTCCTCATAGCGCTCCAGGGCCTGGATGCCCGGGATGCTGAGGTAGCCCTCAAACCGCGGCCGCTGCTCGTCGACCGTGAACGGTTCGAGCGCAACCATCAGGAGCGGCTCCTTGCGGTCGGCTGCACACGTCCGCAAACGTCGAGTTAGGTCGGCACGAGACTGCAGCTAAAGACCAGTTTGCCGGTCCACACGAACGCAAACGACCCACCAGCTCGATCGATGGCAACGATCGACCGTCGAACTTCGCGGGCGCCGTGAGCGCGAGACCACCAGGTGGGATGGTTCAGCCTGCAGCGGCGGCAATGGCCCAGCGCGATCTGGCCTCCCGCATCAATTCTGGCAAATTTGCGATCGTTCGGTGCATGTGGGCTTCCAGGCGCGCGCACGCGCGCGCGGCGTTCTGGCTGCGGACGCCGTCCGCGATATCAAGACAGTCACGGAGCTCGGAGTCCGGATCGGCGTCTTGGGAGATGACGAGGCATCGAATATACCGGCTGCGGTCGTTGAAGTTTTTTATCATTCGCAGCATCTCCTCGTTCCTCGATATCTGCGCGATCTGCTCGAACACACCCTCGATGGCGGCAGCATAATGCTTGGCGCGATTCCTTGCCGAATTCGCGGGCGGAAGCGCCGCCACTCTCATCGCGCTTCGGCCAAAGCGTACGGCCGACGACGACTCCAAAGCCTTCCTGAGATTATACGCGAGTACCAGCCGAGCAAACTCATAGAGGTCCTGCAGCTCCGCTGCGTCCGGGACCCTCGAGAAGAAGCCTCGCTTCGGAACGATATCAATCAACCCCTCGCCATGAAGACGCTCGAGAGCTTGTCTCACCGGTGTCGCGCTCGCCCTGACATAGTCAGCAAGCTCGTCGATGCGCAGGTGCTCGCCTGGCAAAATGATCTTCGACTCCGACGTCAACTCGTAATGTGTGACCAATTCCTTGATTCGGGCGTAGGCAACATCGACTCGATTGAATTCGCTGTCCATATCGATACCTGCTGCGCGAGGATTGCTGATCCGGCGGGCTTGAGCCGAAGGCTGCGCGGCGCGTCGCGCGCTCATGCGACGCGCCGCTCATCTCGCTTCCTGCTCACGATCGATCGCCGAGTGCCGCCGGGTGTCGCGCATGGCGAGATAGACGACAAGAGAGGTCGCAATGCAGCCGGTGAGGTAGAAATAGAACCAGCTTTCGTGACCGATCGACTTGAACCAAAGCGCGATCGACTCTGCCGTGCCGCCGAAGATCGAGACGGTCAATGCATATGGCAGCGCTACGCCCGTTGCTCGAATTGCAGTTGGGAACAGTTCGGCCTTGACCACCGCATTGATCGAGGTATAGCCGGATACGATCAACCACGCCGCCGCGATCAGGAGGAATGCGGTAAACGGATCGTGGACTCCCTGCAGCGTGTTCAGAAGCGGAATCGTGAACAGAGTTCCGCCCAGTCCGAACCCGATCAACAGCCATTTGCGTCCGATGCGATCGGAAAGGGCGCCATAGAGCGGCTGCAGCACCATTGCGAAGATCAGGCTACAGGCGGTGACCATGGTCGTTTGATCATCGGTCAGCTTGACGGAGAGCTTCAGGTATTTCTGCATGTAGGTGGTATAGGTGTAGAAGGCCGCAGTCCCGCCCGTGGTTAGTCCAACAACAAGCAGGACTTCACGTCGGAACTGACTCAGCGCACGCAGCGAACTCCCCTGTCTTGCCGCCTTCGCGCGGGTGAATACATCCGTTTCGTGCAGATTGCGACGCATGACGGCGGCCACGACGGCCAGCAGCGCGCCGATCACGAACGGAATACGCCAGCCCCATCCCCGAAGCTGCTCCTCCGTCAGGAGCACCTTCTGCAAGACCAGGAGAACGACGATCGCGCAGAGCTGGCCGCCAATCAAAGTCACATATTGGAAGCTGGAATAGAATCCGCGGTTCTTTTCGTCCGCGACCTCGCTCAGGTAAGTTGCGCTGGCGCCATATTCACCGCCAAGGCTGATTCCCTGCACGATTCGCGCGAAACCGAGCAGGACCGGCGCCGCAAAGCCGATCGACGCATAGGTGGGCGTCACGGCGATGATCAGAGAGCCGAAGCACATCATCAAGACCGACAAGGTCAGGGCATTGCGGCGGCCATGATGATCGGCAAAATGGCCGAATAGCCAGCCTCCGAGTGGGCGGACGAGAAAGCCGGCGGCAAACAGCAGCGCGGCGTTCAACTGCTGCACGACCTCGTCGCCCTCAGGAAAGAACGATTTGGCGAAATACAACGCAAACGCAGCATAGGCGTAGAAGTCATACCATTCCACCAGATTTCCGATCGAGCCGACGAAGATCGCGCGCAAGCGGCTACCCATCCCAAGGCCGTCACGGCGTGCTTCATCGGCGGCCGCAACGAGGGTGGGGTTGATAGCTCGCTCAAAATTCATGGCGTCCTCCGAGTGCACGTTTTCTTAGGCTCTAAGGCCAATCGTGCTCATGCCTGAGCAACCCGCGTGCCAGCCGGCCGCGGCCGCCGACCGCGCCGGCAAACAAAGCGATTTCAGATGGTTGCATTGCGCCCCGCGTGAAACGGGCTCGCGGCGCTCAGCGGAATTCCGCCGATCCGCGTCGGCGTGTGAGCGGGAATCCGCCTCGTGCCTAGCAGGAGGTTCGGCTGGGTCGCAGCAAGCCGTACCTTGCCATTTTTTCGTTGAGCGTCCGCCGTGGCACGCCGAGACTTTCCATGACCGCCACAACCGACCAGTTGTGCTCCAGCAAAGACGCCTCGATCAGCATGCGCTCATAAGCTGCGACACGCTCGGAGAGCGAGCGCCTTGCGCCCGCTCCTTCGGCCCGCCGCAGAATTTCCGCGACGCGGCGACCCGTTGCGGCCAGGCCGAGCGCGTAGCGTTCAGCCACGTTCTTCAATTCCCGAACGTTGCCTGGCCAGTCATGGGTCAGCAGCGCATCGAAATCCTCGGCTCCGAGTGGGGTCAAGTCACGGCCGCTGCGCCGGGCGGCTTCCGCGGCGAAATGCTGGAATAGCAGCAGCACGTCGTTGCCCCGTTCGCGCAGCGGCGGCAGACGGATCTCCGCCGCGGCCAAGCGGAAATAGAGATCGGCACGAAAGCGGCCGCTGCGGCTGTCGGCCGCGAGATCGGCCTTCGCGGCGGCGATCACACGGACGTCGATCGGGATCAGCCGGTTCGATCCCACCCGCTCGACCACGCGCTCCTGAAGAACGCGCAGGATCTTGACCTGAAACGCGTGTGGCATGCTTTCAATTTCATCGAGCAGGAGGGTTCCGCCGCTGGCATGTTCGAACTTCCCGATGCGAGCCCCGCGTGCGCCGGTAAACGCCCCCGCCTCGTGACCCAGCAGTTCGCTCTCGAACAGCTCGGCGGGGACGGCCGCGCAATTCACCGCAACGAAAGGAGCTCGTGCCCGCGGACCAAGGTCGTGCAGTGCGCGAGCGACGACCTCCTTTCCCGTGCCGCTCTCGCCGAAGAGGATCACGTCCCTGTCGTGCTCGGCGAGCTCGCCAACGGACTTTCGCAGCGTGGCCATCGCTGGCGATGTCCCGAGGAGACGTCGCTCCAGCTCACCTTCGGCGCCGAGCCGGCTCGTGAGTTGCCTGAGTTGACGCTTCAATCCTGATTGTTCTGCCGCCCGTGCCAACACGGCAGACATATGATCCGGGTTGGCAGGTTTCTGCAAAAAGTCGTAGACGCCCTCGCGCATGGCCGCTACCGCGAGTGCAACGTCGCCGTGAGCAGTCAGCAGTATGACCGGAATGTCGGGATCGATGCGCTGCACGTCGCGCATCAGTTCGATGCCGGATCGATGCGGCATCCGGAAGTCGGTCAGTACCACGTCGGGCAGCTCGGCCTGAAGCATCGAAAGCGCCTCGTCCGCATTTCGGGCGGTGCGCACGTCGAAGCCGCCCAGCTCCAGCCATTGTCTGATCGAGCTGCGAACGATCTCCTCGTCGTCGACGACAAGAATCGATTTGCTCATCCACATACCCCGATAGATCTAGGCCGGCGCGGACGGCGCCGGCAGGGTCACCCAAAACCGGCTTCCGATTTGCGGTTCACTCTCAACCGAAATCGTGCCTCCGAGCTCCCTCACGATTCCATAGCTGATTGAAAGACCGAGGCCGAGCCCTTCACCGATTTCCTTGGTGGTGAAGAACGGATCGAACAGCGACTTCATGTGATCCGCGGAGATTCCGCTCCCGGTGTCTGCGACCTCGGTCGTAACGGTGCTCCCCGCACGACGGATGGAGACCGTGAGAACTCGGCGCGGGCGATCACGCATCGACTGGACCGCGTTCGAGAGCAGGTTGACGAAGACCTGCTCCAGACGGATCGGGTTCGCTTCGACGTGAGCCGGCTCCGCGGGCAAGTCCAGGACAACCTCGATACCTTCATTTCTGATCCGGTACTGCAGAAGCCGCATCGCATTGCCAAGTGTCACACCGACATCAACTCTGCTGGTTGCCCCTGTCTCCTTGCGCGCGAACATGCGCAAGTGACCGATCAATGCCATCATTCGCTCGGCTATGGACGACATCAAGTCGAGGTTCAAGGCCGTTCGTTCGATCTCGTTGCGCTGCAACAAGACTCGGCTGCTTGCGATGTAAGTGGTGAGTGCCGCGAGTGGCTGGTTGATTTCATGCGCCACCCCGGCCAGCGCCTGTCCAAGACTGGCAAGCTTCGCACTCTGCACCAAGCTCTCGTGGGTTTGTCGCAACTCCTGTTCGGTGCGCGTCCGTTCCAGGACTTCGCTCGTCAGCTGACGATTGGCTTCGCGAAGCTCCATCGTGCGCTCCGCAACACTTCGTTCCAGCAGCTCGTTTGCTTCGCCCTTGGCTTTCATCGATTGCCGCCATTGATAGGCTACAAGTCCAAGCAGCTGTACCGTGAGAACGGCAAAACCGGCTGTGGCGGCGACCGTCATTGCATGCCGTCGCGCGTCTCCGATATCCGAGAAGATCAGGAGCTGCCACCCATGCGCCGGCAGATGCCGCGCACGCAGCGCATATTCGTGGACGTCATTGTCGTCGCCCAGTCCGACCGATACGTTGCCTGATGCCGCCGAGGAATGCAGGATCGGGGCATTCTCGATCGTGTCGCCGAACTGCCGGGACTTGTTGAGACGCGCGACCGCGCTCGAGGGCAGCGTTTGCAGCGGGTGATATTTCCACCGCGCGCGGCTGGCCAGGATCACCACACCTCCTTCATCTTCCATGGCCACCAGATCACCGGCCCTGACCCAATCGGCTTCCAGCGGCGTCAAATCGATCTTCACGACGGCGACCCCGATCGTAAGCTCGCCTTCCGTGATCCGTTGCGACAAGAAGTAACCAGGCAGGCCGGTCGTCACCCCGACGGCATAGAGCTGCCCTTCCCCGTCACGGATTGCGCTCTGGAAATAGGGGCGAAAGTCGTACGCATGCCCGACGAAGCTCTTTGCTCCATCATAGTTGCTTGCTGCCAGCGCCACCCCTGCCGTGTCCAGCACGTAGAGCTCGGCCGATCCCGCGGCCTGATTTAGCGACTTGAGATAGCGGTTAGCGGCTTCGACGACTGCCCCGTCGCCCGGTGTCCGGAACAGCCCGCGCACCGGGTCGGCGAGTGAAAGAACCGTGGGCAGATATCGGAAGCGGGCAACGGTTGCATCGAACGTGCTGCCGATCAACGTGAGCCGATCATCGGAATCGCGGCTCATCTGCGCGAGCCCAGCGCTCAGGGCCAATCGGTAGGACAGCAGCGCGACTCCCACGATTGCCAGGATGGCAATGGCCGCGATAACCGGCCAAGCCCTTGAGAGCTCACGCGGCAGTTCCAGTCGGCTCGAAAACCACGCCGACATTGATACACTCCCGCTCACGCCAGGGCTCGAATGATGGACCTGACCTACGCTTCGGTCACCTCGCGAATTCTCCCCCCGCATGCCGGATCCAGAGCTTCACCCGCAACCGGAGTCTTGGACCCTCTTACAGGTCGAAGGTCGATGTGCCCCAGGCATTACGGTCAAAATGAGATCTATATGGCCGCGGCCATCGTCCAGCGTGACCTGGCCTCCCTGATGAGCTCAGGCAGATCGACGATCATCCGGCACATGTGCGTTTCCAATTTGGCACACGCACCTTTCGGATCTTGATCGCGGAGCAATTCGATCAACTCGAGACATTCGCGTACCTGGGCGCCTTGATCCGGGCTTTGCAGGATCGAGAGGCATCGGACATACCGGCTGCGATCATTGAAGTTCCGCATCATTCTCAGCATCTGCTCGTTTCGCGACAGCTGCGTGATCTGCTCGAAAACGCTTTCGATGGTCATCGCATGATGTTTGACGCACTTCGTTGCCGAGTGGCCCACTGCAACGGCTTCCACTTTCATCAAACCCCGGCCGAGACGCGCGACCGAGGACGGATCGAGTGGCCTCGTGATATTGTGCTCAAGAACCAGCCGGGCAAATTCATACAGGTCCTGCAGCTCGGATGCGTTCGGGACCTTGGAAAAGAAGCCTCGCTTCGCGATGCTGTCGATCAGTCCCTCGCCTTGTAGGCGCTCCAGCGCTTGGCGCACAGGCGTTGCGCTCGCATTGACGCGATCCGCCAGATCGTCAATGTGCAGATGCTCTCCCGGAAGCACCCGGACCTTGCTGTCAGGGACCAGATCATAGTGGATGACGAGGTCCTTGAGCTTAGTGTAAGCGGTGTCTACCTTGCTGATATCCCCGTCTGTATCACGCATGCCACGTCCCCTTGAACCACCCTAGGCGGACGCAACTTGCCGGCCGCAGACGTAGCACCGGAGAGGCGTATGCCTTGTTCCCGGAATGCTCCGACCGCGCCGACGAGCACGCATGAACGGGTTCGGCGACGCCCGACGTCGAACCCTTGCCCTGCTACTCGTTGTCCGCCCATGACTGTCATTTTTTTACACACTGTAAGCTTACGCACTCATTGCAGCCGTCACCATCATAAAAACTATGCAATCGATGTGTACTGGTTCACTGGAGCATGCTGAGACGGTGTCTCATCGCGTAAGCGGTTGCAGCGGCGCGCGAGCTCACGCCGATCTTCATATATATGTTCGCAATGTGTCTGTTGACGGTCGGCACACTAAGGCGTAGTTCCGCGGCAATGGCCTTGGAGCGGCTGCCGGCAGCGAGCTTGCTGAGGATCTCCATTTCTCGCGGCGAAAGATCATCAGGGCCTCGCGCGTATAAGTTGCGCGGCCCGACCTCGACTCCCTCTATCCGTGCTCGATCGACACGCTCCTGCCAGCTTCGCATGCCGAGTGCTACGAACTGCTCGCGTCCCCGCTGCAGCAGCGCATGCGAGGACGGCTTGTCGCCTGAGGTTCCCGTCACGATCGCCTCGTCAAGATCGACGAGCGCTCGGAGGCAGACCTGGCCTGCCCGCTCAAGGTCGCCGCGGGCCTTTGCGAAGTGTGTGCATGCCGCAACCGTGTGACCCTGAAGGGCGGCCAGACGTCCGAGGATGAATTCACGGCATTCACCGGCTGCGCCGATCGTGCTTCCGTGTTTTGGAGCGCGGACCAACGCTTCGAACCGGCGCGCGCGCTTGACGTCCTCACGCTGCCAGGCGGCGCAGACCCCGAGCCCAAGTGCGTCATCCGACAGTTGTCTGTCGCAATTTGTGTTCTCCAAGGATCGGAGCAGCGCCTCGATGCGAACGTCATATTCGTTTTCGCCAGGCAAGAACGCTTCAGTCAGAGCGGCGAAGCCGAGCACGATCTGTCCAAGGCGCACCGGATGATCCTTGACGATCTGCAGCGCACGCGAAGCGATTCTGCCGATTGCCGTCCAGTCGCCACCATACAAATAGGCCCGCCATGCGACCGCGGAAAGCTCCAGGGCGAGATGCAACCGGTGCCACGGTCCCAGTCGGACAGCCAGCGCACGCGCGTCGCGCAGCGCCGCGTCGGAGCTTGTCAAATGGCCCAGGCTCGCCTCGGCAATCGCGAGAGAGGTTAAGGCCTCGATCTGGCCAGGAAGCGACCCGAAACACTTGGCATCCCGCAACAGGTCGTGCGCAGTTTCGACCCCCATGGCGAGTTGTCCATGCCGATAGATCCAATCATGGGTGACGACCTCTCGAGCCCGGATGATGGCCGCCGGACTCTGCCATTCGGCGGCCCAACGTTGCACCTGCTCTGTCTGTTCGATTGATCGAGGAGCATACAGGTCGAGCGCCGAGGCACGGTCCTCTTCGTCTCCAAGCTGATGAACGAGATCGAGCGCACGCGGATCCGGCGCGTGGTAGATCGTTTCAAACGTCCCGTCATTCCATCGGCATCGCCAGTGCTGTCGGAGCACCTCCAATCGGGCCCAGTGCAAATCTCGGCGAGCACCGCAGGCCTCCAGTCCGCGTTCCACCAGAGGCTGCCACATCTCGGTGGGAGCGCCGGCGTCCCGCAGCCTGCGGACAATCGTCACCAAGAAACTCATGATCCATGATGGCTGCCGCTCCCAGCATCGGCCGAACAGAAGGCGAGACGTCGCGTCAGCGGCTTCGACGTCGAGGGATGCAGCCTGGGCAAGCGCGAGATCACGAAGCATCTCGTCCGAGACAGCATCGCCTGCGAGATCGCAAGCGATCCGAAGGAATGCAGCTTCGTGCTCGCTGATATAGTTCGCTCGCGCGCGCTCGGCTGCCTTCAGTGCGAAGACCCCGCCGATCTCGGCACCCGCGATGCGCTGCGAGGCGTGATACTGATGTGCAATCTCTCCGGGATCGGCATCGAGCTCGGCGAGACGCGTCGCCGCGCGCCGATGCAAGATCGCTCGCCGGTCGGGGTTCAGTTCGTCGTACATGGCACGCCGCAGCAACGCATGCGCAAAGACGTAGCCATCACCTCGCACGACGAGGACCCCGGCCCTCATCGCCTCGTCGATTTGGTCGAGAATCGTCTCTTCGGAATCCGATATCAGAAGCTGCAATCGGCCGAGATCGAAGCCTTCCGGAAATATCGCAGCGATCCGTAGCATCCCCAGGGTCGGCGCCGAGAGCCGCGCGAACCGTCGCGACAGCAGCGGACGCAATCCGGCCGGGATGCCGACACCGTTGGTCACGAGATCGGCGGGCCATTGGCCCTGGCGCCCCGGAAATCTTCCCTCGTCGACGAGGTGGTTGAAGAGCTGGCGCACATAGAACGGATTGCCACCAGTCTCACGGTGAATTGCCGTCGCAAGCGATGCGGGAAGCCGCTCGCCTGCCAACGACTCAAGCATGCGCATCGTGTCCGCAGGCTCGAGCGGCCGAACCGCGATCCGATGAAGCTCGCTCTCACGCGCCAGCGCATTGAGTTCCAGCGGCTCGCCACCGGTCTCGTCAGGACGGAGGGTGATGACGGTCAGCAGCGGGAGAGACCGCGTCGAGCGTAAGCAATGCAGCAACATCGACCAGGATTCGCGATCGGCCCAGTGCAGGTCCTCCAGCACGAGCAACAGTGGAGATTCGACTGCAACCGCATGAAGCAGATGAACGGCGGATTCGAACAGCCGAAACCGCTCGTCCGGTCCGGAGAGTCCTTTGAGAGCAGGAAGATCCGCAGCGGCCGCGAACGCCGGCACCAGGCGAGACAGCGGCCGAATCATATCATTGCGAGCATGGTTGAGGAGTGCCGGCTGCTCGCGAGCCCATTGGGAGAACGTGTCGGCGAACAATCCATAGGGCAGAGGTTCGGCCATCTCGTAGGCGCCCCCCCTCGCGACACAGAAACCGCGCTGCTTCGCAGTTAGGGCCAGTGCCTCGACCAGACGGCTCTTGCCGATACCAGCCTCTCCTATCAGGACCGCGCCGACAGCGCGTCCATTCGTGCTCGGGAGAAGCTCGCGAAGCCGGTTCGACTCCTGGTCCCTTCCTATAAGCGGAACACCGCTATCCTTCATGCGCTAACCAATGGCCAACCTACACGATACTCTTTCATGGCTGCGGCACGACGCACTGCCGCCCGTGCGATTCAACCGTCTCCGACAACTTAAGATTGCTTTGAGAAAATATCAGCTCGGCACGATAATACCAAGCGTCAAATCAATGTTGCGCTGCGCATATGGGACTCATCTCGCGAAGACTGTCGCGCAATCGCGACCGGCGAGACCCGAAGGACTCAGATCGATCACGATCTCCATGGCCAGTTCAGCCAATGATTGCTTGCCCTAAAAGACACACAACCATCATGAGGTGCAACTACAAAACTCAACCGAAGCATGAAACATCATTGAGTCGTTTTCTTGACGAAATTCCCCTGGCCCAACAAGCTGGCGATCGAGGAATCGCGGCGACGCCGTTCTCGACTACTCGGCGTCGGAGGCGACGCACACATGGGCCAAGCATCTGCTGCAACGCCGGAGAGAACCATGCGTTCGCATACAGGCTCAGGAGATGGCGATGGCCTCAGGAGATCGCGGGTCCTTCATATCGTCCAACAACGCACCTTCAGCGTTCGGCGGCTTGGTGCCGAACCCCGACGCGCGAATCATTTCGGAGCGTCGGATTGCGCGCATCGGAGCCGCGGCAAACCAGTGACGAGTGCGGCTTGGCACATGACATCCGGCACGCAGATCTACTGAACCGAATGTCAGAACCGTTCCTTAGGGCCGGAACGATTCGATGTACTTGATCAAACCCTTGGCGCCGAAAGAAAGTCCGGAGGTCCACGCGTCGCGGGGACGGGCCCTCGCCCATTTCTTTGCTGCACCACTCTTCGCAACGGACCCGACCGCTGAACGCGTTGCAGCAAGGCCGACCCCGACAGCGACACCGACATCGGGACCAATGAGCGCCCAGTTCCCCGCGTGAGCGTGTACATCAGCCGCTACCAGATTGCCCGGAACGAGCCCAATCGCGCCGACAAATTGAAGGCCTTTTCCGGATTTGGTTGATGTTTCCCAACTTGACTTGGTGGGAATATTTACAGTTGGAGGAGCCAAGTCCTTCTTGTTTGCAGAGCTGGCCTTATTGTAGCTCATCAATTCTTTCGTCGTGCGCCCCGTTCTCCGCGCCACCTGCACCCATGTCAGCCTGCCCTTCGACGGATCTTGGACGTCACGATTATCGTAGACGCGGTCGACCGAGAGCTTGTCACCGACCCAAGCCCCGGCCCGCGGAAGCTCGTAAGTCTGGGGGATCCAAGTCCGGTTCTCGGACACGATCTTTCTGACTGTTGTGCCATGCTCCTTTGCGAGATCTCTCAGAGATTGTCCCGGCTGGAGATCGACGGCTTGCTTTTGCCCGGGAACGTGCAGATTCTGGCCGCTCATCGACAACAGACGTCGGAGAGGCACACCGGTTTTTTTGGCGATCTGTTCCCATGTCACGGCTGTTGGGTTGCTGGCCGACGAGGCTTGGCCCGGAACGTCAATCCGCAAAGGTGCACGACTGTCCTTGTTTGCCGTGATCAGCTTCTTGATCCCGACACCATGCCTGCGAGCGAAACTCTCCAGTGACTCGCCTGGTTGCAAGCGATCGGTCGTTGCCCCGCGAAGCACGCGGCCACCGCTCGCTGCATCATAAACCCGTCGTGGTGGGATGGACAAACCACGGTGCCCGTTCGCCTCCAACAGCCGCTTCAGGCTGAGTCCCTGATCGGTTGCAAATTCCCCGTAGGTCACGCCATTCGTGACCTGACGAAGCCGCTGAGGAACCAGGATCTCGGCGGGCGCTACATTCTTGGCGTTGGCCTTGGCGATCGATCGCAGCGAGGTGCTGTGGCTGTCGAGAAACTCCTGCGGGCTTTGACCGGCTTGCACGCGTGCGTCATCGACTGCCGGAACGGATGCGCCTGCGGAATCCTTCCGAGCGGGGATCGACCATCCATGCCGATCCAGGTTCAGCGCCACGAGCGTCTTGACATCGACCCCCTCGCGCTTCGCAATCTCGGCCCATGTCGCACCAGAACTGTTGAGAGCGGTAACTGTCGGATTGATGTCTTGAACGCCAGGATTGCTTCGCGTGAGGTCGCGCGGTATGAGGCCAAGCCTTTGGGCAATGCTGACCATCGTATCGCCTGGCAGAACGTCGACTTTCGTCCCGCGCGAGCGCATCAGCGCTTGGGAGCTCACACCATTGCGCAAGGCGAAAGCTGCCTGCCCAAGACCGAGCAAACCGTCCGATATGGCGGCGGCCCTGTCTGTATGCCATCCACTCGCAGCCTTCATGAAATTGATCGAGGCGTTGGTCCCGAAACTCGAGGCGACGACGGCGCGAGCCGCCGCTTCACGAGACGACCCGAGCCACGTCCTAACCCGCGCATGCGCCAGGGGACTGTTGAAAAACGCGCGACCTACTGGATTAAGATCAGCGATGGCCTCGCTCAATGCCGGCGCACCATGCGTGGCCAACACCAGTTCGCCGGCAACGGCTGCCGATGCTGCGGCCGGCGGAGCGGCAGCGACCCATTCTCTCAATCGATTCGCGATGCGCTTGGCGCCGCCTCCCGCCTGAGGTGTCGTCGAGGCGGCCAGAGCCCAATCGGCCGCGTGATCTTGGCTGATTGGCGTATCCTGCAACCCCAAAGCGGTCTGCCGGAACGATGCGAGTGCCGCTGGATCGCCTCCGAAAACCGCCTTGTGGAAGTCGGTCTCCCCCATTCGGTCGCGAATGGCCTCCGCGATCTTTGCCTCCGTCGCATAGGGCGATGTGCCGCGGCGCGGCACGACCTGCGAGGCGAGAAACTCGGTCACACCTTCGTTCAAGTTCGAATATGGCCGGCTTGAATCAACGACCAAGGTGCTTGCGAGCTTCTTGAACGATTCCGAAGTCAGTGCATGCACCGCCTCGTGCGCGACCACGTCCGGGCTCAATCTGTCGGTCCGCACATAGACGCGATGCCCCCGATCCGATGCGATGCTGAAAGCATCGACGGCCGCCGGATCGTGCTGGCCGCCGGCTTTTTGATATGCACGGGCGAAATCGGCAGGATCCATGGCCTGCAGCCGGATGCCATTCGGCGCTGAGCCGCTCGTCCGACCTTGATAGGCGTCAAACACCTTCCTTCCCGCGTCGAACGCAGCGGGCTGTCCGGCGAGGCCCGCTTCGGTCGCGGTGCGGGATCTGCTCTGCTGATAGTGATGAGAAGCCACACCGGAAACTGTATTGAGTCCGATGGACAGATAGTCTTGCGTGGTCGGCGCCTTGCCTGACAGGAGGCCGGGACCCGCAGTCAGCATGGTGTTCGCGCCCAGCTGGGAGGCTGTCTGATAAAGCGGGTTCGACACGAGGCCATTCGGCCGTGCCGCGCTTGAGGTCCGCACGGCGACCTTGCCGTCGACGAACTTCGTCAGACCGCCAGTCACGCCGGCCATCGCGACATTCTTGAAGTATCCCGAGAACGCGTCCTTCATCTGCGCGTTGGCTTCGTCCTGCGTGAGCCGTCCCTCGGAGAGCTGATACTGGGACTCGACGTAGGTCCCCGCGACGTTGCCGAGGCCCATGACCCCCTGATTGGCGACCATGACCGTTGATCCGGTTGCCAGCTTCGAGACGACCGAGCTTGCGGCCTGGTCGAGGCCGCGCGTAACGAAGGCCTCCGTCGCTCCGCCCGTCAACGCCCCGCCTGCTGCGCCCAGGGACTGCACGCCCGATACGGTCGCATCGACGCCCGCCTGCTTCACCTCATCCCAGCTGCCGCCACCCTTGAAGAAGTTGTTGGTCAGCGCCGCATCGAGTGAGATGTGAGAATTGCTATGAATGTCGCCGCCACCGAACACAGTTGCTGCATTCTGGGCCGTGTCGATGGCTTCGGCCGTTCCCGTTCCCACCAATGTGCCCGCCGCGAGGGCGGCCAATACCGGCGCGCCGGCTCCGGCCGTGGCCATCGTAACCGCGGTCGCAGCCGCGGCGATCGCGACGTCGCGCACGACTTCCTGTGCACTCGACCAATTGGCGTCGGTCTTGCGCTCGTTCTCGAACATCCGGTCATTCTGGGTGGCCAGATTACCCATGATGTTCAGATACTGGGCATTGACCTCCTGGGCAGTCATCCCTCCCTGATTTTTCTGCAGGGCCGTGAGCGCCTCTTTTTTGTCCTGCAGATCCGACTCGAGCTCAGACCGGTTGGCACCGAACAGTCCCCCGACCCAATCGCCGCCCTTCTGCAGAAGGCTGCGGTTGCCGAGCGCTTTGTCTTCCCTGTCGATGGCATCCTGCAGCTCATGCAGCCCTTGACCGATATCCACTCGCGCGTTCGCGTCCTTGAGGCTCGCAAGCTGCTCAGCGACCGCGCCATCGCTCAAGGCGCCCGGATGCTGCGCAAAGAATGTATTGTACGCATGCGAGAGCGCGCTCTGGTCAGCGGCCGTTTGCGGATCGAGTAGATTTTGCGGCAACGTCAGCCGAAACTGAGAGTCCAGCAGCTGATATTGAGCCAGCTTCTGTTGAAGCTGTGCATATTGAAGCGATTGCTGAGCCGTCGTCAGGGCGCTGCCCGCTTTGGTGAAACCTACAGCCTGTACATTGCCAGCTTGTACCAAATCAGTGTTGGCGGACTGCTGCGCGGTCGCGACCGCCGCCTCGCTCTGTGTGACACGATAATCCTGAACCAGCCTGTTGGTCGTTGCAGCCAGCTCTTTCGTGATCAGGCCGGCCGATGCCGCATCAGTTCTTGCCTGCGCTATCTGCTGCAACACCGGCGAGTTTGAGGGCAAGGGAACATGGCTATAGGTCTGCTCCAGATTAGCCAATGTCGTATTGCGCCGGTCGGCGTAGGCAAGCCCGGTTGCCGACTTGAAGCCCGCCGTCGCAATGTCGGACATTGTCGAGAGCTCGCGCAACTGATGCTGCGCTTGGTTCAGCTTGAGCTCCGTGGCGGCCGTCGGATTCTTGATATAGGCGGCCTGCGCATCCGAGACGGCCTGGTGGCCCTTGATCAGGGCGAGGTCGGTCCCGACTTTGTTCTGATAGGCGCTTGCCTGATCGTAGTCGATCTTCGCCGTGGTAGCGGTCTGCCGGGCTTGCGGGGACAATTTGGCAAGATCGGAGTCCTGCGCTGCCTCAAGATCGGTCTGCGCTGCCGCCGCAAATGCCACTCGGTGCTGAGCCGCGGCCCAGCCTGCATTCTGGTAATCAGCATTCCCGTTCGCGAGCTTGAGATCGAGCGATGCCTGCTGCGGATCGCTGCCGCGCGTTGCACGTACGGTGTACCCCAATGGATGCAGAGCGTCGTTCACCCGATCCTGGGCATCCTTCGCAACCGTCCCGTATTTCTCGTAATTCGAAGCATAATACTGGAGCTGGGCCTTGCCCTGCGCGACCATGCCGACATCGGCGTTGAGCTTGCTCCGCGCCACGGTGAAGTCGTCATAGGCGCGCAGCTGCGATGGCGTCAAATTCGCCTGGGTCGGATTTTCGTTCTGGTCGATCGTGACACCGGCTTTCTTCAGCGCTGTGGAAGCGCTCTCGAGCTCTTTCTTGTCCGCCGCGGCCTGCTGCCCGTAGACGACGCTTTTCCCTGCCGCAAGGTCGGCGCTCGCGGCATCAAGCTTGCGCTGGTCCGTCGCCAGCTTGTGTTGCTGCGCATCCTGCTGCTGATTCAGCAACGACAGACGGTGCAATGTTCCGGCGCTGATCCCCCGGTCCATCTCGGTGTCCAGACGGCCGAGCTGCGATTTGGTCTGCTCGAGAGCAGCCGTATCGGCGGTGACCTTGGCCTTTCCCGCGGAAACCTGGGCCGAGGCCGCGTCGACGAGCGGGGCAACTTTCCGCGCGACTGGATCTTTCACGGTGACCGGCGGCGGTGCCGGCTTGTAGTTCGCTGCGGCGGCGTCGATGCGTTGTGCAGCACTCAGATTGCTCTTGGCCGAACTCAACACCGCCTGGTCGGCGGTGACTTGCTGCTGAGCGGCCGCAACCTGCTTCTTCAGATCGCTGATATGGGCTTGATGCGCAGCCGCCGCGGCGCCCGCGCCGCGACCGTACCCGATCGGAGCCTTCGTTCCCTGTGCATCATTCAGTTCGGTCTGCAGTTTATGCAGCTTTCCAGCATCACCATCGAGTGTCGTCTGCGCCTTTGTCTGAACCGCTTTTGCCTGCGAAACGGCGTCTGGGACCGGCGCCGCCGACGCCGGGGCGGGGACCCCCGGACACGCGGCCACCGCCTTCGGCGGAACAGGGGGACCAAACAACACAGGCGTCGGTTGCAGAACCGGACCCATGAATGGCCGAGCGGGCTGAAAGAGCGGCAAAGGTGCCGTCGATGACGATCCAACGCTGTGCGTCGAATTGCGATCGAGCATGCCCGAAGACGACGCCGTGGACTTCGGCCGCGGAGGTGGCGGCGGCGGAGGAGGTGGTGGCGGGGGTGGCGGCGGAGGCGGAGGAGGCGGCGGGCTGGCGACGACCGAACCACCACCTGCGTCATCTATCCGCATTCGCGCGTCTCCCCGTCAATGGCGACAGTGCTGCTTTGGCCGGCGCATATCGTCAGCCGTGCAGCCCATTCGGTGAACTCCGAGCGGCATTGTAGGACGTCAGCCAGCCGCTGATCCGGAATATATTATGAAAATACTGTTGGGCGGCGCAGCGACAGTCAGGACATGCCGCTCGCGCGCAACGCCGACGCCACTGGCTGGAAAAACTCCTCAGTGATGTAATGGTCCTGGGCGATGCGGCGATCGAGTTCCGCTGCAAGGTCTGGATTGCGCAGACGAGGAATGCCGAGCTCAGTGGCAGCTTCGGTGAGGTTGTGCGCGCGGACGGAACGTCCCTTGCACACAAGCCTTGGGACCTGTGTCTCACCCGGAACATAGCGCAACCCGACCATCACATCGTCGCCCTCAATGACCAGTGTTGCGCTTTCGATTCCTCCCCGCCCTCCCCCGTGCGCCAGCGATTGACGCTGACGGCGTTGTGCGGAGCGCACCTCCGGCAGGCCCTCCTGGTCTCTCCGCTCGCGCTTCGCCTCGCTTCGTGTCATCCGCATCTCGCGCATGAACAGTCCGCGCTGCAAGAGAACGTCGATAAGGCCGCCCACCATCAGCACGACGATTGCCGCGACGACGAGCGGTGCCATCACCGCCCCGATCACCGGCGCGAGGCACGAAAGGCCGCATCCTGGCGTGTGAACCAAGGAGTTGAGCGACATCGCGAGGACGAAAACCGAGATCGTGACGAGCAGGGTCGTCTTGACCAGACTCTTCACCAGCTCGATCAGGCTCTTGAGCGCGAAAATTCGCTTCAAACCCTTTGCGGGATGCAAGCGCTCTGCGCGGGGCTTGATAGGGTCAAGGCTGAAGACGATCCCCTTGGTGACGGCGACGTTGACGACGAGGGACATTAGGACGACGATGGCCGCCCCCCTTGCAAGGTATGGCACGGCGGCTTCGTACATCATCGTTCCGATCGTGCCCGCAGCTTCCCGAAACGGTTGCCCGCCCGCATCGCCCACGAGCATCATGGCTCCCCGTAGCCGCGCGAAAAGCTCCGGCAAGATCAGCCAGAGATAGAGCAGCATGGACGACAGGCATGCACCGGCGACCATATCGGTGCTGCGAAAGACCTGTCCCTTTTCGCGCGCCTTACGTAACTTCCGCTCGCTCGGAGGCAGCGTCCGCTCCTCAGTGCCGCCATCCTCACTCATCGCAGGAACTGCCCTAGCTGGTCCAGGATTCCGGTCAACTCTCCAAGCTGAGTACCGAAGTGATCGAGCAGAACGGCCGCATAGGGCGGCAGAACCAGGAAATAGACCAAGTTGCGCGCCGCCATCGAAAGATCGAACACATTCAACTGCGGTGCGAAACGGGCGATCACCATCAGCGCGAACATCGCAACGAACATGGCCGCCAGCACTGGGAATGCCAGGATCAATGCCAACTGCAGCACGCGGACGAGCATTTCCAGCGCCAATAGGCCGCTCTCCGCGCGTAGCAACGGCGCGAGCTCAATGACCGGCCAGAGCCTGTAGCTGCCATAAAGGGCTTCGACGACGCTATGAAAGCCGTCGGCTGCGACGAACAGAACCACCGCAGCGAGCATAAAAAGCGTGCCAGACGCGGTGGACTCGGTCATGGCGTTGGGATCCTGAAGCTGGGCATCGGGGGCCTGACGTTCGTAGTCGAGCAGGTCGCCCGCGACCTCGGCGGCCCAGAACGGGATCCCAAGCAGCAGACCAAGGAGCCCTCCGATGATCGCTTCCTTGAACCCGACCGCGACCAATCGCAATGTTTGCGTGCCGATCGGAGGAAGCACCTCAACAAGTCCGGTCATGACCGGTAGCGAGATCGCGACCACGAAGGCACCACGAATCAAGCCGGTCAGCCCGAGGCGAACAAACACCGGAAAGGTCATGACGAAGGCGCTGGGACGCGCGATGGCGAGCGCCAACGAAAGAAGATGACGGAAGACGAGATTGGCCCCCGCCTCGATGCTGTCCAACGGCATGAGGTCAAGCCCCATCGCCACTCCGCGTCGCCCATGTCCCTCCGAGCGCTATGAAGGGAAGGCCCGTCAACGCGTCAGTGCAGGAAAATCCGCAAGGATCTGATCGGCATATTGGATCAGCGGTGCCGCCAACACTGCGCCGAACACCGCCAGCGTGGCCACGACGGCAATCAGTTTGATCGTCTGCGGCAGCACCTGATCCTGCATCTGGGTTGCGGCCTGAAGAATTGAGACGAAGAGGCCAACAACCATCGCCACACCCAGGGGAGGCATGGCAAATATGAGAACGACCGTCAGACCCCTGACCAGATGATCGACGATCGTTGCTTGGCCCATTGCTTCCCCTCCCCATCTCGCAGGCTATCCGTAACTCAACACCAGGCCATGCATCAGCTTGGACCAGCCCTCGACCATCACGAACAAGAACAACTTGAATGGGACGGAGATCGTCGATGGCGGCACCATCGACATGCCCAGGGACATCAAAACCGCGGACACCACGAGATCAATCGCGATGAAGGGCAGATAGAGCAGGAATCCGATCTCGAAGGCGCGCTTGAGCTCCGAGCTCATGAAGGAGGGAACGAGGATAACGAGATCTTCGCTCGATAGCTTGGCCCTGCTGCTATCGGGCCATAAGCTGCCGGTGGCGGTGACGAAAAACTCTCGCTCCGCGACCGTCGTGAACCGGCTCAGATGTTCGCGAATTGGCTGGCCTGCCCGCTCAGCAGCATCTTTCCAGTCGGTAAAGGTTTGAAACTCGCTGGGACGATCATTGACGCGCTCATACACGGTCTCCACTAGCGGCGCGCTGACATAGGCCGTCAGAACCAGCGCAATGGCATAGAGCACGAGGTTTGGAGGCGTCTGCTGCACTCCCAGCGCGTTCCGGATCAGGAACAGGACCACGGCGATCTTGACGAACGATGTCATCGTCACGACGACAAAGATGACAAGGCCAAGTCCGGCGATGACCGCGAGAACAGCGAACAAATTGAACTGGGTCACGGCTTCAGCTCATTCGTGATTGAACAATCTGTTGATCCGCACGCCGATTGCCTCGCCGATCCTGACGATCTCGCCCTGCCCGATCCGCCGATTCCCCGCGTGTATCTCAATTGCATGTCGCGGATCCCGACCGAGATTGAAGACATAGCCGGGCGCAATCATGCGCAACTCGCCGAGAGGTATCTCGAGCTGGCCGATCTCAAATAGGAGCTTGATCTGGAGGTCGTCCAGGCTCACATCGTCTGCGCCTGTATCGACGCTTTCATGTGCCGTCATGTCCACAGCCGTCCAATGATGATGAAGATCGCCTCTGATCTGGTGCAACGTGTCCACCACTGTCGCGTCGCTTCCCTCGAAGCGGCATGAGGTGAGACGACGCTCGCCGAAGACGGCGGCGACGCGTCCATCCGGCATCGCGTGTTCGATGATCACGATGTCTCCCGGCCGTAAGCTCGCAAGCAAGCGGGCGCTAACGCGCGTAACACCAAGCCGGAAGGCCGCGCAGATCGGAACTCCGGCGGCGGCAGCCGGACCCAATGCTTGAACTTGATTTGCCAAACGGGATTCGTATGGCTCTGGTAAAGACAGGTAAGCACTGAACGATCGTTCGCCAAACCTGCCGCGACACAGGATTCCGATCGAGTCCGGAACGCTGCCATCGAAGGAAGCATGCGTGAGGATGACGGGGAGGCCGAGCGTCTCCTCGATTGCATCAAGTATGGCGGCGCAGGCGAACTCGATCAGAAGCAGCAGATCGGGCTCGGCGAGCGTAGTTCGGGGCGGACCATCAATCGCCTGCAGCGTTGCATCGATCACCTCGACAGGCAGACTTACGGCGCATGGATCACCGCCGATCGTAAAATGCAGACGACACGCCGGCCGGCTCGAGACGCCCGAGGAGGCGCCCGAGAAGGAAATCCGCAGCGGCAGACCCGCCAACTCGCAGGTGAGTTCAGCCAGCCGCCGACACCAACGACGGGCACGTAGAACATCAGCAATGGATAGCACGTCCGGATGAAATTCGGTGATCTCACCGTCAGGCGCTCCGCGCCTGCGAGCGGGGAATGGCGCGTTCATGCTTGCCGCCCCGCCGCCCTGCCGTCCGAATTAGCCATCTCCTCTAGCAACGTCTCACGGTCCTCGCGACGGCGACGTGATTGCTGCGATAACTCATCCCACTTGCGACGCCTCCGATGAGCCTTCACGAATTCGAAGCGTAGACCCTGAACTTCGTTACGCGCATGGTCGAGCGTACGGATGCTCGCAAGGCGCTGCTCGGCAAGCGCCATTGCCAGCGACTCGAGGCGCCTGAGTTGCGCGTCAAGTTGGGTGATCTCCCGCGCGGAAATTGGACGCCCTACCATCTGCTGGTAGATCTGACGTTCGCGTGCGCCACGCGCCGCTGCTTGCAACGCAAGCGCATGATTGATCTGCGTCAGTTCTGCAGTCGCTTCGACCTGTGCCTCCACGCCGCGCTGAAGCGCGGAATTCGCCCGCCGCTCCCTCTCTCCGAGAACGATCCGCATCCTGCGTATGCGCGTGAGCAGTGGATCGTACCTCATGACGCGAGCTGCTCGAGTTGATGGATCGTGCGATCCCACGGAACGAAGTCGCCAAGGCCCTGCCGCAGAAAGGACTTGATAGCATCCTGCTTGGCGATTGCCTCATCGGCGATCGGATCGGATCCGGCCTTGTACTCCCCAACCTGCAGCAGGAACTCAAGCTCTGCATAGCGAGCTATGAGTTCACGCACCCTCCTGGCTGCAGAGCGATGACGGCTCGTCACGACCTGATCCATGACGCGGCTGAGGCTGGACACGATGTCAATCGCAGGGAAATGCGCCGACTGTGCGAGCTTCGGTGACAACGCGATGTGCCCGTCCAGAATGCTGCGCGTCTCCTCCGCGATCGGATCCGCGGTACCATCCCCCTCAACCAGCACGGTGTAAAATGCAGTGATTGAGCCGGCGACTCCGGGACCGGACCGCTCGAGCAACTCGGGCAATGCCGCAAACACCGACGGCGGAAAGCCCCGGCGCGTCGGCGGCTCGCCCGCGGCCAGTCCGATCTCACGCAATGCCCTCGCAAAGCGAGTGACACTGTCCTGCACTAGGAGCACGCGTGCGTTGCAATCCCGGAAGTACTCCGCGATCGTCACGGCGACATAGGCAGCCGTGACGCGCTCCGTCGGCGGCCGGTCGGAGGTTGCGACAATCACGACTGATCGCGCCCGAGCCGCTCCGGCCAGGCAGCGCTCGACCATTTCTCGAACTTCGCGCCCACGCTCGCCAATCAGTGCGACAACGCAGACGTCGACGTCCGCGTTCTGGACGATCTGGGCGACAAGCGACGATTTGCCCGCGCCGGGTTCGCCATAGATGCCGATCCGCTGCCCCTCGCCGCAGCTGAGCAGACCATCGATCGCCCGGACACCAAGTGACAAAGGGCCGTCAACGAGCCGCCGTGCCAAGGGCGCCGGCGCAGCTCCGCGGACTCGTCGAATCTGGTCGAACTCGGGCCATCCTCGTTCCTGAACGTCGAGAGGGCGCCCGAGCCCGTCGACGACGCGGCCGAGCAGCGCTGGCCCAACCATGATGCCGAGGGCCTGCCTTGTCGAGACGACTTCCGTTCTTGTTGAGAGACCCGCCACGTCTCCGAGAGGCGTCAGCAACGCGACTCCGCCTTCGATGCCCACGATCTCGGCCCGCAGATCAGGCGAGGCATGGGCAGAATGGAGCAAACAGATATCGCCAACACGCGCATCGGGAACGATCGCCCTGATGAGGGTCCCCGACACCTGAATCACGCGCCCGCGGATCGGGCGCAGTTGCGAACGGCCTGCAGCTTCACGCAACTGCGGCAGGATTCGCGCGAGTCGGTGCGTGGCAGAGCCTGCCGGCATCATGGCTCCACGCCCTCGAAACCGGCACGCAGCGCCAAGGCGAGCTGCTCCAGTTGAGCGTCAACGGAAACATCGATCTGCCCGAACTCGCTCCAAAGCATACAGCGCCCCGGCGCAAACTGCGGGTCGGACACGATGGTGAGCTGGTCGGCCCCATCCTCCAGCAGCGTCGCCACTCGTACACGGATGGACTCCATCTCCTGCGGCGCAGTCATCAGCACGAGGGCCGTACCGGAACGGATCTCTTCGAGTGCTCTGGTGATGGCGCGCGCGGCGAGATCGTCCGGCTCAAAACTTCCGAGGATCTCCCTGATGATCTCGACGACGAGCGTGATAAGTTCGTCTTGCAGATCGGCGACGAAATCATCAACCGTGACCTTCGTTTCCGCAATCAGGCGAGCCGCCTCCTCAACTCCCGCGAGACGACCATCCTCAAAGCCTCTCATGCGCTGCTCTTCGAACGCGAGCCGGGCCTGCGCGGCGATCTGCTCGCATTGCCGCCGGGCGTCGGCAAGAGAGGCAGCCGCGGAAAACCAGGTCTCCGCCTCTTCGGCTCGAACCACGGGTCCGAGCGGATGGAACGTGCCGACAGGCTTGTCACTCTCGCGGGCTTTCACGGCACCATCCCATCGGCTAGAACGCGATCAACAATCTCCGGACCAAGCTGCTGGTGTCGCCGCGAGACCGAGGAGCCCAGCGGCGAGTTAATCGGAAATCGAAGAAGGATGCGGCTGCGCAAGGTGGCGGGGAGTCGCCAGATTGCGGCATTGAGACATTGCATCCCATCACCTCGGATGAGGTCCGCAAGCGCAGATGGATTCGGGGGGCGATCGGGTTTGGGCGACAGATCGATATTGGCGAGCGCGACCTTGTGGAGTCGGGAATCGAATTCTCCGAGATGCTCCCGGAGCGTAGTCTTGAGGACCGTGGAACGAATTGCGTGGGCATGCCAAACACCGCCGGCCAGCTCACCGACGCGGCATAGTTGCTCGCAGTCGAGAAACGCAATGCGACTGCGCGTGTCAGCGACGTCGGCTGCCGTGCAGCAATCAAGCTCGTAATGCACAACGATCCGCTCTGAGATATCTCGGTGGAGTCGGTCGCAGGCGAGTATCCGTGCGGCAAGCCCGGGCGAAACGCCCGGTACGCACGCGAGAAATCGTTCAACGTGGATGTAGCGTGCCGGTAATCGACAAAACGTGTCCATATCCATCACCGGCCAATGCCCCACCGGCGCGCCGGGTTCGCAGCCACCGCCGACCTTCGGAGCACGCAAACCAAGGGATGCTCCAGGTTGCACAAGCCTACTCATTTGCCGGCCAAGCCCACTTCAATCGCACTAGGATACGACACGCAGCGGATCACGCGCCGGCATTCGCGCCTCACGACGCGGCGCGTTGCGTTGCGCATATCCCACGCGTGCCCGGCGCCAGAGCTGGAAGATTCCGATCGATCCCAGCAGCCCCACCCCTACCGCGGCTGACACCTGCAGGATGAGCGGACGGTCACGCAGGGCAGATCCGTCGTGAGATAGAACGGATGCCGTCGTCTCGATCGACGTGGAGGGGCTGACTTCGACGGGATCCGAACTGCCACGCACGAAAACCACGGCCACCCTGTCGTACGTCAGTCCTTCGACACTGTTGGCAATGAGGGTCTTGATCTGCGGTAGGAGCACGGCGATTTCGGCGCGCGCGTCGTGCTTGATGAACACCGATGCCGCCGACGACGGAACCTGATCGTGACGCAACGGGTCTATCTTAGGCAGCACCACGTGGACTCGGGCAGAGATGACTCCGTCGATCTCCATGATCGTCCTTGCCAACTCTTGATTGAGCGCGTGAATCAACCTGACTCGCTCCTCTGTGGGTGACGACACCAGACCATTGCTTGAGAATATGCTGCCCATGTCTTCGAACTTCGCGTGCGGCAACCCGGACGCATTCAGCAGCGTCACAGCGTCGGCAAATCGCTCCTGCTCGACCCTGACAGTATTGCTACCGTCCTTTGCCTGGAGTCGGTCGGCGGCGATGCCGTGGTGCAGCAGAAGGGCCACCATCAGATTAGCCTCCTTCTCGCTCAAGCGGCTATAGAGCTCACCCTTGCAACCGCTCAGCATGAACGCCAAGCCCAGCACCAGCGCCAAATTCAATCCGCGCCCTCGAGCGGCCAGCCATTGTTTGCCGCAACCGGCCATTCTCATTGTCCCTTCAAGAACGTGTTGAAGATCCGGGTCGACTCGGTCGAGATTTTCGACATCAGCGTCGCCTCAATGGCAAACGAGAATGCGTGCTCCAGCATTTGCAGGGCCTGACGGCCCGCGTCTGGCTTGTCCGCTCCCAGGGCCGTTCCGCCAATGTTGGAAGACGCTGGACCGGATGCTGCCGGCTCCGGCATGAGATTGAGCTCGGGCGCGACATTGCGCTGGACCCGCTCGTACGAACTCTCCATCCACTCCATCACCTTGCCGCCGAGTTGGTCGACGGCGTGCTCAGGCTCCATAGGCAGTTTAGTGACCGATCTATGCAGAGCGTCCTGAAACGACTGCTGGGCGGCCGCTCCGGGCTCAACGGCTCCGAAACTGACACCAACTGTTCCGGAAGCTGTGACGCCACCCAACGGCGCAATCGTCGTCATGTCACCGCTCCATGCCGTCTCAGGACCCCTCGTGCTCTCGCCATTGCTCACTCCAAACAAATAATGACTCACAAGGACAGCCGGACCATGGCTTGCACAACGGATCAGACAGAGCTTTGCACGGCGCCCAGCGGGGCAGAGCATAATATTTTCCTAATATATTCTCCGACGCACCCGCGACCGCTGTGATTGAATGAGATGAGCTGATAGCAACAAGTACATGTGAGTCTGCTCGTGGGTACGCGCGATCAACTACACGATTGCCACGATTGTTCCGCGACAAGGCCGCACGAAGGCCACGTTTTCCCATGCGACCCTTTGGCATCTCGGGTTCTGGTCCCATTGCGCAGCGGGGCTGCGATCGCGACCGTCTGCCTGACGCTCTCGGCGGCTGCAATCCACACCACGTCCGCAGACGCGGGTGAACCTGCTTGGCCAACCGAGTCCTACAGGTACACCATCGTCGACCAAGACCTTGGCAACGTTCTTCAGGAATTCGGACGAAATACCGGCCTGCGGTTAGAGGTGAGCCCGGAAGTACGGGGACGTGTGCGCGGGCCTCTGCCTGAACTCAAGGCAAGAGAATTCATCGAGCATCTATCCCGGAACTACGGACTCGACTGGTATTTCGACGGCTTCCGGATTTATGTCACTAGCAACAAGGAAGCTTCGAGCAGGCTCGTTCAACTCGGTGCCGTGCCGCTCCAGCGTCTCGAAGCCGCACTTCGCGATCTCGCGCTCTCCGACGCGCGATTCTCACTCAGATCCATCAAGCAGGCCGACATGGCCCTGGTCTCGGGTCCCCCGCAATACATCCAAGCGGTGGAGCGTACGCTCGCAGCACTGAAGCCTCGAGCTGACCAGCCATCGTCCGTCACCGTCTATCGCGGGGAGCACGTCCAAGTGGTCAAGCTCAACGCCCCAGGCGACGTGCCATGACGCAGATCAACGGGTTCGCAAGTCCTGCCAGATCGACCGGACGGATCAAAGGAGGGTCAGAATGGCCGTAGAAGCATCGAGCATGACGACCGCGATGGCAAGCGCCTCGAGCAGCAGCGAGGCAGTCTCGGCTGAGGATCAAGCAAAGTTCGAGGAGGCGTTTCTCAGCGCAATGCCGCAGGCGGCCGCGTTCATGCTCATGACTGTTGCTCAGGACGGTATTCAGGAGATGGCATCCGTTGGCGACGAGAATAGTGCAACCCCGGATCCGTGACGGAGCCTGCCGACTGACGCCTCGTTAGACCCTTTGCTCAGAACAAGACAGATAAGACATCGGATCGCAAACAAGGAGAGAGTTGCATGTCTAGGGTCAGCTCCCACGCATCATCCTCACGTGAAGCTCACACCGGTCACATGATGGGTCCGCACGGACACGCGTCGTCCTGGCCCGGCTTTGCAGGATTTCAGCCCACGCCCGGCGGGTCGTCAGCTCATCCGGCTCATCGCTGTGATGCGGGGGATTGGTGGCAGTCGTCGATGCCGCCCGCTTCGCAGCAGCAAGATCCGCGGACGTCTTCCATAGCATCGGACGTTCTTGGATTGGTCGCGGACGCAAAGACACCTGCAGACAAGGCGGCTCTGATCTCGGCGGCCATCAGCATCCTGAGGGGCGGACCGAGCCAGTGCGACGCGCGGAACAACGGCCGCGTTGCCAAGATCCTTGGTGACCTGACCCATCAGATCACGAATTCCACTGGGCCCAGCGATCCCGCCAAAGGTCAGCTGCTCGACGGGATCGCGAAGATCCTGAAGCAACTCGTGTCCGGCCCATCCCATCAACCCGGCGCGAACAGCTCGATACTCAAGACGCTGAATCAGCTCGTCAGCCAAGTCTCAGAGGCAAAGGGCCTTGACCAAGCGACGAAGAACAACATCCTCGACAAGCTTTCCTCGATCATTCTGCAACTCGCGGATTCAAGCTCGGGATCGCCATGCGACCGCTCCGCGGGACACCTCTCGGCCGACAACCATATCACCGACAGAGCTGAGTAAAGCAACGAGGCCTCATTCTCGCAACGCGACGAGGGCGATGAGACCAGGACGTTGAAGGAAGCGCGAGAGGCGTACCTCGCAAGGTGCGCCTCGGGACGGGATCCAAGCCGCCGCTTCAGCCGAGAGGTGATCAGCGTGGACAACGCTAACGATCACTTCCCGGCTGGAGGGCATTCCCCGACAGCCCAATCCTCAACGCAACACGAACATAGAGAGATAAAGCGATGTCCCATTCAACAGGCTCCGTTTCTTCGACGACGTCATCGAACTCGAGCATCGATAGCGCGATCGCGAAGATGAAGAGTGCCTTCGACGAAGCGATCAAGACGAATGCCGAGATCACGACCAAGAAGACGCACTGGGGATCGATCGAGACGGTCGCGCAGCAGCGCCCGAACGTCGGCTGATCCAGCGATCGCCCTCGGACAGCTACCAACCGCTTACGGCACGGGGCGTTCGTACCGAGCGCTCCGCTGCCAACATGGCTGCTAGGCCCTGATGGAGAGGCAGAGAATGCCGGCATCACCGTCCCCATTCGAACTCACAATCCGATCGGGCCTTCATGCCGGGGTCCGGCAAGAACTCGACGCCGGGACCTATCTGGTGGGTCACTCGATGGACGCCGATGTCGTTCTCATGGATGACTGTCTGGCTCCTTTGCACGCGCGGTTCGCGCTAGAGGCGGACTGTTGCGAAATCGAAGGCACCGCAGATAATGTTCTGCTGAACGGCACCCTGCTCGGTGCCGGAGAAGCACGGATCAGTCGTTATCCGGCCGATGTCGTTCTGAATGGAATTCAGCTCCGCTTCACCCGCAAGCGCAGAACGACCCGCTCTACCTTCTTGAGGTATGGACTCGGCACCGCCGCGATCCTGGTCTGTCTAGCCCTGCTTCTGCAGGGATTTCCCGCTGGTGCGGACAAGGTGCCCGGCGATGGCGGCTATGCCACAGCTGAGCGGCTGAGATCCCCCCGCTGCGACTCCGACTGTTCGACGAAATATCCGAGCAGGCACGCGCCCAATTCGCCCGCCCCCACCCTTACCCCCGCACGACTGCCCGGCCAGGACAGAACGGGACGGGCCGGCGCGGAGCCCGGCGCGCCGGTGGCGGATTTGAACAGCGCGGCGGACGCGCTGCGCCAGCGATTGCTGACTGCGGGCCTCACGACCGTCGAGATTGTCAGCGACTCAAACGCCATCACGGCGAGAGGAAGCATTGAACCCGCGGCGTTAGGCAGGTGGCGCGACATTGAGCGATGGTTCGACGGCACGTTCGGCATTGCCATCGTGTTGACGAGCCAGGTCGAGGCGAAATCTGTAAAGCGTAGCGCCCCTTTGACCGTTCAGGCGATTTGGGCCGGAAATGGGCCGTATGTCATTGATGGACGCGGTCAGAAGCTGTTCGCAGGCGCCGTTATCAGCGAAGGGTGGATCGTCGATCGAATCGAACAAGACCGGGTCGTATTGCGTCGCGGCGCAGACCTGCTCGCCGTGAGCTTGTAAGACCATGCCGCTCTGCGTTTCGATCAATGTGACGAAGGTTTCGATCCCGCTTGGATGGAACCGCAAACTATGACGGCCATTGTCGAGAGCTTGACCCGCTGGTCGAACGACAAGCGCGAGCTTCTCGTCGTCATCCTGATCGTCACCACGATCACGGCGATGATCCTGCCGATTCCGACGGCGCTCGTCGACGTCATGGTGTCCGTCAACATCGGCGCGTCGATTCTGCTGCTGATGGTGGCGTTCTACTTGAACGCCGCGGTCGAATTCTCCGCACTTCCGGCAATCATTCTCATATCCACGGTGTTCCGGCTCTCGATTTCCATCACCATTACGCGCCTAGTGCTCAGCCAGGCCGATGCCGGGTCCATCGTTCAGACCTTTGGCGAGTTCGTCGTTTCCAGCAATGTCGTGGTTGGGCTCGTGGTGTTCCTGATCATCACGATCGTCCAGTTCGTCGTCATCACCAAAGGATCTGAACGGGTCGCCGAAGTTGCTGCCCGATTCACGCTCGATGCGCTGCCGGGTAAGCAGATGAGCATCGATGCCGACCTTCGCAATGGCGACATCAACCAGGCCGAGGCCCGGCGCCGCCGACGCCGGCTGGAGCGCGAGAGCCAGCTCTACGGAGCGATGGACGGCGCCATGAAGTTCGTCAAAGGTGATGCGATCGCCGGTCTCATCATCATCGCCGTCAACCTCGTTGGCGGCATCGTTGTCGGCACCGTGCAGCATAGGCTGCGCATCAGCGAAGCGATCCAGCTCTACTCGTTGTTGACGATCGGCGACGGCTTGGTCTCCCAAGTCCCGGCGCTGTTCGTGTCGATGGCGGCGGGAACGGTCGTGACCCGGGTTGCGACAGAAGCGCCGAGCAATCTTGGTTCCGAGATCATGGAGCAGATCACGTCGCAGCCGCAATCCCTGCAGCTGGCCGGTCTCATGATGCTCGGGCTGGCGTTCGTACCGGGTTTTCCGGCGCCGATTTTCCTTTTTATGGCCACCGTGTTCGGCGGCTCCGGCGTTGCGATGCTCTTGGCTCGACGGCGAGCCCAACGAACCTCCGGCACGGCGCAACCGTCCGACCCGTCAGAGCCCACGAGAAGTTCGCGGATCGCTATCCCGGCGGCCAAGTCTGCACCGATCATGATCCTCGCGGAAGCCGCCTTGTGCGATGAACTGCGGAGAGCCGGCATTCATGATCGGATCAGGCGGACGCGACAGGACGTGGCAGACTGGCTCGGATGCGCCTGTCCAGGGGCGGCAGTCGACGAAAGCAGCGCCCTGGCGCCCGGTCATTTCAGGATCGAGCTGCATGGCGTGCCTCTTCTGCTCTCGTCCGGTGAACTGGATCAGCCGGCAACCCGAACGGCGGGGGGAGCGGCCATCTCCGCAGTCGATGCCGAGCTGCGGCGCGTTCTTGTCCGCTATGCGCCGGAGTTCCTCGGCATACAGGAGACCAAGCGCCTGCTCAACCAGTTAGAGGCTGACTACGCCGACTTGGTGCGCGAGGCCTTGCGTGTGGTCCCTACACAGCGCATCACCGATGTCCTTCGCCGGCTGCTCGACGAGCGGGTCTCCATCCGCAATCTGCGGCTGATTCTTGAGACGCTGGCCGAGTGGGGAATGCGGGAGCAGAGCAGCGTCATGCTGGTCGAGCACGTGCGGCTGGCGCTGCGCCGGCAGATCTGCTTCGAAAGCTCAGGCTTTGATCGGACCTTGCGCTGCTTCGTGCTTGATCGACAGACAGAGGAAGCGATCCGAACGGCAGTGCACGCCCTCGATGAAAACGCTCAGACGTCTCTCGATCCTGCCGTCAGCACGCGCCTGCTTGATGCGTTGACCCGGCAGCTTGCCGACGTCGATCATCTTGCCGCATCGCCGAGTATTGTACTGGCCTCCGCCGACCTGCGCCGGGTGGTCTGGACGCTGCTTGCGCCGTCCGGTCTCAATGTGGTCGTGCTCTCCTATCAGGAAATCTCAAAGGATTTTCGGGTCGAGCCGATCGCCGTCCTTGGATTGGATGAATCACGCGAGCAGGCTGAACCTTTCCCGATCTCGGCGATGCAATGAACCAGTCAACCCGCGACGACACCTGCGAGGTTTCGAGACTTGAACTATAAGACAGTGCAATATCCGTAGGAAGTACATGCGTAGCTCTGAAGGCCGGGAAACCGCGTTCAACAACCATCTGAAACCAAGTGCCGGTGTTTGCAGGCGAATGGCGCTGGCTGGCAGCATCGCCGGTCTGCTCTGCGCCTGTTCGTCGCTGAGCCCAGACATTGGCGGACCGGTGCCGACGCCCACGACCGCACCCGCCTCGGTCGAGGGTCGCAATCTCCCGGCCTCCACGGCAACCGCAGCAGCTCCCGCCAACCAAGTCGCCGGGATGGAAGACAAGGACGATCGAATCAGAAAAGCGCGAAGCGAGCTCGCCAGACATCAAGCCGAGCCCGCCCTGGCAATCTTCACCAGCGTGCTCACCTCGGACCCCGAGAACATTCCGGCGCTCAACGGCCTCGGAGTGGCTCTCGACATGCTCGGCCGCCATGACGAAGCTCAGACAGCCTATCGTCAGGTGCTCGCAATCGCTCCCGCCGACATGATCGCAAGCAACAATCTGGGCCTGTCGCTTACCTTGACGGGCCGGTACGCCGACGCGATGACGGTTCTGCGGCCGATCGCGCTCGGTGAGAGCGCCTCGCCTCGTGCACGCCAGAACCTCGTGATCGCTATGGCGCTGAGCGGAGATCGCGATGGCGCCGCCAAGCTTGCGCGGGTCGACCTTCGGGAAGAGGACGTGAGGCTCAATCTCGAGATGCTCTCGGCGATGCGGCGCTGACGATGGGACCGTTTCGAATTTCGCCATCCGCCTGGCTGACCTCGATCGTGGTGATCCTTACGATGCTGGTTCATTGCGCGCCGGCATCATCCAATGCGCGGCAACAGGTGCGGATCTACGCGTCTCAGGGCGAGATGCTGACCTTGCCCCGTCCGGCTTCCAAGGTCTTCGTCGCCGAGCCGGCTGTTGCGGACGTCCAGGTCGCGGCCGCCAACCGCGTCTTCGTTTTCGGCAAAAAGCCCGGCCGTACGACGCTCTTCGCGCTCGACGATTCCGGCGCGACCGTCGCGACGTTCCGGATTGCGATTGCCTATGACGAGAGTGATCTACGGCAGCTGCTGCGAGCTCAATTCGCAGACCTCGACGTCAGGCTGTCGCGGACGCCGCGCGGCGCGGTGCTGAGCGGGCTGGTGCCCAACGCCGACACCGCCGAGAAGGTCCGCTCCACCTGCGCGCAGTTCCTCGGCGAGGACGAGGTGCTGCTCAATCAGTTGAAGATCGGCGGTAGCACGCAGGTGAACCTGCGGGTCCGTATTGCCGAAGTCTCGCGCAACGCGGTGAAGCAACTCGGCGTCAACTGGGAGGCCGCAGGCTCGGCCGGTGGTTTCAGCTTTGGGCTCTCGTCGGCGGCCTCAGGGAGAATCAATACGCCGGCAAACGGCAGCTACAGTGTGACTGCCATCGTGGATGCGCTCGCTCAGGAGGGACTGGTTTCAATCCTGGCAGAACCGACGCTCACCGCTGTTTCGGGTCAGAAGGCGAACTTCCTGGCAGGCGGCGAATTTCCGATCCCCGTCGCCCAAGGGCTGGACCGCATCTCGATCGACTTTCGTCGCTACGGCGTGGGACTGGAGTTCACACCGACGGTGCTCTCCGATCGTCTGGTCAACCTGCAGGTCAAGCCCGAGGTCAGCGAGCTCTCGAACGAAGGCGCCCTGATCATGAACGGCGCCCGCGTCCCGAGCCTGATTACCCGGCGGGCGGAGACCACAGTCGAGCTCGGCAGCGGGGAGAGCTTCATAATCGCCGGACTGCTGCAGAACAAGTTCAATACCGGCCTGGACATGTTGCCGGGGCTGGGCGACCTGCCGGTACTGGGGGCTCTGTTCAGGTCGACACAGTTCCGGAAGAACGAATCCGAACTGATCATCATCGTCACACCGACAATCGTTCGCCCGATCGGCGAATCGGCACGCATACCGGTCCCGACCGACTTCGTCGGGCCGCCTTCCGAGCTCGAGCGCATCATATTCGGCCGTCTTGGAACGACCCGCCCCGGGGCAGGCCCGATCGAGGTGCCGGTGCCGGGCCGGAGATTGCGTGGCGATGCCGGCTTCCTGATCGAATGACGGTCCTCCAAGGAGCGATAAACATGGCACCGATCAGAAGCGGCCTCGCCATCGCCCTCGCGGTGCTGGCTGCAGGCTGCGCTGTGGACCGGACGGCACCGCCACCGCAGCTCGCAGGTGAGACCGTTCATTACGTCTACGATGTACCTGCAGGACGCTGTTCTGCGGCGAGCTCCGGCGTCGAACACTTCGTGGCCGCGACGGCGAATGGCCGCCCTGAAAGCGTCCGTGCCTGGATCGAAGGACCGCCGGGGCCATGCACGGCGGCGATCGAGCATTCCATCATCCGAGCCGGCGTGGATCGCTCCCACGTCAGGCACGACGTTGCCTCGGCAATGCACCACGCGACGCGTGTTCACATCGATCGCCTGCTCATCAGCTCCGTTCGCTGCCATCTGTCGGATGGCTTCAATCGCGGCATCTTCGCCGACAATGCTGCCGATCCGGCCCTCGGCTGCAGCACGGCTGCGGCCTTTGGCGGCATGGTTGCGGATCCGGAGGATCTTCAAGCCGGAAAAGGACGCAGCCGCGCCGAAGGGGAACCGGCCACCCGCGCGGTCGCGAATTTGCGCGGGGAGCAGCCAACCCGTGCCGAACCAACCGGCGAGGACCGCCCGCAGACCACGGCTCATCCCGCGCAATGATTGTTCAAGCCGAAGAGCTCAGCCGTCGCCATTCCGACCTGGAGAGACCTCAGCGTCGCACGTTGCTCAAGGATAAAGCGGAAGCGATGGTGCCGTTGATCCGCAGATTTCTTGATCGCAAGCCCTCGGAGAGCTCAAATATTTTCCTGCGAAAGAGGTCGGGAGCGAAGTATCCAGAGGAGGTACGCCTCCGACTTCCACTTGAAGACGCGGTCGGGTTCGAGACAGCGGATCTCGACGTCGCAGCGTCACGGCGCGCTGGCTCAGCTACCAAGTTGTACGTGTTGGACTACGCGGCTAAGTCACTCTCTCCCTCGGTCTCTTCGAGTTCACTGCACGAAGACGTCGCTCCCCCCCCCCAAAGGACTCTTTTTCGAGCCTGTCCGCGGCGACATAGATGACATCGGCTTTTGCAGCGGCCTGGATCGGGCTTTGACGCAGCGACCGCCGCGCCACGACATCGTCCCTTACAATCGCATGTGTTCGGACCGCTTCTTCTCTTTTCGGCCGGACGAGAGCGGCAGCGCACTGGGCAGCGTCGAGGTGAAGGAGGCACTGGTCTACGATCAGTACATGCGCGGCGACATCGACTTCACGGGCTTCAGGGTGACCATCTCGCTACGAGAGCAGGCCTGCCAAGCCTATCTGAGTCACGTCGGCATGCGGCAACCTGAGCTGCGCGATCGCGAGTCCTGGGATGGCCGCCTTCTCTTCCGCATCCCCTCGCGTCCTTTCGCGTTTCCCATGCCGCGCGGAAACTCCGATCCGTGGACGTTCGGAAAACGGGTGGTCGCCCCATTGCAGGCGATCGCTCGGTTCGCCTTCGACGAGATCGAAATCCAACTGCTGCGTGACGACCGAGGCCGCCGCGTGACCATGGGCGAGGCTGCGTGCGACTGAGATCCCGGCTGGCAGGCGCCCTTGCGTCTGCGGGCCTGACGCGCAGCGCGCCTCAGCCACGCACCACGCCGGCCCGCGCCTTCAGGAACTCGCGCGCGACGATCAGCTTCTGCACTTCGGTCGCGCCTTCATAGATGCGCAGCGCGCGGATCTCGCGGTAGAGGCTCTCCACGATCTCGCCCTTGCGGACGCCGCGGCCGCCGAACATCTGCAGGGCACGGTCGATGACGCGCTGGGCGGTCTCGGTGGCCGTGAGCTTGGCCATCGCGGCCTCGCGCGTGGTCGGCAGCTTCTGCACGTCGCGGCGCCAGGCCGCGCGGTAGGTCAGGAGCGCGGCGGCATCGGTCTCGGTCGCCATCTCGCCGAACGCCGCCTGCGTCATCTGCAAGTCCGACAACGTGGCGCCGAACATCTTGCGGCTCTGCGCATGCGCCTGCGCCTCGTCGAGCGCGCGACGGCCGAAGCCGAGGGCGGCGGCCGCCACTGAGGCGCGGAAGATGTCGAGCGTCTGCATCGCCAGCTTGAAGCCGCCGCCCGGCGCGCCGAGCCGGCGGCTGGCCGGGATGCGACAATTCTGCAGACGGAGTGTCGCCAGGGGATGCGGTGCGATCACCTCGATGCGCTCGGCGACCGAGAACCCGGGATCATCGGGAAACACGACGAAGGCGGAGATGCCGCGCGCGCCGGGCGCCTCGCCGGTGCGGGCGAACAGCGTGTAGACGTCGGCGATGCCGCCATTGGAAATCCAGGTCTTCTCGCCATCGAGCACGTAAGTATCGCCGTCCAGCCGCGCCGTGCAGGTCATCGCGGCGACGTCGGAGCCCGCCTCCTTCTCTGACAGCGCGAAGGCCGCGAGCCATTCGCCGGCGCGCACCTTGGGCAGCACACTGGCGCGCAGCTCCGGCGAGCCGCCGAGTGCGATGGCGCCGGAGCCAAGTCCCTGCATGGCGAAGGCGAAATCGGCCAAACCGTCGGCATAAGCGAGCGTCTCGCGCGACAGGCAGATCGCGCGTGAGTCGATCGCGCCGGCATCCGCGTCGGGCGCCACGACGGCGCTGTCGAGCAAGCCTGCGGCACCAAGCGCGCGAACGATCTTGCGGCAGGCGGTGTCGACATCGCCGTGATCGACGTCGTCGAGAACGCCCGAGCCGACGAAGCGGTCGAGCTGGTCGCACAGAGCGCGGTGACGCGACTCGAAGAACGGCCAGTCGAGCCAGTCGCGGGGGATCACCTTCGCCGAAACACTCATGACAAGACCTGTCCGCCAATTATTTTAAGTATAAAATACTTGGCGGAGGATCGATCTGTCAAGCTTGCGGCGGCCGGGCGCGCCGCCGCATTCGCTCACTCCGCCGCCCTGCCGAGCTTGCCGAAGGCGCGTGTCGGGGCCGGGAAGCCGCAGGAGGTGCCGTCGGTGACCTTGACCTGGTCCTCCCACGGCAGCCGGTAGGTGCCGGCGACCATGTCGTGCATGAAGGTGTAGGGACAATCCATCGCGCCGCCCTTCACTGCGACATAGCCGCGATGCCAGAGCTGATAGATGTTGTTCTCGACGCCCCAGTTGATGCGGGCCTCGCGCACGAGATCGGGGCGCACCTCGGCGGTGATGATCTCGTCGGCGCGCCCCGTCGTGCCGTGCGCGATGATGCTGCCGTCGAAATTGACGATCATGCCCTCGCCCATCGAATCGAACGAGCCGTCGGAGCCGCACATGCAGACATTGGCCGTCACCATCAGGTTCTGGAACGCATTGGCTTGGTTGGTGAAGCGCCAGCTGTCGCGGATCGGCGCGGTGTAGCCGGCGGTGCGAATCATGATTTCGGCGCCCTTGTAGGCGCATTCCCGCGCCATCTCCGGGAACATGCCGTCATGGCAGATGATGAGCGCGATCTTGGCGCCGCGCGGTCCCTCGATCACGGGTATGCCGAGATCGCCGGGCTCCCACGGCTCGACCGGAATCCACGGATGCAGCTTGCGGTAATACAGCTTGATGTCGCCGTGGTCGTCGATGATCAGACCCGAATTGTAGGGGTTGCCGTCGGGGTTGTGCTCCATGATCGAGAAGCAGCCCCAGATCTTGTTGTCGATGCAGGCCTGCCTGAACGCGGCGACCTCCGGCCCGTCGAGCCGGCACATGATCTCGGGATTGGTGTCCATCGACAGCCCGTGTAGCGAGTATTCCGGGAACACCACGAGATCCATGGTGCCGAGATTCCGCCGGGCCTTGCCGACCATCCAGACGATCTTCTCGGTCTGCCGCGCGAGGTCGTCCTTGCTCACAACGACCGGCAGCTGCAGCTGCACCAGGCCGATGACCACGCCGTTGTCGGATTTATTGAGACCGCCTAACCCGTTCATGCCGGACCTCCCTGGATGTCGCCGCTGCTCGAGACGTTGCTCGAGACAACCACGATTTCACGAGGGCCGCGCGCTGATATTTCAGCCCGCCATTTGCCGCTTGCTGAGGCAGCGGTCGCCGGCGCTTCGGGAGTCAGACGCCGGATGATCGTTGCAGGCGCGCTTGGAACCGCGTCAGCGCGCGGCCGAAAACGGCCGCCTCACCGGTTGCGCGCGCCAGCACCAGTGCACCCTGGATGCCGAGCACCACCTCCTCGGCGCCGTCGGCGGCCTGTGCCGCCGGCCAGCCGTCGCGGATCAGCGCATCGCGCAAGGCCTCGATCCAGCGTGTGAAGTAGCTGGCGATGGCGGCGGCGAAGCGATCCCGCGTCTCGTCGAGCGCGAACGCCCCGACGAGGCAGACGCGTCGGCCGGAACGGAAGTAGTCGTCGACGCCACTCCACATCCGCGCGATCGACTGCTCCGGCGGATCATCGCGCAGCGGCGCATAGATCTCGCGCTCGAACCAGGCGTCGACATGCGCCAGCACCGCCCGCCCCATCTCGTCCTTCCCGCCTGGAAAGAAGTGATAGAGGCTGCCTTTGCCCAATCCCGTCATCTCGGTGATCCGGCTGAGCGAGGTGCCCTCGAAGCCGAACTCGCGGAACACCTCGGCAATCAGCGGGATGACGTCGGCGCGCTCGTTGAGCGTCCGCATGGCTCTCCCTGCGTCAAAGTCCCAAGTCGGTCAGTCCGGGATGATCGTCCGGCCGGCGCCCGAGAGGCCAGTGGAATTTGCGATCGACCGCCTTGATCGGCAGGTCATTGATGCAGGCGTAACGGCGCTGCATCAGCCCCTGCGCGTCGAACTCCCAGTTCTCGTTGCCGTAGGAGCGAAACCAGTTGCCGCTGTCGTCGTGCCACTCATAGGCGAAGCGCACCGCGATCCGGTCATCGCTGTGGGCCCAGATCTCCTTGATCAGGCGGTAGTCGAGCTCCTTGGCCCATTTGCGGGAGAGGAAGGCGACGATCTCGGCGCGGCCGGTGATGAACTCGGCCCGATTCCGCCACCGGCTGTCGGGGGTGTAGACCAGCGACACGCGCTCGGGGTCGCGGCTGTTCCAGCCATCCTCGGCCATGCGCACCTTCTGGGTGGCTGTCTGCAGCGTGAACGGCGGGGCGAGAGAGCTCACGGGACATCTCCTTGTGTACTGTATAGTACAGATTATACCGATCGGTACACATCGTCAAGCCTCAGGTGTCGAGCGGAGCTCCAGGCACGGCTCGGCCGTGCGCAATCCGCGTCGACGCGCGAGGGCCTACTATCCCTGCGGTGCCCCTCTACCAAATGTGCGCGTCGCGACAGTCAGGACCCTTGTGTGCTCAACGGAAATTCGATGATCTGCTAAGGGAACCGACCGCGCCGCGGGGGCGACACGGTCCGTCGGCCACACTTTTGGGGATATCGGACATGTCGATGCTCACGCCGCATGGCGAGTGCCTGCTGTGGACACCTGAGCTGATCTGGGTGAACACGGTGTCCGACATCCTCATCTCCTTCGCCTTCTTCACCATCGCGTTCGTGCTCGCCTTCATCGTCTATCGCCGCCGCGACTTTCAGTTCAGCTACATCTTCTGGGCCTTCGCGCTGTGGGTGTCCGTCTGCGGGCTGACACGGCTGATCGAGGTGCTCACGATCTGGGTTCCGGCCTACAGCCTGGAGGCGGCCACCAAGGGCTTCCTGGCCTTCCTGTCGGTCGGCATCGCCGCCGCGCTGTTGCTGCTGCTGCCGCGGGTGCTGACGATGCCGTCCCGCGCCGAGCTGCGGAACGCCTATGCGCAACTCGAGGAGGAGACGCGGCAGCGGCGCAGTGCGGAAGCCATGGTCCGGCGGTTCCAGGAGATCGAGGCCACGGAGGCGCAGGTGCGGCAGGCGCAGAAGATGGAGGCGATCGGCCAGCTCACCGGCGGCGTCGCCCACGACTTCAACAACATCCTCACCGTGATCACCGGCACCATCGAGATCCTGGCCGAGGCGGTCAAGGACCGGCCGCAGCTGGTGCAGATCACCAGCCTGATCAACTCGGCGGCGGCGCGCGGCGCCGACCTGACGAAGCACCTGTTGGCGTTCGCCCGCCGCCAGCCGCTGCAGCCGCGCAGCGTCGACATCAACGGCATGGTGGTCGACACCGCGCGCCTGCTGCGCCGGACGCTCGGCGAGCAGATCGAGATCGAATCCATGCTGGCGCACGATTCGGCGCCGGCGATGATCGACCCCAGCCAGCTGTCGACCGCGATCCTGAACCTCGCGCTCAACGCGCGCGATGCCATGCCGGACGGCGGCAAGCTGACCCTGGAAACCAAGAACGTCCTGCTCGACGCCGCCTATGCGCGCATGAACCCGGAGGTGATCCCCGGCAACTACGTGATGATCGCGGTCAGCGACACCGGCGAGGGCATTCCCGCCAACCTGCTCGACAAGGTGTTCGAGCCGTTCTTCACCACCAAGGACGTCGGCAAGGGCGTCGGCCTCGGCCTCAGCATGGTCTACGGCTTCGTCAAGCAGTCCAACGGTCACATCAAGATCTACAGCGAGCCGGGGCACGGAACCTCGGTCAAGCTGTACCTGCCGCAGGCCAATGCCGATGCCGATGCGGCACTGTCGACCATCGGCGCCGAGGGCATGGAGCGCGGCGACGAGACGATCCTGATCGTCGAGGACGATTCGCTGGTGCGCGAATATGTCATCGCCCAGATCAAGCGGCTCGGTTACACGACGCTCGCGGCCAGCAAGGCCGACGAGGCGCTGGCGCTGATCGACAGCGCGACGCGGATCGATCTTTTGTTCACCGACATCATCATGCCCGGCGGAATGAACGGCCGCCAGCTCGCGATCGAGGCGCTGAAGCGGCGTCCCAGCCTCAAGGTGCTGTACACGTCGGGCTATACGGAGAACGCGATCGTTCACCACGGCCGCCTCGATGCCGGTGTGCTGCTGCTCACCAAGCCGTATCAGAGCGCCGATCTCGCACGCATGCTGCGGACCGCACTGAACTCTTGACCGTGCGATGCGCGACGCATGATCCGGCCTGCGGGCGCGCGCGTTTCCGGGCCGGTGATGCGCACCTTCTTGCGGAGCTGAGGGACTTGAATGGCTGAGATGTTTTCACGCGGGCTGGCCGCCGTGCAGGCCTATGCGTCGGCCGATGACCCGCAGTCCGACATCGCCGCCAAGGTCGCGCTGATCATCGTCTCCAACCAGCCGTTCTATCCGCTCTATCTCCATGCTATCGTGGGCGCGGCGGCGTGGCCGGCCTGGCTGACGCTGCTCACGACGCCATTGTTCGCCAGCGTGCCGATGCTCGCGCGGCGCAATCCGTTCGCCGGCCGCGCCTTGATGGTCCTGACCGGCACGGCCAACACGGTGTTCTCCGTCAAGCTGTTCGGCGCGCAGAGCGGCGTCGAGCTGTTCCTGCTGCCTTGCGCCCTGCTCGGCGCGCTGCTGTTCCGGCCAGCGGAGCGCCTGATGTCGTTGCCTTTGCTGGGACTGCCATTCGTGTCCTATCTGCTGATCGATGCCCGCCTTGGCGCGCCGCTGATGAAGGTCGCCAACTCCAATTACGGGTCGCTCGTCGCAATCAACGCGACCAGCGTCGGCGCGCTGACGGCCCTGATCGGGATCCTCGCTGCCGGACGCATGGCGACGCAGTAAGGCGCAGCAGGCCCGCCTCGTCCCTGCTCAAGACTTCGACGCCCAGATCGGCCCTGGCGCGCCGCCGCTGCTGCGGCGGTGCCACATCTGGTCGTAGAGATCCTGCAGCGACCGGGCATAGGCGGCAGCGTCGAACAGCGGCGCGGCCGGCCGGTTGCGCCAGAGCCTGGCCTTGGCCGCCTGCAGCAGATCCGGCTCGGCGGCGAGCGTCAGCGCCACCGCCAGATAGTCGGCCTCGTCCGACGCAATGAGCTCGGGACATCCGACCGCATGTAACAGGCTGCCAGCCACCCGCGAGGCAAACGTATCCCCGGCGCAGCTCACGATCGGCACGCCGGCCCACAGCGCGTCGCTCGCCGTGGTGTGGGCGCCATAGGGCGCGGTGTCGAGCACGAGATCGGCGAGCTGGAGCCGGCGCAGATGCTCGCCTTGCGTCGTTTCCGGCGCGAACACCAGGCGACCGGGCGCCACGCCGCGCCGAAGCGCCTCGCCGCGCAGATTGCCCTCGGCCCGATCGGACGCCAGCAGCCACAGCACGCTGTCCGGCGTCGCGTCGAGCAGGCGGCACCACAGGTCGAACACCGCGGGCGTGAACTTGTAGGCCTGGTTGAAGCAGCAGAACACGATGCCGGCGTCCGGCAGGCCCACCTCCGCACGGGTCGGCGCCGGGCCCAGCGCCGCCCGGCCGTGCGGCTGGTACGAATGCGGCATGTAGGCAAAACTCTCCGAATAATCGCCCGCAACGGCCAGCGGCGTCATGAACGGATCGGTGATGATGTAGTCGCAGATGTCGCCGCCCAGCGTCCCGGGATAGCCGAGGAAATTCACCTGGACCGGCGCCGGATGCAGCATCAGGATGCCGGTCCGGGCGCCGCGCGTATAGCCCTTGAGGTCGACCAGAATATCGATCTGCGCGGCATGCACCGCGGCCGCAGCGGCGCTGTCGCTCAGCGCGGTCACATCATGGAAGCCGTCGAAGACGGCGTGCAGCCGGCCCCGCATGGCGCCGCGATCGTCGGCGCCGAACGAGAACGCATGCAGCTCGCAGCGATCGCGGTCATGCGCCTCGAGCGCTTCGATCAGCAGATGCGCCGTGGCGTGGTCGTGGAAGTCGTTTGAAAGGTATCCGACACGAAGCTTGTCGCGGAATGTCAGATCGAAGCGAAAATCCAGCCGCGCCCGCTCGGCGCTGCTGGCGACGATCCGGTCGCGGGTCCACAGCTCGGAGCAAAGGCGATGCTCGCCGGCGCTCATGCCGGGCACCGATAGCAGCAGGAATGGCGGAATTTGCCCCGATCGCGCCTGCGCCAGCAACAGCCGGGCATCGGTCGACGACCGGGCGAAATCGTCCCAGGCACACATGCCGCGGTCGCGCCCGAGCGATCTCATTCAGGTCCATCGATGGCGGAGCTGACATCAGACCCAGCAAGTCCTGCGCCAGACCCCGGCCTGCAGATGAAATGGAGACGCGCTGTGACAACTCCCTCGCTGTCGCTCGGGCGCCGATCGCGCCGCAGGAATGACGCGCTGTGCCCGAAGAACTACGCGGCCGCCATCTGCCGGTGCGACGGCCGGTAGGAGCCCCCGTGATGGCCGATATTGTAGTTGATGTTCGCCGGCGGTTGCGACGGTGCCTGGCGAGCGACGAAATAATCCTCGAGCTCGGCGACCGCACGGCTTTCCCATTCGGCCGCCTGCGCCAGCAGCGAGTCACGCTGATGTGGGCGAAATGCCGCAGTCTGGCGGTACAAGGAGGCGATGGTCCGATAGCGCCGCACGTTCTCGAGAACCGCTTCCCCATTCATCATCATGATGCTCTCCCCTCTCCGTCCCCCAGGACGCGCCGAAGGTGCACGCGCCCGATTTGCGAAATCGTTAGCGGGCAAGACCGCGTGCCCGGATGGTTGGCGAATCCTTGACTAACGCGGTGCGGCCGATTGTCCGCTTCGTCGAAACGGCTCGGTATCAGTTGACCGCCTCGTCGGATTTACAATGACTTAAGGTTAAGACCACACGCGCGGAAAGTGACGTCGTCACAGATACTTACGCTCACGAGTGTTGTAGTTGAACTACAGCCTAATCGGCCGAATTGTGAGAAAAGCTTGTCTCAATGTTGCTGATTTTGATTGAGGATTGTGACCGATGAAAACCCTTGCCTCAGCCGTCTCTTTGCTCCTCGCCAGCTCGCTCGGCGCATTCGCCGCGGATCTGCCGGCCCGCTACACCAAGGCTCCCCCTCCGGTCGCGATCTACAACTGGACCGGCTTCTACTTCGGCGGCAGCGTCGGCTACGGCTGGGGCCGGTCGAACTTGAACACGACGCTGGACCAGACCAGCAGCTGGGCGGTCGAGGGCGCCGCCTTCCAGAATGAGTTCGTCAACATCAGCAACAACCGGCTCAATCCGGCCGGCGTGCTCGGCGGTCTCCAGGCCGGCTACAACTGGCAGAGCGGCGCCGGCGTCTTCGGCATCGAGGCCGACATCAACGGATCGGACCTCAACAAGCGGACGGTTTACACGGCGGCCAACCCGCCCACGACCCGCACCTTCAACGAGAGCATCCGGAACGACTGGTTCATGACCCTGCGCGGCCGCGCCGGTTACGCGGTCGATACGACGCTGTTCTACGTCACTGGCGGTCTCGCGGTCGGCAATGTCAAGGGCAGCTGGGATCTGACCTCGGCAAACGGCTACACCAAGACCGCCTCGGCCAACGAGACCCGGGTCGGCTGGACCGTCGGCGCGGGTGTCGAGCATGCGTTCGCACCGAACTGGACCGTCAAGGCAGAGTATCTCTACACCGACCTCGGCAGCATCAACTACACCTCGGCCTACGTCCCGGGCAGCACCTTCGCCCCGCCCGGCTCGAACTACGTCGAGCGCCTGTCCCAGGACTTCTCATTCCACACGGTCCGGGTCGGCGTGAACTACAAGTTTGGTGGCCCGGCGGTCGCGCGCTACTGATCGTCGTCATCCATAGCGACGCCATTCAAGGAAAAGCCTCGGCCCAGTGCCGAGGCTTTTTTGTTGGGGTCGATGGCGGGCTCAGGCCGCCGCGATCGCCGCCCGGAAGCGGCGCAAGGTCAACGCCAGGACCACCGCGCCGATCGCGGCCACCGCTGCGAATTGCGGCCAGACGACATCGATGCCGGCACCTCGATAGAGGATCGACTGGGCGAACGACACGAAATGCGTCGACGGCGACGCCTTCATGATGGTGGCGAGCCACACCGGCTGGCTTTCCACCGGCGTCATCCCGCCCGACAACAGGTTCATCGGCACGGCGACGAGGATATAGAGCAGACCGAGCTGGGGCATCGACCGCGCGATGGTGCCGAGAAACAGCCCGACGGCGGTCGCGAAGAACAGATACAGCACGGTGCCCACCATGAACAGCGGGATCGAGCCCATGATGGGCACGCGCAGATACCACCGCACGACGGCGTAGAGCGCGATGGCGACAGCGACGGCGATCACCAGCGCATTGGCCCAGATCTTCGACATCGCGATCTCGAAGGGCGACAGCGGCATGACCAGCAGATGATCCATGGTGCCATGTTCGCGCTCACGCACCAGCGCCGCGCCGGCCAGGATGATCGCGAGCATCGTGACGCTGTTGATGATGCCCATCACGCCTTCGAACCAGGCCGTCGTGACGTTGGGATTGAACGCGATCCGCGTCACCAGGTTGACCGGGGCCGACGAGGATGTCTCGGAGCGGGCGACGAACCAGGCGACCTCCGTATTGATGATCTGCAGCGCATAGCCGGATCCGATTCCCGCCTGGATCATCGCGGTCGCATCGACGTTGACCTGCACCGACGGCTTCCGCCCGGCAAGGACGTCACGCTGGAAATTCGGCGGGATATCGAGCACGAACGTGAAGCGGCCGCTGTTCATGAGCCGCTCCACCTCGCCTTGGCTGATGTAGACAGGCGGCTGGAAGTAAGGCAGCTGGAATACGCTGGCGATCCGGCGCGACAGCTCGGAGCTGTCCTCGTCGACGACGGCGATCGAGGCGCGATGCAGCTCCTGCGAACTGCTCTGCGCCTGGCTGATCACCGCCACGGTGAACGAATAGATCACGAGCCCGATCAGCACGACGTCGCCGAACAGGCTACGCAGCTCCTTGGTTCCGAGCCAGAACACGTTGGAGAGCGAGCGCATCATGGCTCACGCCTCCTGCTTCGGCAGCATCGCCAGGCTGAACCCGGTCAGGACGGGAATGAAGATCAAAAGGATCAGGATGTCGGCGCCGACATCGGCAAAGCCCAGCCCCTTGGTGAAGGTGCCGACCGCGATCGGGCGGTAGTACGTCATCGGGAAGACCATGCCGATCAGCTTGGCCACGCCGGACAGCGACGACACCGGGACCAGCATGCCCGAGAATTGCGTGGCCGGCAGCACGGTCAGGATCGCGGTCCCGAACAGGGCCGCGATCTGGGTGCGGCAGAAGGTCGAGATCAGCATGCCGAAGCCGGTCGTGGTGACGACGTAGACCAAGGTGCCGACCATCAGCGGCAGAAAGGCGCCCTTGAGCGGGACTCGGAACAGGACCATCGCCATCACGTACATCAGCGCGAAATTCACCAGCGCGACGGCGATGTAAGGCAGCTGCTTGCCAAGCAGGAATTCGAGCCGCGTCACCGGCGTGACATAGAGATTGGTGATCGACCCCAGCTCCTTCTCGCGCACGACCGCGAGCGCCATCAGGATGGCCGGAAACAGCGCGAGCAGCAGTGCGATCGTGCTTGGGGCCATCGCGTAGATGCTGTCGAAGGACTGGTTGTACTTGAACCTGATCTCGACATTGACCGGCGAGGCCGGCAACGGCTGCGTCGTCTTGACGGCGGGATCGGAGAGATAGAGCTGATGCGTGCCTTCGAGGTAGCCTCGGATGGTCTCGGCGCGGAACGGCATCGCGCCGTCGATCCAGGCCGACACGAAGGCCGGCCGGCCGCGCTTGATGTCGACACCGAAGTTCGGCGGGATCTCGATCGAGGCCTTGATGTCGCCGCTCTTCATCCGCCGTTCGAGCTCGGCATAGTTGGCGAGCGGTGGCCTTTCGACGAAATAGCGCGAGCCTCTGAGCTCCGACAGATAGGCGCGACTCTCCGGCGACTGATCGCGGTCGAGCGCGGCGAAGGTCAGGTTGTTGACGTCCGTGGAGATGCCGAAGCCGATCACGATCATCAGGAACGCCGTTCCGAACAGCGCGAACATCAGCCGGATCGGGTCACGGATCAGCTCGAGACCTTCGCGGATCGTATAGGCGAGCAGCCGCCGCGGGCTGACGGCGGCCTGCCGTTGCTCGTCCCGCGGCCGATCGGCGGGGCGTGGATAGGGTCGCGCCTGGGTCAGCGTGACCGGCGGATCGGCGACGCCGGCATCCTGCTCGAGGAAGGCGATGAACGCCTGCTCCAGCGTCTGCGCGCCCTTGGCGCGGATCAGGCCGTCCGGCGTGTCGGTCGCCAGCACCCGCCCCTCATGCATCAGCGACAGCCGGTCGCAACGCGCCGCCTCGTTCATGAAATGCGTCGAGACGAAGATCGTCATCTCATCTTGACGCGAAAGTTCGATCAGCAGGCGCCAGAACTGATTGCGCGCGACCGGATCGACGCCCGACGTCGGCTCGTCCAGGATCAGCAGATCGGGTCCGTGGACGATCGCCACCGCGAGCGACAGGCGCTGGCGGATGCCGAGGGGAAGATCGGCCGCGAGGCTGTCGATATGGTCGGTGAGGTCGCAGCGCTCGACCAGTTCGGCAATCCGCTTCCCGGCAGCGGCCAGCGGCAGATGGAACAGCCGCGCATGCAGCACCAGGTTCTGCCGCGCGGTGAGCTCGCCATACAGCGAGAACGCCTGCGACATGTAGCCGACGCGACTGCGCGATTCATGATTGCCGGCCTCCATGGAGCGGCCGAAGATCAGCGCCTCGCCGGCGCTGGGAGGCAGCAGCCCTGTCAGCATCTTCATCGTCGTGGTCTTGCCGCAGCCGTTGGAGCCGACGAAGCCAAAGATCTCGCCCTTGCGGATCTGGAAGTTCACGCCGTCGACCGCGGTGAAATCGCCGAAGCGGCAGGTCAGGTCGCGCGCGACGATCACGGTCTCGTGGCTGCCGTCGAGCTCGGACTTGGCCGGCATCTCGGCGCGGTCGCGCGCCGGCCGGTCGGGCAGCAGCGCGACGAACGCGTCCTCGATCGACGCCGCGTGGGTCTGCGCCTTGAGCTCCGTCGGCGTGCCGGTCGCGAGGATGCGCCCGTCGTTCATCGCGATCAGCCAGTCGAAACGCTCCGCCTCCTCCATATAGGCGGTGGCGACGATGACGCTCATGCCCGCCGCGCTGCGCGCGCGCAGACGGTCGATCAGGTCCCAGAACTGCCGGCGCGACAGCGGATCGACGCCGGTGGTCGGCTCGTCGAGGATGAGCAGATCGGGATCATGGATCAGCGAGCAGCACAGGCCGAGCTTCTGCTTCATGCCGCCGGACAGCTTTTTTGCCGGCCGGTCGGCGAAATCCGACAGCGCCGTCGCCGCCATCAGCTCGGCGATGCGCCAGTCGCGCTCGGACCTCGACTGGCCGAACAGCCGGGCAAAGAACGCGATGTTCTCGCGCACGCTGAGATCGGGATAGAGATTCTTGCCGAGACCCTGCGGCATGTAGGCGATCCGCGGACACACCTGCGTGCGGGCGCGCCGGTCCGCCATGTCGGCCCCGAGCACGCGCGCCTGTCCGTCCTGGATCGCGCGCGCGCCGGCCAGAATCGACAGCAGCGACGACTTGCCGACGCCATCGGGACCGATGAGCCCGACCACGCGGCCGGCGGGAATGTCGATCGAGACGTTGTCGAGCGCGATCACGCCGCGATAGCGCTGCGAGACGTTCCTGACCATCGCGACCGGAGACGCATCGCCGATCATGTCGGCCATCATGGCGAGACTTGCAGACGCGCCGGCCATGCGACGTCGGGATTCCACCTGACATACGCCACGCCCGGCAATCCGCTCCTCACGGCATCGGCATGCGCAGCCAGTCTGTCCGGATCGACGCGTACACGGATGCGAAACATCAGCTTGTCACGCTCGCTGCGGGTCTCGACCGTCTTCGGCGTGAACTGCGCCTGGCTCGCCACGAACGCAACTTTCGCCGGGATCGGACGATCCGGATAGGCATCGAGCACGATCCGCGCTTCGGTGCCGATCTTGACCTTGCCGACCTCCTCGGTCGGCAGGAACACGTCCATGTAGACATAGCCGATGTCCAGCATGGTGAAGACCTTGCCGCCGGCGGCGAGAACTTCGCCGACATTGGCGAGACGATATTGAATGCGGCCGGGCTTCGGCGCGATCAAGGAATTGTCGGCGATCTGAACGGTGTAGAGCGCGACGTCGTGACGAACCGCTTCGAGCCCGCGTTCGGCTTCGAAAATCCGCGCCTGCGCGCCGGCAAGGCCGGCGGTCGCATTGT
>BFBZ01000204.1_pt1 | contig 75123 bp, 64 predicted proteins | sample 1888401 | NCBI WGS metagenome assembly BFBZ01 (sample SAMD00112614, study PRJDB3348) | symbiont metagenome | host: Chara braunii
TCGGTCGACGCGATGACCGGACCGCTCGTGCGGCCCAGCTGCTGCGTGACGAAGGGCACGCAGGCCAGCTCGGTCGGATGCAGCAGGTTCCAGCGCTCGGCGTTCTGGCCGTCGCGGGCCAGCTCGTTGAAGCTCGGGCAGCTCCACACGTTGGCGCCCACGCCCCAGTCCTCTTCCAGCAACATCTTGGCGACCTGGCTCTCGCGCAGGATGGTGCCCGAGCCCAGCAGGTTGACGCTGACCGTCTTGCCGGCGTCGGCCTCTTCCAGCAGATACATGCCCTTGAGGATCTGCTCCTCGGTGCCGGCCTTCAGGCCCGGCATCGGGTAGTTCTCGTTGAGCAGCGTGATGTAGTAGAAGACGTTTTCCTGGTCTTCCACCATGCGCTTCAAGCCGCGCTGCATGATGACGGCGACCTCGTGCGCGAAGGTCGGGTCGTAGGACACGCAGTTGGGGATGGTGCCGGCCAGGATGTGGCTGTGGCCGTCCTCGTGCTGCAGGCCCTCGCCGTTCAGCGTCGTGCGGCCCGAGGTGCCGCCCAGCAGGAAGCCGCGGGCCTGCATGTCGCCGGCCGCCCAGGCCAGGTCGCCGATGCGCTGGAAGCCGAACATCGAGTAGTAGACGTAGAACGGGATCATGATCCGGTTGCTCGTCGAATAGCTCGTGGCCGCTGCGATCCAGCTGGCCATGCCGCCGGCCTCGTTGATGCCTTCCTGCAGGATCTGGCCGGCCTTGTCTTCGCGGTAGTACATCACCTGGTCCTTGTCGACCGGGGTGTAGAGCTGGCCCTTGGGGTTGTAGATGCCGATCTGGCGGAACAGGCCCTCCATGCCGAAGGTGCGCGCCTCGTCGACGAGGATGGGCACGACGCGCGGACCGATGTCCTTGTCGCGCAGCAGCTGCGTCAGGAAGCGGACGTAGGCCTGGGTCGTCGAGATCTCGCGGCCCTCGGCGGTCGGGTCCAGCACGGCCTGGAAGGTGGCGAGCTCGGGCGTCTTGAACTGCTCGTCGGCCTTGGCGCGGCGGTGCGGCAGATAGCCGCCCAGGGCCTGGCGGCGCTCGTGCAGATAGCGCATCTCGGGCGTGTCGTCGGCCGGCTTGTAGTAGGGCAGCTTGGGCAGCTCGCTGTCCGGCACCGGGATGTTGAAGCGGTCGCGGATGTACTTGATGTCCTCGTCGGTCAGCTTCTTGGTCTGGTGGACGGTGTTCTTGCCCTCGCCGGCCTTGCCCATGCCATAGCCCTTGACGGTCTTGACCAGCAGCACGGTGGGCTGGCCCGTCGTGTTGTTGTGGGCCTGATGGAAGGCGGCATAGACCTTCTCGGGCTCGTGGCCGCCGCGGCGCAGCTCGAAGACCTCTTCGTCCGTCATGTGGGCGACGAGCTTGGCGGTCTCGGGGTATTTGCCGAAGAAGTGCTTGCGGACGTAGGCGCCGTCGTTGGCCTTCATGGCCTGGTAGTCGCCGTCCAGCGTCTCCATCATCAGCTGCTTCAACTTGCCGCTCTTGTCGCGCGCCAGCAGCTCGTCCCAGCCCTTGCCCCAGATCAGCTTGATGACGTTCCAGCCGCTGCCGCGGAACTCGCCTTCCAGCTCCTGGATGATCTTGCCGTTGCCGCGCACCGGGCCGTCCAGGCGCTGCAGATTGCAGTTGACGACGAAGACCAGGTTGTCCAGGCCCTCGCGCGCGGCCAGGCCGATGGCGCCCAGGCTCTCGGGCTCGTCCATCTCGCCGTCGCCCAGGAAGACCCAGACCTTGCGGTTCTCGGTGTTGGCGATGCCGCGGGCGTGCAGATATCTCAGGAAGCGCGCCTGGTAGATCGCCATCAGCGGGCCCAGGCCCATGGAGACGGTCGGGAACTGCCAGAACTCCGGCATCAGCTTCGGGTGGGGGTAGCTGGACAGGCCCTTGCCCTGCACTTCCTGGCGGAAGTTGTCGAGCTGGGCCTCGCTCAGCCGGCCTTCGAGGAAGGCGCGGGCGTAGATGCCGGGCGCGCTGTGGCCCTGGATGTAGAGGCAGTCGCCGCCATGACCCTCGCTCTCGGCATGCCAGAAGTGGTTGAAGCCGGCACCGAACATGCTGGCCACCGACGCGAAGGAGCCGATATGCCCGCCCAGGTCGCCGCCGTCCTCCGGGTTCAGCCGGTTGGCGCGCACGACCATGGCCATCGCGTTCCAGCGCATATAGGCGCGCAGGCGCTTCTCGATCTGGATGTTGCCGGGGCAGCGGGCTTCCTGGTCGGGGGCGATGGTGTTGACATAGCCCGTCGTCGCCGAGAACGGCAGGTCGACGCTGTGCTGGCGGGCATGCCCGAGCAGTTCCTCGATCAGGAAGTGCGCACGCTCGGCACCCTCGCGGTCGATGACGGCGGACAGCGCGTCCAGCCACTCCTTGGTTTCCTGCGGATCGTTGTCGTTCGCGGCGGCGCCGAGAAACGCTTGCGGCTGGGCTGACATGGCCGGTCTCCTAATCAGTCCGCCTCTGGCGGGCGGAAGTGGCTGTTCTAACAGGGTGCAAAACGCGAGCCCAGGCCCGCGAGCGGGCGCAGTGTCTCACAAGCTTCCGCATTTCCCAAATGGTGCGAAACGATTTCTTAATGTGAAATTATCGTGTCGAGGCCGCCCCGGATAATTTGCCGATGTCCGTCGACTCCCCCATCCCCGAGATCCGCAGCCGCGGCCAGCGCATGCTGGCGCCGTTGCGCCGCCTGGTCGCCAGCTGGTGGTTCCGGCAATCGCCGTCGCGCCAGGACCGGCTGGCCACGCTGGGCCCGCTGATCTCGGTGCTGCTCTTCCTGGCCGCCATCGTTTCGGCCTTCTGGTATCTGCGCAACGAGGAGATCGAGCGCGAGACCGAGAGCGTCAAGCGCGACACCGAGATCGCCCAGCAGCAGATCCGCCTGCGCCTGATCGAGAACCAGGAGCAGCTCGTGCGCATCGCGCGCGAGGTCGTCACGCGCCAGATCGACGCCCACGAGTTCTCGGCCCAGGCCCAGGCGTTCGCGCGCGAACGCCCCGAGCTGACCCATGTGACCTGGCTGAGCGCGCGGCGCGAGCGCCGCAGCAGCGTGGGCGCGGCGGGCTTCCAGGCCGACGGGCTGATGACGGCGGACAGCGACGACCCGTCCATGCCCATGCCCAACCAGTCCAACGCGGCCGAGATCGCCTTCGAGGCCGCCAAGGAAAGGCGCCAGCCGGTCTACTCGCCGCCCTTCGCCGACGCCAACGGCACGACCGTCTTCCAGCTGCACATCCCGCTGATCGACCGCGGCGGCTTCGCCGGCGTGCTGATCGCCGAATACACCGTCGAGGCCCTGCTGCGCTACTACGTGCCCAGCGAGGTCGCCACGCGCCACAGCATCGCCGTGCTGGATGCGCGCGACCAGGTCGTCAGCAGCACCGTCACGCCGATGCCCGGCCAGGTGCTGCGCCGCGCCGCGCTGGTGCACGAAGTGCCGCTCGCGCCGGCCCTCAACGGCCTGGTGCTGCGCGGCCAGGGCTGGCGCACCTCCATCGGCCTGATCAGCAACGCGCTGTTCTGGCTGGTGCTGGCGCTGGCCGGCCTGACGGTCTGGATGCTGCTAGGCACCTGGCGCCATATGCGCCGGCGCACGCAGATCCAGAACGCGCTGACGCTGGAGACCAATTTCCGCCGCGCGATGGAGAACTCCATGCTGACCGGCATGCGCGCGATGGACATGGACACACGCATCACCTACGTGAACCCGGCCTTCTGCGCGATGACGGGCTTCTCCGAGGCCGACCTCGTCGGCCGCACGCCGCCCTACCCCTTCTGGCCGTCGGACCGGCGCGAGGAGAACGCGCGCCTGCTGCAGCAGGAGCTGCAGGGCCGCAGCCCCTCGGGCGGCGTCGAGGTCAAGATCCAGCGCCGCGACGGCAGCCAGTTCGACGCCCGCGTCTATGTGTCGCCGCTGGTCGACATCAAGGGCAAGCAGACCGGCTGGATGACCTCGATGACCAACATCACCGAGGCCAAGCGCGTGCGCGATCAGCTCTCGGCCTCGCACGAGCGCTTCACGACCGTGCTGGAAGGCCTGGACGCGGCCGTGTCCGTGCTGTCCGTGCAGCCGCCCGAGCTGCTGTTCGCCAACCGCAGCTACCGCCTCTGGTTCGGCGCCGACCCGGCCGGCCACGCGCTGCTGGCCGGCGGCCAGCTCGTCGGCACGACGAGCCGGCGCGGCCTCGGCGACACGGGCGATCATGGCGATGAGGTCGACGACTATTCCGGCCTGCCCGCCGAGGCGCTGACCGACATCGGCGCCGACCCGCGCGAGGTCTATGTCGAGTCGCTGGCCATGTGGTTCGACGTGCGCGCGCGCTATCTGCAGTGGACCGACGGGCGGCTGGCGCAGATGCTGATCGCCACCGACATCACGATGCGCCGCCACGCCGAGGCGCAGGCCGCGCTGCAGGCCGAGAAGGCCCAGGTCACGAGCCGCCTGATGACGATGGGCGAGATGGCCTCCAGCGTGGCCCACGAGCTGAACCAGCCGCTGACCGCCATCACCAACTACTGCAACGGCATGGTCAGCCGCGTGCGCAACGACTCGATCGACAGGGACGCGCTGCTCGCCGCGCTGCAGAAGACCGCCAAGCAGGCCGAGCGCGCCGGCCAGATCATCCACCGCATCCGCGCCTTCGTGAAGCGCAGCGAGCCGCAGCGCCAGCCGGCGCACGCGGCCGACATCGTCGAGGACGCGGTCGAGCTGGCCGGCATCGAGCTGCGCCGGCGCAGCGTGGCCATTCACACCTATGTGGCCCAGCGCCTGCCGCAGCTGATGGTCGACCCCATCCTCATCGAGCAGGTGCTGATGAACCTGCTGAAGAACGCCGCCGAGGCCATCGACAACGCGTCGCTGCCGACCTCGCGCCGCCACATCGAGCTGAGGGTCGTGCCCAAGCACAGCGCCGAGCTGGGCGGCCAGATCGAGTTCTCGGTGACCGACATGGGCCCGGGTTTGCCCGACGAGGTGCTGGCCCGCATGTACGAGGCTTTCTTCTCGACCAAGACCGACGGCCTGGGCATCGGATTAGGGTTATGCCGGTCCATCGTCGAGTCCCACCAGGGCCGGATAAAAGCCGAGAACCTCTACAATGGATCCCTTGTCGTCGGGTGCCGATTCGCCTTCACGATCCCGGTCACCATCACCTCAGAACAGCTGCGCCATGACGGCGCCGGCAGCGCTCAGAGAACCGAACCCACCACACCATGAGCTTGATCCCGAAGAAGGGCAACGTCTACGTTGTCGACGACGACGAAGCGGTCCGCGACTCCCTGCAGTGGCTGCTCGAAGGCAAGGATTACCGGGTCAAGTGCTTTGACTCCGCCGAATCCTTCCTGGCCCGCTACGACCCCCGCGAGGTCGCCTGCCTGATCGCCGACATCCGCATGGACGGCATGACCGGCCTGGAACTGCAGGACCGCCTCATCGAGCGCAAGAGTCCCCTGCCCGTCGTCTTCATCACCGGCCACGGCGACGTCCCCATGGCCGTGCAGACGATGAAGAAAGGCGCGATGGACTTCATCGAGAAGCCCTTCAAGGAAGAAGAGCTGCTGGCTCTCGTCGAGCGCATGCTCGACCAGGCCCGCGACGCCTTCTCCAGCCACCAGGAAGCCGCCAGCCGCGACGCCCTGCTGGCGCGGCTCACGACCCGCGAGGCCCAGGTGCTGGAACGCATCGTCGCCGGCCGCCTGAACAAGCAGATCGCCGACGACCTCGGCATCAGCATCAAGACGGTCGAGGCCCATCGCGCCAACATCATGGAGAAGCTCAACGCCAACACCGTGGCCGATCTGCTGAAGATCGCGTTGGGTGCCACGGCGAAGGCCTGATTCCGCCGACCACCGAAAGGCCGCTGAATCCTCAGCGGCTTTTTGCTTTCTGACTTTTCAAATGCAACCACAGAGGCACAGAGACACGGAGGAATTCAAAGCTCTTCTTCTCTGTGCCTCGGTGCCTCTGTGGTTGCATTTCTGGAGCCTCACATGACCGCCCAATTGATCGACGGCCTCGCCCTTGCCAAGCAACTGCGCGCCGAAGCCGCCACCCGCGCCGCCGCACTGACCGCCCAGGGCAAGCAGCCCGGCCTCGCCGTCGTGCTGGTGGGCGACAACCCGGCCAGCCAGGTCTATGTGCGCAACAAGGTCAAGGCCTGCGAGGAAGCCGGCATCCGCTCGGTGCTGGAAAAGTACGAGGCGTCCATGACCGAGGCCGAGCTGCTGGCCCGCGTCGAGGCGCTGAACAACGACCCGACCATCCACGGCATCCTCGTCCAGCTGCCCCTGCCCAAGCACATCGACGACCACAAGGTCATCGAGTCCATCTCGCCGGCCAAGGACGTCGACGGCTTCCACGTCGCCAGCGCCGGCGCGCTGATGGTCGGCGAGCCGGGCTTCAAGGCCTGCACGCCCTACGGCTGCATGAAGATGCTGGAGAGCATCGGCATGAAGGACTTGCGCGGCAAGCATGCCGTCGTCATCGGCCGCAGCAACATCGTCGGCAAGCCCATGGCGATGATGCTGCTGGCCGCCAACGCGACCGTCACCGTCTGCCACAGCGGCACGGCCGACCTCGGCGCGATGACCCGCCAGGCCGACGTCATCGTCGCCGCGGTGGGCAAGCGCAATGTGCTGACGGCCGACATGGTCAAGCCCGGCGCCGTTGTCATCGACGTCGGCATGAACCGCAACGACGAGGGCAAGCTCTGCGGCGACGTGGACTTCGACGGCGTGAAGCAGGTGGCCGGCTGGATCACCCCCGTGCCGGGTGGGGTCGGGCCAATGACCATCGCCATGCTCCTGGTCAACACGCTTGAATCTGCCGAACGAGCCGCAAGCTCCGCCTGACCATGACCAACCCCCTTCTCTCCACCGCCGCCCTGCCCGACTTCGCGGCCATCCGGCCCGAGCATGTGCAGCCCGCCATCACCGAGCTGCTGGCCGCGGCCCAGGCGGCCTTGGACGAGGCCGTCAAGCCCGAGACGCCGGCCGACTACGACGTGCTCTCGCGCATCCTCGACACCGCGACCGAGCGCATGGGTGCGGCCTGGGGCGCCGTGGGCCATCTGAACGCGGTGGCCGACACGCCGGCGCTGCGCGAGGCCTACAACGCGATGCTGCCGGCCGTCACCGAGTTCAGCACGGCCATGGGCGCCAACGAGGCGCTGTTCGCGAAGTACAAGGCCGTGATGGCCGCGCAGGGCGGCACGCTGAGCGCGCCGCGCCGGCAGCTGCTGAAGCACGCCATCCGCGACTTCGTGCTGTCCGGCGCCGAGCTGCAGGGCGCGGCCCGCGAGCGCTATGCCGCCATCCAGGAGCGCAGCGCCGAGCTGCAGCAGCAGTTCAGCGAGCATGTGCTGGACGCGACCGACGGCTGGAGCCATGTGGCATCGGCCGAAGAACTGGCCGGCGTGCCGCAGGACGTGCTCGACGCGACCCGGCTCGACGACGGCGGCCACAAGCTGACGCTGCATTTCCCGGTCTACCTGCCCGTCATCCAGTACGCCGAGAACCGCGCGCTGCGCGAGAGGCTCTACCGTGCCTACGTGACCCGCGCCAGCGAACAGGGCAAGCCCGAATGGGACAACAGCGCCGCGATGCGCGAGATCGTCGCGCTGCGCCAGGAAGAGGCGCGGCTGCTGGGCTACGCCAGCTTTGCCGAGGTGTCGCTGGCGCCCAAGATGGCCAGCACGCCCGCCGAGGTGGCGGGCTTCCTGCGCGACCTCGCCAGCCGCGCCCGCCCCTTCGCCGAGAAGGACCTGGCCGAGCTGCGCGAGTTCGCGAAGGGCGAGCCGCTGGAGGCCTGGGACATCCCCTTCTGGAGCGAGAAGCTCAAGGAAGCGCGCTACGCCTTCAGCGACCAGACCGTGAAGCAGTTCTTCACGGCGCCCAAGGTCGTGGCCGGCCTGTTCGCCATCATCGAGCGCCTGTTCGACGTGACGATCGCCGAGGCCCGGGCCTCCGTCTGGCACGAGACCGTCAAGTTCTACGAGCTGCGCCGCCAGGGCCGGGCGATCGCCAGCTTCTACCTCGACCTCTACGCCCGCCCGGGCAAGCGCCCCGGCGCCTGGATGGACGACGTGCGCAGCCGCTGGCTCAAGCCCTCCGGTGAGCAGCAGTTGCCCGTGGCCCAGCTGGTGTGCAACTTCGCGTCGCCCGTCGGGGAGAAGCCCGCGCTGCTGACCCACGACGACGTCATCACCCTCTTCCACGAGTTCGGCCATGGCCTGCACCACATGCTGACGCAGGTGAACGACCTCGGCGTGTCGGGCATCTCCGGCGTGGAATGGGACGCCGTCGAGCTGCCCAGCCAGTTCATGGAGAACTTCTGCTGGGAGTGGGACGTGCTGGGCCAGCTCAGCGGCCACGTCGACAGCGGCGAGCCGCTGCCGCGCGAGCTCTTCGACAAGATGACCGCGGCCAAGAACTTCCAGAGCGGGCTGATGACGCTGCGCCAGATCGAGTTCGCGCTGTTCGACATGCGCCTGCATGGCGAGCCGGGCGCCGAGGCCGACGTGCAGAAGCTGCTGGACGAGGTCCGCGCCGAAGTCGCCGTGCTGATCCCGCCGGCCTTCAACCGCTTCCAGCACAGCTTCTCGCACATCTTCGCGGGCGGCTATGCGGCCGGCTACTACAGCTACAAATGGGCCGAGCTGCTCAGCGCCGACGCCTGGAGCGCCTTCGAGGAGGAAGGCGTGTTCAACGCTGCCACCGGCCGGCGCTTCCTGCACGAGGTGCTGGAGCAGGGCGGCGCGCGCGACGCCATCGACAGCTTCAAGGCCTTCCGCGGCCGCGAGCCGCGCATCGACGCGCTGCTGCGTCACCAGGGCATGAGCTGATGCGCCATGTGGCGCTGTGGCGCGGCATCAATGTCGGCAAGGCCAAGCGCCTCGCGATGGCCGACCTCAAGGCCCTGCTGGCCGAGCTCGGCGCCACCAACGTCGCGACGTTGCTGAACAGCGGCAACGCCGTCTTCGACACGAAGAAGAAGCTCACGGCCGACAGGATCCGCGCGGCCGTGCTGGACAAGCTCGGCGTCGACGCCGCCGTCATCCTGAAGACGGCCGACGAATGGGCCGCCATCGCGGCCGAACAGCCCATTGCCGAGGCCGACGACCCGAGCCGCCTGCTCGTCACCATCACGGCCGATGCCGCCACGCTGCAGGCCGCGGCCGGCATCGCCACGCAGGGCGACGAGCGCTTCGTCGTCACCGCGCACGCGGCCTATCTGTGGTGCGCCCACGGCATCCTGGAAAGCAAGGCCGGCGCCGCGCTGCTGAAGAAGCTCGGCGAGGCCGGCACGACGCGCAACTGGGCGACGGTCGAGAAGCTCAACGCGCTGGCCCGGGGCTGAGCGCCGCCGCGGCGTCTGCCACGCTCCAGAACTGCCTCTCCTCGCGGCCCAGCCCGTTGGGCGCGCTCGCATGCAGCAGGGCCCGCACCGGCTCCTTCACGCGCGCCAGCAGCAGGCGCTGCTGGCGGGCCGCGAGGCGCTGGTCCAGCTCCATCAGGCATTCCAGCGCGGTGCTGTCGAGGTCGCCGCTCTCCTCCAGGCTCAGCACCAGCGTGGCCGCGCCGTTCGCGGCCAGCCGGGCCGCGGCCTCGGCCATCACGCGCTCGGCGCTGGCGAAGAACAGCGGCTCCTGCGGGCGCAGGATCAGCGCGCCGGGCACCGGCAGCGCGTCGGGGTGCTCGGGCCGGTTGACGAAGTTGCGCGTGCCCGGCATCGCGCCGAGCTCATGCAGCACCGGCTGGCTGAAGCGGCGCAGCGCCTCGACGATGGACAGCGCGACCGAGGCCAGCATGCCGTGCAGCAGGCCTAGCGCCAGCACGGCGACGACGGCGCCGGCGATCAGCAGGCGGTCGCGGCCCAGATGCCAGGTCGCGATCAGGGGCCGCGGCGACAGCGCATGCCACAGCGCCGCGATGACGGCCACGGCCAGCACCGGCCGCGGCAGCCACTGCAGCGCGGGCAGCGCGACGGCGATGGCCAGCCCCAGCACGGCGCAGGCGATGAAGCCCGCGCGGCGGCTCTGCGCGCCGGCGCCGTGGTTGGCCGCGCTGGCCGAGAAGCCCGCGCCCACCGGCATGCCCTGCAGCAGGCCGGCCGCGAGGTTGGCCGCGCCCAGGGCCATCAGCTCGCGGTTGGCGTCCGGCGTGTCGCCGCGCAGCAGGCCCAGCGAGCGGATGCTGCCCCAGGACTCGGCGAACAGCAGCACGACGAGACCGACGGCCAGTTCGGCCACGCGCAGCCAGGCGTCGCGGCCCAGGTCGGGCAGATGCAGCGCGAAGGCCGGCGGGGCCACCGTGCCGACGACCTCGACGCCCTGGCCCTGCAGGCCCAGCCAACGCGTCGCCGCGATGGCGGCCACCAGCGCGATCAGCGAAGCCGGCCAGGTCGGCCAGCGCCGCAGCAGCGCGATCAGCGCGCCGGCCGCCAGCGCGACGAGCAGGCTGGGCAGATGCCAGTCGGCCGCATGGGCCAGCACCCAGACGAGCAGATGGGGCGCGTCCAGGCCCGGCGGCGGGCGCAGGCGGAACACGTCGGGCAGCTGCTTGATGACGATGGTGATGGCCAGCGCGAACGCGAAGCCGCGCAGCACGGGCCGCGACACGAAGGCCGACAGCTGGCCCTGGCGCGCCGCGGCCAGCGCCAGCAGCACGGTGCCCGCCGCCAGCGTCAGCGCCAGCAGCGCCTCCGCGTGCGCGATGCCGGCCAGGCCCGCGGCCGCAGCGGCGGCAAGGCTGGCGCTGGACGAGGTGGGCGCGACGATGGCGTCGCGGCTGCGGCCGAGCAGCGCATAGACGGCCAGGCCGACGAGGGCCGCCGCGAAGGCATGGGCCACCGGCAGCCCGGCCAGGCCGGCATAGGCCACGCCCTCGGGCAGCAGCAGGCCGGCCACGCACAGGCCAGCGGTCAGGTCGGCGCGCCAGCGCGGGGCCTCAACCGGCATGGTTCGCGATGTCGAAGCCGCCCTGGTCGAAGGCCTGGCAGTAGACGGCCCAGTCCTTGTCCACCTGGGCCGCGGTGGCCTGCGACAGCGCCACCAGGCGGTCGCGCCACTTGCCCGCGCCGCTGCCGCGGCGGCCGAAGTCGATCAGCTCGTCCGCCGCGGCCGAGCCCTGCCGGCCCGACGAGCGCAGCTGCGCCCAGGCCATCAGCCGCCCCATCGTGATGAGGCTGTCGGCCAGCGCGTGGCCGTGGGCCGACAGGGCGGCGAGGTCCAGCCTGTCCTCGCTGGGCTGCAGGCCGCGCAGCACATGGGGCCGGCCGTCGAGGCTGACCGCATGCAGGAAGGCCATGGACACGGCCTGCATGCGGCGCTGCACGGCGACGAGGCGCTGCGCTGCATCGCCGAAGCGCGGCTGCTTGCAGCCGCCGGCCGGCGCGAGCACCGACGGCAGGATCTGCTTCAGGTCGAGCAGGTATTGGCCGTCGGCCACGCCCTTGCCGCGCACGAGGATGGCATAGCGCTGCAGGCCCAGGCTGCCGGTGCCGGCCACGCGCCGCGCCACGTCCAGCACCTCGAAGAACTGCGGGTCGTGCTGGGTCTGCGCGAAGCCCTGCATGAAGCCGGCGACCTGCTGCTTCTGCGCGTCGCTGGCCGCCAGCAGGCGCTGGCCGTCGATCTTGAGGCGGCGGTAGCGGCCGGCCCGCGACGGCGGGCCGCAGCGCTTGGCGAGGAAGTCGGCGCGCCGGCGCAGGCTGACCTGGTCCAGCAGCGCGCGCACCGGGCCGGAGGCGGTCTCGCGCTCCAGCCAGTAGGCCTTGCCGGCGGCCAGCGCGTCGGCATAGCCGTCCAGCAGCGCGCGGCACAGGCGCTGGGTGTGGGCGGCGTCCAGGTGCAGCTCCGGCGCGGCCAGCCACAGGCTGGTCAGCAGCCGCAGCGGATCCCAGGCGGCCGGCGCCAGCGCGGCCTCGTCGAAGTCGTTGAGGTCGAAATAGGCCAGCCGGTTGTCGCCCTTGTAGCTGCCGAAGTTCTCCAGGTGCATGTCGCCGCAGCACCAGGCCGGCGGCGCGCTCCTGAGCACGCCGCGGCGCTGCACGCGCTCGTGGAAGAGATGGGCCGTGCCGCGCAGGAAGATGAAGGAGCTCTGGCGCATCTTCGCGAACTTCATGCGCAGCCGCTCCGGGTCGCGCCCGGCGTTGAAGTCGAGGATGGATCGAACGACGTCCATGTCATTGCTCCGGTAGTGAGTGGACCCGCATGCCGATGTTGTCGCCCGGCGGCTCGCGCCAGGCCGCGCGCTTCACGACGCGGCGGCCGTCGTGCAGGCCGGCGTCCCAGCGGGCCTGCAGGCGCGCGGCGGTGAAGTCGATGTCGCGCCAGGAATCCTCGCCCGGCTGGGCCTGCATGACGAGGTGCTCGACGTCGATGCGCGAGTCGCAGCCCAGGGCCAGCAGGGCCTTCACGGCCGGGTCGGCGGCGGCCTTGGGGCCGAGCTGGCGGCCGACGAGGCGCAGCGCGCGGCGCAGGTTCTGCAGCCGCTCGTGGTCGTCCAGGTGCTCGCAGATGCGGCTGGCGTACTGGATGTCCTTGTAGCGCGTCAGCGCCTGGGCCATCGTGCGCGGCGCGGCCTCGCTGGCGTCCCAGAGGTCGACCATGAAGCACAGCGTGTCGCGGCGTTCGCTGTCGTCGAGCACGACATCCAGCGGCGTGTTGGAGTAGATGCCGCCGTCCCAGTAGGCCTCGCGGCCGATGCGCACCGGCGCGAAGCCCGGCGGCAGCGCGCCGCTGGCCATCACGTGCGCGGCGACTATGCGGGTCTTGCCGTCGCGGTTGTCGAACTGCTCCAGCTCGCCCGAGCGCACGTTGACGGCGCACAGCGTCAGCCGCGTGTCGCCCGACGCGATGAGGCCGAAGTCGACCAGCTCGTCCAGCGTCGCGGCCAGCGGCGCGGTGTCGTAGAAGCCGAGTTCGGTCAGCGGCGCGGGGCGGTTCAGGTCCCAGGCCAGCGGGCCGCGCGGCTTGAAGAAGCCGGGCACGCCGGTCAGCAGCGTCTGCCAGGTCTGCAGACCGGCGGTGAACGGGTTGGCCGGGCTCGGCACGGGCAGGCCCGGCCGCGTCACGCGCGACCAGAACTCGCGCAGCGCGGCCAGGCGGTCGGCCGGCTTGTTGCCGGCGATCAGCGCCGCGTTGATCGCGCCGATGGAAGTGCCGACCAGCCAGTCCGGTGCAATGCCGCCGGCCTCCAGCGCCTCGGCCACGCCGGCCTGGTAGGCGCCCAGCGCGCCGCCGCCCTGGAAGACATAGACGGTCTGCGGAGGGCGCCGGGTGGCCATCAGGCCGCGTGCCCGGAGGGCAGGCCCAGCAGGCGCATCGCGATCGCGACGCGGCGCACAAAGGGTGAGTCGAGCATGCCGATGAGCTTCATGATGCGTTTCCGGCCTTGTCCTGCCTGAGGCTGCCGTTGTCGAACTCGCGCAGCAGGCGATCCAGGAAGTCCTGGCCGTGGCGGCGCTTGATCTCGGCCTTGACGGCCCAGTTGTAGCCGTCGGCATAGGCCTGGGATTGCGGCGTGGGCGCTTCGCCGTGGCTGACGCGGACGACGCCGTAGCGCTTCTTCAGACGCTCGGCCCTGACGTGGTCCTCGGCGCTGGGCTCGGCCGGGCCGAAGCTCAGCAGCTTCAGCACGCCCGACGCGATGTCCGCACGGGCCTGGATCTGGCCCAGCTCGCGGTGGGCGATGCCCATGTCGATCGTGCCGATCAGCTGGCGCTCGGGCCTGGCCTCGCTGCGGATGATGCCGAAGCGGTTGAAGAGGCCGAAGACGACGCCGGCGGCCAGCAGGCTGCACAGCAGGGCCACGACGCGCACGGCGGTGCGGGGCCGACGCCAGCCCGTGCCGAGTCGTTCATCGGCCAGTGCCACCGAAAGGGCGGGTTTCGCTGAATCCATGGAATGCATCAGTTGCTCAAGCCGCGATTCTCGGCCAGCGGCGCGAGCGCGGCTCCCACGCGGCTCCGCCACACGTCCCGCTCGGCCGCGCGCCAATCCGGCCAGCGCGGCGCCTCGGCCTCGAGTTCGGCCGCCAGCACGCGCAGGCCATCCAGGCCGGACACGCGGGCGGCCAGGCTGAGGCGGGCCAGCCACTCCTGGGCCTCGCGCACGCCGGGGTAGGCCGCGAACAGCCAGCGCGCGACCTCGGGCCGGCCGCGCCAGTCGGCATCGCCGAAACGCGCGACCGCCAGCGCCGTGAGCCGCTGGCCGGCGCCGAGGCAGTCGAAGGCGACGCAGCCGGCAAAGCCGCGCCCGACGAGGTCGTCGTGGATGCCACAGCGGTGGTCGGCGCAGAGGTGGCGGCAGGGCGTCTCGGCCGGCTTGTCGAAGCCGAAGCCCTGTACCGCGTCGAAGGGCGGGATCACGCAGCACAGCGCCACGCAGGCCGAGCAGTCGGCCTTCAGATGCGCAGGGAGCTGCACCGTCGCGATCACGCCGCCGCCGGCACCGAGACGCTGACCATCCAGCCCACGCCGAAGCGGTCGTTGACCATGCCGAACAGCGGCGACCAGAAGGTCTTGGCCAGCGGCATGCCGACCTGGCCGCCATCGGCCAGCGCGTCGAAAAGGCGGCGCGCGCCGGCCTCGTCGGGGCTGCCCAGCGACAGCGAAAAGCCCTTGAAGACCGTGTCGCCGCCGCAGCGGCCGTCGGACATCATGACCACGGTGGCACCGACGCGCAGCGAGGCATGCATGACCTTGTGCTCCGAGCCCGGCGGCAGCATGCCGGGCGGCGGCGGCTCGGGGCTGTCGGAGTTGCGCATCATGAACAGCAGCTCGGCGCCCAGCGCGGCCTTGTAGAACTCGATGGCCTCCTCACAGCGGCCGTCGAAGAACAGATAGGGCTCGATCTTCATCGCGGTCTCCCATGGCAAGACGCAGACTCTAGAGGTTCTTGAAGTCGCCCGCCGTCGAGACGACGAAGCGGTCGAGCCTGATGTGCTTGCGCCAGGCCGCATTGGCCTGCTCGACGGTGACGGCGGCCAGCTCGTCGTCGTCCTTCTGCACGGCGGCCCAGGTCTGGGCGCGCTCGGCCAGGCTGCCGAGCATGCCGGCCAGCGCGCCGATCTCGGCGCGCGCCTGCTTGCGGCTTTCCAGCATGTCCTTCTTCGCGCGGGCCAGCTCGGCCGCCGTGATGCCGTCGGCCGTCATGCGCGCCAGCTCCTCCTTCACGACGGCGATGACGCGGTCGCGCTTGTCCGGCGCATAGCTGGCCTGGATGGCGAAGCCACCGTCGTTGCCCCAGAAGCCCGCGCTCAGCGACGCACCGATGCCATAGCTCAGGCCTTCCTTCTGGCGCACGCGCTCCGACAGCCGGCTCTCCAGCCCGCCACCGCCGAAGACGTGCACGGCCAGCTCCAGCGCCGCGTTGTCGGCGTCCTCGCTGTTCAGCGCCAGGGTCTCGTGCAGGCGCACGATGGCGTTGGCCTTGTCGCGCGCAATGGCGTCGAAGCGCGCCGGCGGCACGTCCACATGCTGCGGGACGTGGCGCAGGAACTTCGGCGCCGCGGGCTTCTTCCAGTCGCCGAAGAGCTGGTCCAGCTCGGCGGCGAGGCCCTCCGGCAGCGCGCCGACCACGCTGACCTGGGCGTCGTTGGCGCTCCAGTAGTCGGCGTAGAAGCGCTTCACCTCGTCCAGCGTCGTGGCCTTCAGGTTGGCGATGCGCTCGTCCAAGCCCATCACATAGTCGGGCTGGCCGAGGTGCACGCCGCGGGCCTGGTTGTAGTGGCCGCGCGTGGCCTCCTGGCGCAGCACGCCGGGCTCCTGGCGCGAGGCCTCGATGCCGGCGAGGCCGGCCTTGATGTCGCGGTCGAAGGCGTCCTGCGGCAGCAGCGGGTGGCGCAGCACGTCGGCCACGACGCGCAGGGCCGGCAGCAGCGTGTCGCGCTCGGCGCTGAGGAAGACGGTGGCGCCCTGGTCGTAGCTGGTGATGCTGAGGCTGGCGCGCAGCTTGATGAGGGCGTCCTGTAGCTGCTGCTTGCCGTAGCCGCTGCTGCCCTCGTTCATCAGCGCGCCCACCATGCCGGTGCCGTTGCGCGCGAAGGTCGCGTCGCGCTCGCCCCAGCGCAGGCCCAGCATCAGCGCGACGCTGTTGCCGCGCGTCTGCTTGCGCAGCGTGTGCAGCGCGATGCCGCTGGGCAGCGTCGTGCGGCTCATGCGCGACTCCAGCACGGCGGGCACGGGGTCGAGCTGCTCGCCGGCCTCGACCTTGGGCGGGCCCTTGAGCCCGGCCAGGCGCTCGTCCAGCGCCGGTGCGGCCGGGATCTCGACGCGCGCCACCGCGCTCGCCGGCAGATAGCGGCCCAGCGTGCGGTTGGCCGGCTTGAAGTAGGCCTGGCGCACGCGCTCCACGTCGGCCAGCGTGACCTTGGGGATGTCTTCCATCAGCTGGAACAGCAGCCGCCAGTCGCCGGCCGCGATCAGCCCCGAGATCTGCTGGATCAGCGCCTCGGGGTTCTTCATCTGCTGGCGGTAGCCGTTGACGGCGATGTCGCGCACGCGGGCGAGCTCGCTCTCCTCGAACGGCCTGGCCGTGCGCCCCTCGACGAGGTCGAGCAGCTGGGTCTCGATCTTGCCCACGTCGGCGTCCGGCGGCAGGGCCGCATAGGCGCTGACGGTGCCGGGGGCCGCACCGCCGACGCCGGCAAGGCCCGCCGACACGGCCAGCTTGGGCTCGACGAGCTGCCTGTAGAGCTGGCCGCTGGGCTGCAGGCTCATCAAGAGGCCGTAGACGATGAGGGCCGGCGTGTCCGGGTGGGTGATGGCCGGCACGTGGTAGACCGCCAGCAGGATGGGCTGGCCGCCGACGCGGCGCACGACGACGGTGCGCTCGCCGTCCTGGGCCGGCTCCACGGTGTAGGGCTGCGGGATGGGCGCGGCGGGCTTGGCGACGGCGCCGAAGCCCTTGCCGATCAGCGCCAGCGTGGCGGCCTTGTCGAAGGCGCCGGCGATCAGCAGCGTCGCGTTGTCGGGCCGGTAGTAGCGCCTGTAGAAGGCCTGCAGCTTCTCGATGGGCACGTTCTCGATGTCGCTCCTGGGGCCGATGGTGGCGTGGCCATAGGGATGCCAGGCATAGGCCGCCGCGTTGACGCGCTGGGCCAGCACCGCGAAGGGCTGGTTCTCGCCGCGCTCGAACTCGTTGCGCACGACCGTCATCTCGGTGTCGAGGTCGGCCCTGGCGACGCGGCTGTTGACCATGCGGTCGGCCTCCAGGTCGAGCAGGAAGGCCAGCGTGTCGGCATTGGCGTTGAAGGACGCGAAGTAGTTCGTGCGGTCCACCGTCGTCGTGCCGTTGAAGCGCACGCCGCGCTGGGCCATCGCGCCGGGGATGTCGCGCTGGCGCTCGGTGCCCTTGAACAGCATGTGCTCCAGCAGATGGGCCATGCCGTACTCGCCAGGCGCCTCGTGGCGGCTGCCGACGCGGTAGGTGATGTTGACGGTGGTGGTGGTCTGCGTCGCGTCCGGGAAGAGCAGCAGCTGCAGGCCGTTGGGCAGGCGGTATTCCTCGATGCCGCCGAGCTCGCGCACCGCGCTGGGCTGCACGGCCACGGCCGCGAGCGGAGCCTGGGGCTTCTGCGCCTGCGCCGGCGCCAGGCCCATGGACAGTACGCAAGCCAGGGCCAGGCCGATTCGCAACGACTTCATTCAGGTCTCCAGGGTGCCGGCCGCGCCGGTCGCGTCAATGAGGCGCCGATTCTGACCGCAGTGCGCCTGCCCATCGGCCTCGCATAGGTCACGGCCAGGTAAATCGCGGGTGAATAAGACCTGCCGCCCTCCCTAGGCTTTTCCGGCCGTTAGGGGGGTGGCCGGGCGAGGTGCCGCCTAGGGTTGGTTCAAGAAGCGCAGCAGCGCCGCCCCTCCCCCTTTTGACGACTGCACCCCGCAAGGAGACAAGCCATGGCCACCCCGCCCAAACCACCCCGCGCCGCCGCCATCCCCGCCGCGGCCCTGCCCGCCGACGCCGCCGGCGACGATGCCGACGAGCCGCTGGACGACGACTTCCACTTCGTGCTCGGCGAGCTGCTGGCCGCCTACAAGCCGGTGCTCGCGGCCGACCTGCAGCGCGCCGATTCGCCCGACGCCCTCATCAAGGATGCGCTGGCCAACCCGCCCAGCTGCGAGGACGAGTTCGCGCAGGCCATGGCGCTGTTCGAGCGCTTCAGCAGCGAGGAGGTCGCGCAGCGCGTGCTGCCCGCGGCCGTGCGCGAGCAGCTCGGCCCGCTGGAGCGCTGGCGCTGGTGCCTGCTGCATCTGCGCTGCTGCATCGTCTTCGGCTGGCTGATGTGCCGCGGGCCGCGCTCCTTCCGCGGCTCCAGCTACTACCTCTGGCGCTACTGGCGCTGCGTGCGCGAGGTGCTGGGCGCGCCCGTCGCCAATCCGCCCACGGCCGTCGAGCGGGCCGACTTCAACCACCTCGTCAAGGCGCTGGCCGAGGCCTACAAGCCCTATCTGGACGACCAGCTCGCCAACGTCGAGTTCGCGCAGGGCCTGCCCGAGCAGGTGCTGTCCGGCCAGGTCGACTGCTTCGAGGACGGCGACGTCAACACGCAGATCCTCGAGCGCCTGCTCAGCACCGACACGGCCGCCGCGCTGATGGGCCGCGAGCTCATCGCCAAGCACCGCGCCGACCCCTTCTACTGGTTCTGCCGCTGCTGGGCGCTGTGCGCCATCCGCTTCGGCTGCTGCCTGGCACGGGCGCGCAATCTGCGCGACGTGTTCCGCTGCCTGCGCAGCTACCGCGCCTGCCTGCGCCGCTGCCAGCACCCGCTGCACTGCCGGCTGACCGCGCCCACCGGTTGCGTGCGCGGCGAGACCGACATCCTGGCCAGCCGCATCCTCGAACCCGTGCGCGGCGATGCCGAGGGCACGGGCTTCGGCCACTACGTCATCGAGGTGCGCAGCCCCGGCGGCAGCCTGCTGAGCGGCGTCGTCATCTATCCCAGCAACCTGGGCCTGCCCGACGTGGCCGCCACGCAGGGCAACTTCTCGGTCGCGGGCGGCAACCTCGGCTGGGTGGACACGCGCAAATGCGCAGTGGACGCCGGCATCGAGCTGCTGACGTCGACCACCTTCACGCTGACGCTGCGCGTGTTCTCTTCCACCGGCGCCGAGCTGCAGCCGCCCTGCACCGGCAGCTTCGCGCTGTCGGTCAACGAGGTCTACATCAAGCGCGTCAGCACGCCCTGGTCGGTGGACTACCCCAACCCGGCCGAGCCGCTGCGCGCGGCCGACAGCGTGGCGGCGGCCCTGTCCACCGTCGGCGGCGGGCTGCATGTGCGCGGCGCGGCCAACGTGTACGGCTGCACCGGCGAGAAGATCCGCGAATACACCATCTGGGCCATCCCCGACCCGGGCTTCAGCGAACCCCAGCCGGCGCCGTTCACGAGCATCGTGCCCGGCGGCAGCTGGCGCCTCGTGACGCACATCGAGTTCAACGCGATGAGCATTGCCCAGCCCAGCGGCCCGCCGATCAACTACACGGCCGACCAGGTGCGCAGCAGCAATGTGCTGGACGGCAACCCCCTGCCCAGCATCCTGACCAACGTCTGGGGTGCGCGCAGCGAGTGCATCTGCGTGCACATCGACTCGACCAACTTCTGCAACTGCTGGAACGTGCCCTCTCTGGAGCCCGCGGGCTTCGACAGCAATTCGCTGCCCAAGCAGGATCCGCCCAACCAGTTGGGCGGCACGGGCAAGTTCAGCTTCCTGCTGCAGGTCATCGACACGGCCGGCAACAGCTACTACGACATCCAGCGCGCCTGGATCGACAACGAGCCCATCCAGGCCGCCATCGTCGGCATCGGCAACCAGGCACCCTGCTCCGACATGTACACCCAGACCCACGAGGGCATCTTCAAGACCGTGGACATCCGCGGCTACGCCTGGGACCAGTACATCGACCGCGCCGACCTCACGGCGCCGACCAGCAACAACTTCGACAGCTACCAGGTGCACTTCAGCAAGCAGGGCGCGGTGTCGCCCCAGGTCATGCTGATCAACTCGACCAACACCGTGCCGGCGCGCGCGCTGGCCCTGCCGGCCGAGAGCCTGGCCACCGGCACGCTGACGCCCTGGAACCTGCAGGTGCTGGACGCCGCCAGCAACCCGCTGGGCCTGCCGGCCGACCAGCTGCTCGGCCCCGGCGAGGCCTGCGTCTACGTCGTCATCCTCGAAGCCTGGGACAAGACCGTCGTCAACGAGGGCAGCGTGCACGACTCCGGCTGGAAGCTGTTTCCCATCAAGATCATCAACGGACCGGAACCGCTGTGACCTTGGACGAAATGGGCTTCTGGCCACGCCTGGCACTGGCCGCGCTCGCGGCCTGGCGGCTCACGCATCTGCTTGCGGCCGAGGACGGGCCCTTCGGTCTCGTGCTGAAGCTGCGCACGCGCCTGGGCAACGGCGCCTGGGGGCAGCTGATGGATTGCCCCTACTGCGTGTCGCTATGGGTGGCCGCGCCGCTGGCGCTGCTGCTCGCGCGGGACCTGCTCGGCTGGGCCCTGAGCGTGCTGGCGCTGTCGGGCGCCGTCTGCATCGTCGAGGCCGCGCTGGACACGCTGGCCTCGCCACGCAAGGAGAGATGACATGGGATGTTGCGGACAAGGCCGGGCGGCGCTGCGCCAGGCCACGAGCCCCACGCCGGAGCGGCCGGCGGCCGGGCCGGCCGAGCGGCGCGTGCTGGTGCACTACCGCGCCGGCGCGCCCGTCGTCGTGCGCGGCGTGGCCAGCGGCCGGCTCTACGAGTTCGACGCCGCTCGGCCAACGCTCTACGTCGCCGAGGGCGACGCGGCGGCGCTGCTGCGGTCGCGCTGGTTCGAAAGATCGGACTGAATTCAGCTCGGCCTGAACAGCGCCGGCACCGCCTGCGGCTCGACGGGCCGGCAGAAGCCGAAGCCCTGCATCAGGTCGCAGCCCATCGCGATCAGCGCCGCCTCGTCGGCGGGCAGTTCCACGCCCTCGGCGACGACGAGCATGTGCATCGCATGCGCCACGTGCACCATCGATGCGACCAGGGTGTGCGAGTCGGCGTTCGTCGACAGGCCGTGCACGAACAGGCGGTCGATCTTGAGCTTGCGGCAGCGGATGCGGCGCAGATAGGCCAGCGAGCTGTAGCCGGTGCCGAAATCGTCGATGGCCAGGCCGTAGCCCAGGCCCTGCAGCGTGAAGACGAAGGAGTCGGGCTTGTCGATGTCCTCGAAGCCGGTGCTCTCGGTGAGTTCGAACTCGACCTCGTCCGGCCCGAGCTGCAGGGCCTTGAGCTGCTGCAGGAAGCGCTCGCGGTGCTGGGGCTTGCGGCACTGCTCCCAGGACAGGTTGATGGACACGGCCGGCGGCTTCAGGCCCAGGGCCTTCCACGCGTCCAGGTCGCGGCGCAGCACGGCCAGCAGGGCCAGGCCGAGCTCGACGATATGGCCCGAACTTTCGGCGACCGGGATGAACTCCGCCGGCGACACCCAGCCGCGCTCGGGATGGCGCCAGCGCGCCAGCGCCTCCAGGCCCTGCACGCGGCGCTGGGCGTCGTACTGCGGCTGGTAGGCCAGGCAGAACTGGCCCTGCGCGAGGGCCTCGACCATGTCGCGCTCCAGCGCCAGCCGCGAGCGCAGGGCCTCGCCGATCTGCGGCGTGAACGGCTGGAAGCTGTCGCGCCCGACCTGCTTGGCATGCCGCATCGCGGCGTCGGCACAGCGCATGGCCTCGCTGGCGTCATGCGCATGCTCGGGCAGGGAGACGGCGCCGACGCAGACATGCAGCGGCAGCCACTGGCCGCCGTGGAAGACCGGCTGCGTCAGCTCGTTCTGCATCTGCGCGACATGGGCGCGCAGCGCATCGCCCTCCAGCCCGGGCTGGAGCAGCACGGCGAACTCGTCGGCCGACAGCCGGGCGGCCCGGTCGCCATGGCGGCACAGCAGCCGAAGCCGCTGGCTGACGGCCTGCAGCACGGCATCGCCCGCGGCGTGGCGGTGCTGGTCGTTGATCTGCTTGAAGTCGTCCAGGTCCAGGATGAGCAGCGTGGCCGCCTCCTGCTGCTGGAGCGCGCGCTCCAGCAGGCGGCGCATGTGCTCGCGGTTGGGCAGGTCGGTCAGCGCGTCGAAGTGGGCGATGTAGCGCGTGCGGCGCTCGACCTCCTTGATCTGCACGCGCAGGCGCTTGGACAGCCACCAGGCCAGGCCCGCCGTCGCCAGCAGCGTGCCCAGCGTCGCCGCCAGGAAGCCGGCCAGGTCCGTCCACATCGGCAGCCGGCTGGCTTCGACGTACAGGCGGCCGACCCGGCGGCCGTCGGCCATCACCGGCACCTCGACATGGGCGATGCCGGCCAGCTCGTACAGCCAGAGCCGCTCGACGGGCAGGCGCGAGAACTGCGTGAAGGGCTCGCCGTCGGGCTTGGTCAGCCGGGCGTGGACGATGGCCGGGTTTTGCTGCAGCGCCAGCAGGCTCTCGCCGGCGTCGGCGCGGCTGTCGAAGACCATGGCGGCGGAGACCGTCTGCGCGACGATGCTGGCCTGGGTGCGCAGGTCCTCGGCCTGGCGGTCCAGCAGCCGCCAATACTGCAGCAGGCTCAGCACGAGGCCGAAGGCCAGCAGCGCCACCAGCGCGACCAGCAGTTCGCGCAGGCGGTCGAAGGCGTCGGTGAAGGCCGGCTTCATGGCGCAGCGCCCTGGTGCCGCACATAGCGCGCCAGCCGCAGCAGCTTGGCGCTGACGGCCAGGCCCGCGCGGCGCGCGGCGTCGAGATCCACGTCGAAGACGATGCGCCCGTCCTCGACCTGCAGGTTGATCATGGCGCCCTGGTCGAACATCGCGGCCACGTCGGAGACGACGAGGACGGGCAGTTCGGCGAGCTGGGCGCGCAGGCCGGCCGGCAGGGCCGGCAGATAGAGCAGATGGCAGCTCGCCAGCGGGTCGCCGCGGCCCAGGCGGCGCACCTCGACGGTGAGCTGCCGGATCGAGCGCCCGGCCAGGCCCTGCAACGCGCCGTCCATGCGCCCCTCGCCCAGCGTGCACAGCTGCAGGCCACGGCCCGGCTGCTCGCGCTCGGTGGGCCAGCTGACGAACATCAGCAGGCGGTAGACGACCTCTGCCTTCAGCACCTCTGCGCCAACGGGCTGGGCGCGGGCCGGCCCGGCGAGGGCCAGCCAGGCCAGCAGCGCGCAGCCGAGCCGGCGCGGCCAGCGCCTGCTGCGGCTCGGGGTGGGCGTCGGCCAGCGCATGCCGTGATTCTCAGAGACTGATGCGCCAGTCCAGGCGCCAGGCGCGCGCCGGTTGCGGGATGGCGCTCAACGGCGTGTCGGGCGTCGAGGGGTCGAGGTTGCGGTGGTCCAGTGCGTTGTTCACATGCAGCGCGATGCTCTGGCGCGCATCGACCTGGTAGCGCAGATGGGCGTTGACGAGGCTGGACGTCGGTACCTCCACGCGACCGAGGCGCGGCCCCACCAGGTTCCACTCCGCGCCCAGCTGCCAGCCCTGCCATTGCGGTGACACGAGATGGCCCTTCAGCATCCAGGTCGGCGCGTTGCTCAGACGCTCGCCGGCGTCATTGCGGGCATCCATCCACGATGCGCTGCCGCGCCACAGCCAGCCCGCGCCCGCGCGCTGCTCGATGTCCAGGTCCAGGCCGCGCAGGCTGACCCGCCCGACGTTGCGGTACTGCACGGGCGCGTCGGGCGAGTCGGTCAGCGGCACCGGCTCGATCAGCCGCCTCATCCGCGTCCAGTAGACGTTGGCACCGAGGGCCTGGCCGCTGCGCAGCAGATACTCCCACGAGGCCTCGGCCGAGTTCAGCCGCTCCGGCTTCAACGCCGCATTGCCGACCTGGGAAGCGCCGCCGTCGTCGTAGAAGCGCTCGTACAGATTGGGCGTGCGGAAGGACTGCGCCCACATCAGCTTGAAGGACTCGCGCTCGTCCGGGCGCAGCGCCAGCACCGCCCGTGGCGACAGGGCCGGCGAGAAGCCGCGCACACGATCCAGGCGCAGGCCGGTCGTCAGCTGCAGCGCCGAGGCCAGGCGCCACTGGTCCTGCGCATAGAGGGCCGCGGAGTCCTGGCTGGAGCGGGTGTCCAGGATGTTGTTGTAGGGCGAGACGTCGTAGTTGCGCTGCACGCCGACGGGCGAGCTGCGCAGCTCGGCGCCCAGCATCAGCTGGTGGTTGAGCAGGCCCCGCCACAGCAGCCGGCCTTCCAGCGTCGTCCACTGCGCATAGGCCTCGTCCCGGTTGATGCGCTCGGGCGGCGGGCCGAACACGTAGCGGCCCCGGAACTCGTAGCCCGCCACGCTGAGCCTGAGCGTGCGCCGCACATCGTCGCGCCAGCCGTCGTCATGGGCCAGCTCCGCGAGGACCTCGCGGTCGCTGTAGCGGGTGCCCGCGACGCCCGGCTCGGTGCCGTAGGGCGCGGTCGCGGCGTCCTTGTCGCGGCGCACCGCGTTCAGCGACAGCCGCCAGGGGCCGTCGCGGTACTTCACGAGCAGCGCGGCCTGCTGCTCGCCGTCCAGGCCGCGCACCCAGCCGCCGGGCGTGCCCAGTTCCGGCAGGTAGAGGTTCTCGCCGGCCGTGGACAGCAGGTTGACGCCGACGAAGAGGTCGCGGCCGCTGCCGTCGGCCGCGCCGTAGTGCATCTCGACGCGGCGCAGGCCATGCTGCCCTGCGCTGGCCTGGGTGGTCAGGCCGGGCGCGTCGGCACCGTCGAGCGTGACCACGTTGACGACGCCCAGCAGCGCGTTGCTGCCGTAGACCGAAGACCCCGGGCCGCGGACGAGTTCTACACGCTGCACCCATTCCGCGACGATCGGGAACTCCAGCTGCGGCAGGCCCTGGTCGAAGATGGCCTCGTTGACCCGCTGGCCGTCGACGGCCATCAGCACGCGCGAGTTGTAATCGCCGGGGCGGCTGAAGCCGCGCAGGCCGATGGCGCTGTAGGTGCGCGAGTTGCTGAGGTAGACGCCCGGCAGGCGGGCCAGCTGGTCACCGACGGTCTGGTGCCCGAGCGCATCGGACTCCTTGCGCTCCAGCACGCTGACCGATGCCGGCGCATCCATCAGGCTCTGGGCATAGCGGGAGGGGCCCTGCACTTCCCGGTTCAACAGCGCTTCGAGCGCCTTGTCGTCCGAGGCGTCGGGGGCGGGCGCGGCGTGGGCCGCGGGAGACAGGGCCAGCGTCCACAGACAGACCGGCACGAGGAGGCGGCTTTTCACGATTTCGGTCGCCGTCGCCAGCAGACGACGGCCGAGATTCAGGCAGTGCCGGCAGCTTAGCCCCGGTGCCCGCGGATGTCGTTGTCACATGTCACGGCAACGGCGTTTTGCTCACGCCATTCGATGCGCGCGGACGGCTACAGCCGGCGCGCCGGCGCCTGGGCGAGCAGCAGCAGCGCGGCCATCAGCCACATCGGCGCGGCCAGGGCCGTGGCGGCGGCCAGCAGGCCGAAGCCGGCCGGCATGGCCACCGTCGCGCCGTTGACGGCCAGCATGCGCAGGCCCAGGGCCTGGCCGTGGCGCTCGGGCGGCGTCACGCGGTGCAGCATCGCGAGGATCATGGGCTGCACCGAGCCCAGCGCCACGCCCAGCAGGGCCGAGCCGGCCATCAGCCCCGCCGTGCCGGGCAGCCAGGCATAGCCCAGGAAGGTCAGCATCGCGACGACCATGGCCGTGCGCAGCGCCTTGACCTCGTGCAGGTCGTCGGCGAAGCGCACGATGGCCAGGCGCACGCAGGTCGCAGCGACGGCGAAGCTGCCCAGCACGACGCCGATGCTGGACGCCGACAGCCCGCGCGCATGGCCCACCACCGGCACGACGAAGCTGTGCGCGTCCCAGCAGGCCGACAGCACGAGGTTGACCAGCATCAGCCGGCGGAAGGCCGGCAGCCGGAACAGGCCCCAGGCGGCCGGCTCGCGATAGCTCTGCGTGACAGGCTCGGGCGCGTGGCGCGGCACCTTCTGCGCCAGGCCCCAGGCCAGCAGCGGCAGCAGCGTCGCGAAGCCGAAGGCCGCCGTCATGCCGACGTGGTCGATCAGCAGGCCGGCCACGATGGGCGCCAGCGAGTTGGACAAGGCGGGGCCGAGGGCCATCCAGCTGAAGATGCGTTTCAGCTCCCCCGGCTGGTCGGCCATCATGCCGGCCTCGCGCTGCATCGCGACGGCGGCCACGGCGATCGCGCCGCCGCAGAACAGGCAGCCGATGGCGATGGCCCAGAGCTGCTGCACCGCCAGCGCCAGCAGCGCGCCGGCAAAGGCCAGCGTCACGCCGACGCCGACGGGGCGATGAAAGCCATGCCGGTCCGCCAGCCGGCCGGCCCACAGCGACAGCGCGATGGGCGCCACCGCGAACAGGCTCAGCAGCAGGCCCACCGAGGCCTCGCCGTAGCCATGGTTCAGCACCCAGAGGGCGGCCGTCACGCGCGTGACGGCCATGCTGGCATGCACGCAGATCAGCGTCGCGATCAGCCAGGCGAAGGCGTGGCGCAGATGGCGCTTCGGTGGTGCACCCTCGCTCACTCGGCGTCCTCGCCGAGATCGCCACCGAGCTGCAACAGCTGCTGGGCGGTGTCGTCCGGCAGCGCCTCCACGGTCTTGAGCTTGCGCGTCATCGCGCGCGTGCGCACCTCGGCGGCGTCCAGCGTGTTGCCGGCTTCCTCCAGCTTCTTCCTGGCCTTGGCCAGCACGTCGCCGAACTTGCCGAACTCGGTCTTCACGGCGCCCAGCACCTCCCAGACCTCGGCGCTGCGCTTCTCCAGCGCCAGCGTGCGGAAGCCCATCTGCAGGCTGGTCAGCGTGGCCAGCAGCGTGGTGGGGCCGCAGAGCATGACCTTGTGCTCGCGCTGCAGGCTCTCGACGAGGCCGGGACGGCGCAGCGCCTCGGCGTACAGACCCTCGGTGGGCACGAAGAGGATGCCGAAGTCCGTCGTGTGCGGCGGGGCTATGTATTTCTCGCGGATGGTCCTGGCCTCCAGCCGCAGCCGGTTCTCGATGGCCTTGCCGGCGGCCTCGGCCGCCGGCGCGTCGGCACGCTCCTGCGCATCGAGCAGGCGCTCGTAGTCCTCGCGCGGGAACTTGGCGTCGATGGGCAGCCACAGCGGCTTGCCGCCAATGTCGTCATCCTTGCGTTGGCCGGGCAGCGAGATCGCGAACTCGACGCGCTCCGACGAGCCCGGCAGCGTCGCCACATTGGACGCGTACTGCTCCGGCGTGAAGACCTGGTCCAGCAGCCCCGCGAGCTGCACCTCGCCGAAAACGCCGCGCGTCTTCACATTGGTCAGCACGCGGTTCAGCGAGCCGACGTCGCGCGCCAGGTTCTGCATCTCGCCCAGGCCCTTGTGCACCTGCTCCAGGCGCTCGGCCACCTGCTTGAAGCTCTCGCCCAGGCGCTGCTCCAGCGTCGCGTGCAGCTTCTCGTCCACCGTCGCGCGCATCTGCTCCAGCTTCTTCTCGTTGTCCTGCTGGATGGCGGTGAGGCGCTGCTCCACCGTCAGGCGCAGCTCGGCCAGGCGCTGGTCGTTGCTCTTGGACAGGGCCTGCAGCTGCTCGCGCATCGTGTCGGCCAGGCGCTGCATGGCCTCGGCCTGGGCCTGGGCACCCCGCAACGCGGCGGCATCCTGGGCCTCGCGCGCGGCCAACGCCTGCTGGGCCAGGGACTGGTTGCTGCCCTGCAGGCCCTGCGCCAGCGCCTGCTGGAATTGGGCCAGGCCCTGCACCAGCTCCTGGCGGGTGCCGCTGGCACTGCGGCTCAGTTCGTCGCGCAGTTCGCGCTCCAGCCTTTCGTTGCCGCGCTGCAGGTCCTCGGTGGAGAGCCCCTGCTGCGGCTTCTGGCGAGCCCGGATCAAGACCAGCAGGACAAGGATCAGGGCCAGCAGGCCCAGCGGCAACACATCGATCAGGCTCATGCGGGCCATTGTCCCCGCTGGGCGCCATCCGCAACTGGTATTACATAGGTAGCAAAGTAGGATATTCGGTATTTCATTGGTAGCAATCAGCGGAGGCGAGATGGACAGAAGGCGGTTCCTGGCCCTGGGCGGTGCGGCCGCACTGGCAAGCTGTGGGGGCGGCGGCGATCCGGCGCCTGCACCCTCGCCCGCTCCGGCGCCGCCGCCGCCCGCGCCCAGCGTCGACTGGGCGCTGCTGAGCCGCCAGCTGCAGGGCTCGCTGCTGTTGCCCGGCCAGGCCGATTTCGCCCGCATCAGCCCCGCCGCCAACGCCCGCTACGACGGCCTCACGCCCCTGGCCATCGCACATTGCGCCGGCGCGGCCGACGTGGCCGCGGCCCTGGGCTTTGCCCGCGACCGGAAGCTGGCCTTCGCGGCCCGCAGCGGCGGCCACAGCTATCTCGGCGCCAGCAGCAGCGGCGGCCTGCTGATCGACGTGGGGGCGCTGGACGGCGTGCAGCTCGCCGGCGAGATCGCCACGGTCGGCGCCGGCGCCAAGCTCGCGGACGTCTACGACGCCCTCATCACCGCCGGCCGCTGCATCCCCTCGGGCAGCTGCGTCAGCGTCGGCATCGCCGGCATCACGCTGGGCGGCGGCATCGGCGTGCTGGACCGCGCCTACGGCCTGGGCTGCGACGCCCTCGTCGGCGCCCAGGTCGTCACGGCCGATGGCCGACAGCTCGATTGCAGCGCGGCGCTCAACCCCGACCTGTTCTGGGCCCTGCGCGGCGGCGGCGGCGGCCAGCTGGCGCTGGCCACGTCGCTGAGCTTCCAGACCCATGCCATCGCGCCGCTGACGCAGTTCGGCGCCAGCTTCACGCTCGACGAATTACCCGCCGTGCTGGGCGCCTGGCAGGTCTGGCCGCAGACCTTGCCCGATCAGGTTTGGTCGCAGCTCGCGCTGTCGGCCCAGGGCGCCCATCTGTGGGGCATCGCCATCGGCAACGCGGCCTTCGTGCAGCCCTACTGGGGCACCCTGCTCGCCCGCATCGGCCGCGCGCCGCCGGACGCGGCGCTACAGGCGCGCAGCTACCGCGACGTGATGCTGGGCGGCTGCGCCACGCTGAGCCTCGCGCAATGCCATCTGCCCAGCCAGAACGGCGCCGGCGCCCTGGGCCGCGTGGCCATGGCCGCGAGTTCCGACTACTTCGACGCGCCGCTGGACGCGGCTGGCATCGCGGCCCTGAGCCAGGCCGTGAAGCAGCGCCGCGATGCCGGCCGCCCCGGCAGCGTGCTGCTGAACCTGATGGGTGGCGCCATCGGCCGCGTCGCCGCCGACGCCTCGGCCTTCGCCCATCGCGGCGCGCTGTTCAGCGCGCAATACCTCGCCGAATACGCGGCCGGCACGGCCGCCGCGACGCTGGACGAGGCCGCCGCCTGGGCCCACGGCATGCGCACGACGATGCAGGCCTGGAGCAGCGGCGGCGCCTATGTGAACTATCTGGACGGCCTGCTGGACAAGCCCGCCGAGGCCTATTACGGCAGCAACCTCGCGCGGCTGCGCCAAATCAAGCAGAGCTACGACCCGGCCGGGCTGTTCAAGGCCCTGCCGAGCCTGGCTTGATCAGGATCAGGGCGCGACGAGGGACTTCACCGCCTTGGGCAGCTCGGCCTCGATCAGCGCCTCCAGCGCCTTCACGCGCTGCTCCACCGTCGTCGCGGCCCAGGGGTTGGCCGCCGACTCGCGCGTGACCGGCAGCCGGCTCGCGACGGCGAGCGACTGCTCGCGCTTGAGCCTGAGGTCGGCCAGGTCGACCAGGGCGACGCGGATGGACACATAGGGCGCCAGCACCGGCAGGCCCGGCTGGCCGTCGAAGCCGATCTGCGCCGCGGGCCGCTGGTCCAGCACGAAGCCCGGGCCTTCCAGGCTGGTCAGGATGCGCGGCGGCAGCGCGGCGGCCAGCGCCGGCTCCTGGCGGCTGCGCGTGACGAGCAGCAGATGCGCCGCGCCGCTCTGGCGCACGGCCTCGCCGAGCTTGCCGGGCAGGCTGAGCCGGCCGTCGACGAAGAGGCCCGCCGGGTCGCCGAACAGGCTGCGCGTGGACGAGGTGTAGAGCTTGGCCTCGCGACCCTGGGCCGAGCCGGTGATCACGGCGTTCAGTGCCTGCAGCACCGCGTTGTCGAGGCCGCCGGCCGGCGTCGCGGCCCATTCGCCGGACTGCACGGTGTCGCCGCGCGCCGGCGTCAGGCTGACGAGCTGCACGTTGTCGCCCAGCAGCGAAAGCACGGCGAAGCGGTTGGCGTCGCGCGGCGCGCCATCCGCGGCGGGGGCCGGCACGGGCGGCTCGGCCTTGTGCTTCGGCCCCTGGGCGAAGGCGAGCGCGGGCAGCAGGGCAAGCAGGCAGAGCGGGCGGCGTTTCATGCGGAGAGAACTTCGGGGTTCAACGGGGTGGGCGGCGTCGCGCCGGTCAGCGCGGCGACGAGGTTGTCCGCCGCCAGGCCGGCCATGGCCAGGCGCGTCGGCAGCGTCGCGCTGGCGATATGCGGCGTGAGAACGACATTGGGCAGGCTCAGCAGCGCCGGGTTCACGCGCGGCTCGCCCTCGAAGACGTCCAGGCCCGCCGCCGCGATGCGCCGCTCGCGCAGCGCCGCGGCCAGCGCGTCCTCGTCGACGATGCCGCCGCGGGCGATGTTGACGAGGGTCGCCGTCGGCTTCATCAGCGCCAGCTCGGCTGCGGCGATGCAGTGATGGGACTCGGCCGAATAGGGCAGCACCAGCACGAGGTGGTCGGCCTGGCGCAGCAGCTCGTCCTTGGCCACATGGCGGGCGCCGAGTTCGGCCTCGATGTCCGCGGCCAGGCGCGAGCGGTTGTGATAGACGAGCTGCATGCCGAAGCCGAAGCGGCCGCGGCGCGCGATGGCCTGGCCGATGCGGCCCATGCCGAGGATGCCCAGCGTGGTGTTGTAGACGTCGGCGCCGGCCAGGAAGTCCCAGGCCCAGCTCTTCCAGCCGCCGTCGCGCAGCAGGCGCTCGCCCTCGCTCATGCGCCGCGCGGTGGCCATCAGCAGCGCGAAGCCGAAGTCGGCCGTCGTCTCGGTCAGCACGTCGGGCGTGTGGGTGACGAGCACGCCGCGCGCGGTGCAGGCGGCCAGGTCGATGTGGTTGTAGCCCACGGTCATCGTGCAGACGGCGCGCAGGCCGGGGCAGGCGTCCAGCAGCTCGGCCGTGATGCGCTCGGTGCCGGTGATGTAGGCGCCGGCCTTGCCGGCCAGGCGCGCGCGCAGTTCGTCGGGGGCCAGCGGCGCCTCGCCGGCGTGGCAGTCCACGTCGAAATGGGCCGAGAGCCGCTCGACCACGGCCGCCGGCGCGCGCCGGGCGATCAGGACCCTGGGTTTCATATCCATATCCATGCCATCACGAGGAGGACGGGCAGCAGCACCGCGCCGGACCAGAGCAGATAGCCGCCGAAGCTCGGCATCTTCACGCCGCGCTCCTCGGCAATCGCCTTGACCATGAAATTGGGCGCGTTGCCGATATAGGTCATCGCCCCCATGAAGACGGCGCCGCCGGAGATGGCGGCCAGCACGGCGGCGCCCTCGCCCATCAACTGCTGCGCATTGCCGCCGGCGAGGTTGAAGAAGGCGAGGTAGGTCGGCGCGTTGTCCAGCACCGAGGACAGGCCGCCGGTCAGCCAGAAATAGGCCGCGGGCAAGGGCTGGCCGTCCGCGCCGGTCAGCAGGGCCGCCAGCGGCGCGAACACGCCGGCCGGGCCGGCCTTGAGCATCGCGATGACGGGCACCATGGTCAGGAAGATCGCGATGAAGAGCTTGGCCACCTCCTCCATCGGCGCCCAGCTGAAGCGGTTCTTCTCGCGCACGCCGGCCGGCGTCAGCCACAGCGATGCGGCCGTCACGGCGATGAGGCCCAGGTCGCGCACCAGGGCCTGCAGCGGCAGCGGCGTGCCCCAGAGGTCCAGCACGACGCCGGGTTTCCAGGTGCCGCTCATCAGCACCAGGCCGACGGCGACGGCCAGCGGCAGCAGGTTGATGCTGCCCTCGATGCCCAGCGTGGGCATGTCGGGCGTCGGGTCGGCACGGATCACGCCCTCGCGGCGGTAGAGCCAGGCGTCGATGGCGCAGAACACGGCCAGCAGCGCGGCCAGCAGGAACAGCGTCGGCGCCCACAGGTGGCCGGCGGTCCACAGGAAGCTCACGCCCTGCAGGAAGCCGAGGAACAGCGGCGGGTCGCCCAGCGGCGTCAGCGAGCCGCCGATGTTCGAGACCAGGAAGATGAAGAAGACGACGACGTGGGCGTTGTGGCGGCGGTTGTCGTTGGCGCGGATCAGCGGGCGGATCAGCAGCATGGACGCGCCCGTCGTGCCCATGAAGCTGGCCAGCACGGCGCCGAGCGCCATCAGGCCGGCGTTCAGCGCCGGGCTGCCATGCAGATTGCCGCGGATGTAGATGCCGCCCGCCGTCGTGTAAAGGGCGCAGAGCAGGATCGTGAAGGGCAGGTATTCCTCCACCAGCGTGTGCACCAGCACGCCGCCGGTCGCGCCGGCGCCGAAGCTGAGGCCGAACGGCACGAGCAGCGCCAGCGTCCAGGCCGCGGCGATCTTGCCGAAGTGGTGGTGCCAGGCGGCCGGCGCGGCCAGCGGCATGACGGCGATGGACAGCAGCAGGCCGGCGAAGGGGGTCGCCCAGGCCAGGCCCAGTTCGGAGCCTTGCAGCACCATCAGTTGTCAATGAAGTGCGCGAACTCGGCGACCGGCACGCGCTCGGTGACGAGGCTGTTCTCGACCGCGTCGGGGTCGGCATAGCCCATGGACATGCCGCAGACCACCATCTGCTCCTCGCCCAGCTGCAGCTCCTCGGCGATGAGGCGGTGGAACTGCGTGAACGCCGCCTGCGGGCAGGTGTGCAGGCCGCGCGCGCGGGCGGCGACCATGATGTTCTGCAGGAACATGCCGTAGTCCAGCCAGGAGCCCTGCTGCATGACGCGGTCGATCGTGAACATCAGGCCGACGGGCGCGTCGAAGAAGACGAAGTTGCGGCCATGCTGGTGCTGCATGCGCGCCTTGTCGCTCTTGGCGATGCCGAGCAGGCCGTACAGGTCCCAGCCCACCTTGCGGCGGCGGTCGATATAGGGGCTGCGCCATTCGGTCGGGTAGTAGGCGTACTCCTCGCGGTGCGCGGCGTTCTGGTCGGGGTCGAGGTAGGCGGCCTGGATGCGGTCGGCCAAGCGCTTGAGCGCCGCGCCGGTCAGCACGTGGACCTGCCAGGGCTGGGTGTTGGTGCCCGAGGGCGCCCAGGACGCGACTTCGAGGATGTCCTCGATCGTCCGGCGCGGCACCGGCGTCGGCAGGAAGGCGCGCAGCGAGTGGCGGGTCTTGATCGCGGCGTCGACCGCGGCGGTCTGCTCGGGCGTGGGCGTCTGGAAGCGGTCTGGAAGCGGCTCATGGTGTCAGGGTCTTCAAGGCTTGGAGATAGGCCGCCGGCAGCTCGGCCACCGGGCGGCGGCTGTCGCGGTCGACATAGACGTGCACGAAATGACCCCGCGCGGCGCAGAGCGGCGATCTTTCAGCGAACAGGCCAATCTCGTAGCGCACGCTGGAGCACCCCTGCCGGGCGACGCGAACGCCGGCCTCGATGCGCTGCGGAAAGGCCAGCGGCTCGAAGAAGTTGCAGTGCGTCTCGACGACCAGGCCGATGACCTCGCCGCCCTGCAGGTCGAGCGCGCCGGCCCCGATCAGCAGGCTGTTCACCGCGGTGTCGAAGAGGCTGTAGTAGACGACGTTGTTCAGGTGGCCGTAGACGTCGTTGTCCATCCAGCGCGTCGTCAGCGGCACGAGGCGGGGATAGGCGTCGCGGGCGTCGGGCTGGGGGCGGGTCGTCATGCGGCGGATTCTTTCATGCGCCGCCAGGCCGCCCGGGATTCGGCCGCCAGGCTCGGCAACGCATGCCTGTCACGGTGGGAGGCCAGCCTGCCCGCAGGACGGCCTCGCCCCGCCCGCGCCGCGCGTGAATCCCTAGTTTTGCTGCGCCGCACAAAAAGTCCTTGCAATCCGGCGGCGAGGCTCTATCATTCGCTCCATGTTGCAGTGCAGCAAACAAGCACGGCAATCGATTCACCCACTGATCGGAGTCCATCATGCTGACCGCTGAACAAATCCTCGCCGCCCACAAGGCCAACGTCGAAACCCTCTTCGGCCTGACGAACAAGGCCTTCGAAGGCGTCGAGAAGCTCGTCGAGCTGAACCTGCAGGTCGCCAAGACCGCGCTGAGCGAAGCCGCCGACACGACCGCCGCCGCGCTGTCCGTGAAGGACGCCCAGGAGCTGCTGTCCCTGCAGGCCGCGCTGCTGCAACCCACCGCCGAGAAGGCCGCTTCCTACAGCCGCCACATCTACGACATCGCCTCCGCCACCGGTTCCGAAGTCGCCAAGGTCGCCGAGGCCCAGTTCGCCGACGCGCAGAAGAAGTTCACCGCCGTCGTCGACAGCGCCGCCAAGAACGCCCCGGCCGGCACCGAGAACGCCGTCGCGCTGGTGAAGTCGGCCGTCGCCGCCGCCAACAACGCCTTCGAGTCGGTCCAGAAGGCCACCAAGCAGGCCGTCGAAGTCGCCGAAGCCAACTTCCAGGCCGCCACGTCGCAAGCCGTGAAGGCCACCCAGACGGCCGCCCGCGCCTCCTCCAAGCGCGCCGCCGCCTGATCGCCGCCCGCCCCTGAAAAGCCCGGTGCACCCGCACCGGGCTTTTTTCGTTGGCGCCCGTCACGCGTCGATTCGTCGGCGCCGGGCGTCGATTCGCCGGAACGGCCGCCGCGCGGGCACCGGGTGCGTGTCTACTTGCGGCATTGCCAGCCCGCCCACCCACGATGAGACCCGACCGCTTCCGCCGCCACGTCCACCAACACCCCGGCCACCGCATCCTGTTCGGCCTGGGCGTCATCGGCATCGGCGCGCTGGCCCTGCTGGACAACCTGCAGGTCTTCGGCCTGCCGCTGCTGCGCACCTTCTGGCCGCTGGCCCTGGTGCTGCTCGGCCTGGCCCGCCTCGTCTGGCCGCGCCACGCCGGCAGCTGGCTGTTCGGCACCGCCCTGATCGCCATCGGCGGCCTGCTGACCGCGCAGAACCTCGGCTACACCCGGCTGGAGCTGCGCGACTGGTGGCCGGTGCTGGTCATCCTGGCCGGCCTGTCCATCCTGCTGCGCGGCGTCTTCCCGCGCCGCCACCGCATCGACCTGGCCAACGGCTTCAGCACGTCGATGCTGGAGCATGGCGACCAGGTCAACCTCGACGCCGCCTTCAGCGGCATCAAGCAGCAGAACGATTCGCGCAGCTTCAAGGGCGGCCGCATCGACGCGACCTTCGGCGGCGTCGAGCTGGACCTGCGCCAGGCCGCGATGGAGGCGCCCGAGGCCGTGCTGGACATCTCGGCGCGCTTCAGCGGCGTCGAGCTGCGCGTGCCGCGCGACTGGCTGGTCGTCGTCAACATCGTGCCGACGATGGGCGCCGTCAACGACCAGACCGTGCCGCCGATGAACCCGGCCCACCGCCTCGTGTTGCGCGGCGAGACGGTGTTCGGCGGCCTCGAGATCAAGAACTGAACCCGGCCGCGTGCATCCGCTGCTGACCCACTGGCGCGCCCTCGCGGCCTATCTGCTGGCCGCAGGCCTGGCCGGCGTCGCGCTGGCCGCGCTGCTGGCCGCCGAGGGGCTGGCCCCGCCGGGCTGGGCGCTGGCCTGGGCACTGCCGCTGGCCGGCGTGCTGGCCTTCGCCGCGCTGTCGCTCTACTACGTCTGCCGCAGCCAGCCCTTCGGCACGAGCCACTGGCAGCGCGCGCTGGCCACGCGCCTGGCGGCCGTCGGCCTGCTGGCAGGCGCGGCCCTCTCGATCGCCGCGGCCTGGAACATGGCGGGCCTGGCCCTGGGGCGCGGCGCCGGCCTCGTCGCGATGACGCCCACGGCCTGGGCCCTGGGCCTGCTGGCGGCGCTGGGCTTGTTCGCGCTCGCGGTGCTGGCCCACGACGTGCTCATCGCCGTCGAGGCCGCCCAGGCCGCCGCCGCCCGCGAAGTCCAGGCCCGGCTGCTGGCCCGCGACATGGAACTGCAGCTGCTGCGCCTGCAGATCGACCCGCACTTCCTGTTCAACAGCCTGAACGCCATCAGCGCGCTGACCCAGCTGGACCCGCCCGCCGCGCGCGCGATGACCATCGACCTGGCCCAGTTCTTCCGCCAGACCCTGGCCCTGGCCGGCCGCGAACGCATCCGGCTGGAGGATGAACTGAGCCTGGTGCGGCACTACCTCGCGATCGAGAAACAGCGCCTGGGCGACAAGCTCGGCCTCGCCGTCGACGCGCCAGCCGACAGCCTGCCCGCCCTGCTGCCGCCGCTGACGCTGCAGCCCCTGGCCGAAAACGCCCTCAAGCACGGCCTGCGCCCACGCGACGGCGGCGGCCTGCTGCAGATCCAGGCGCTGGTGCGCGACGGCTGGCTGCACCTCGCCGTGCGCAACCCCGTGCCCGAAGCGCCACCCCGGCAAACCGGCCTCGGCCATGGCCTGCGCAACCTGCGCGAACGCCTGGCGGCGCAGTACGGCAGCCGCGCCCGCGTGCACTGGGGCGCCACGCCCGAGGGCTTCGCCGTCGAGATCGCCCTGCCCTTCGAGACCACGCCATGACGCTGAATGCCCTCATCGCCGACGACGAACCGCTGGCCCGCCGCCTGCTGCGCGAATTCCTGGCCCCGCATGCCGACATCCGCGTCGCCGCCGAGGCCGACAACGGCCTGGACGCGGCGCACGCGATCACCGAGCTCAAGCCCGAGCTCGTCTTCCTCGACATCCAGATGCCCAGGCTGACCGGCCTGGAGGTGCTGGAGCTGACCGGCCGGCGCGACGGCGTCATCTTCACGACGGCCTACGACCAGCACGCGCTGCGCGCCTTCGAGCTGCATGCGGTGGACTATCTGCTCAAGCCCTTCGCTCAGGACCGCTTCGACGCGGCGCTGGCGCGGGCGCGCCGCCTGCTCGGCCAGGCCCGGCCGGGGCTGGACAAGCTGGTCGCGCCGCTGCCGCTGGCCCGCGTGCTGGTACCCGACCGCGACAGCGGCAGCCTGCTGGTGCTGGCCATCGAGGCCATCGACCACATCGAGGCCCAGGCCGACCACGTCGCCTTCCACAGCGCCGGCCGCGAACACCTGAAGGCCCAGCGCATCTCCGAGCTGGAGGCCCAGCTCGACCCGGCGCGCTTCGTGCGCGTGCACCGCAGCTTCATCATCAACCTGGCCGCGCTGCAGGGCCTGGAGCGCACCGACAGCGACGCCTACCTGGCCCGCATGAAGAACGGCAAGCGCATCCCGGTGAGCCGCAGCGGCTACGACAAGCTGCGCGCGGTGCTCTGAACATAATCGCGCCCTTCCCCCACCGGACCCCGCGACGATGACGACGATCCCCACCGACGACGGACTGCAGCTCCATCTGCGCCACTGGCCCGCCACCGCCGCTCCAGTGCGCGGCCAGTTGGTGATCGTGCATGGGCTGGGCGAGCACATCGAGCGTTATGCCCATGTCGCCGCGGCGCTGAACGCCCAGGGCTGGGACGTGCACGGCTGGGACCACCGCGGCCACGGCCGCAGCCAGGGCCGGCGCGGCGACATCCCCGACCACGACGCGCTGCTGCGCGACACCGCCCGCGTCATCGACGCCGTGCGCCGGCCCGGCCGCCGCTTCGTGCTGCTCGGCCACAGCATGGGCGGCCTCGTCGCGGCGCGCTTCGCGGCCGAGGCCCTGGCCGCGCAGCCGGCCGCCTGGAGCCGGCCGCTGGATGCGCTGGTGCTGTCGTCACCCGCGCTGGATGCGGGCCTGTCAGGCTTGCAGAAGCTGCTGCTCGCGGTGGCCGGCGCGCTGGCGCCGGGCCTGGCCGTCGGCAACGGCCTCAAGCCCGAGTGGATCTGCCGCGACCCGGCCGTCGTGCAGGCCTACACCAGCGACCCGCTGGTGCACGACCGCATCACCGCGCGGCTGACGCGCTTCATCGTCGACGGTGGTGCCGCCGCGATTGCCGCCGCGCCGCGCTGGACGCTGCCGACGCTGCTGATGTGGGCCGGCGCGGACCGCTGCGTCGCGCCGCGCGGCAGCGCGGCCTTCGCGGCGGCTGCACCCAAAGGCGTCGTGACGAGCCAGCCCTGGCCGGGCTTTGCGCACGAGATCTTCAACGAGCCCGAGAAGGCCGAGGTGATCGCCACGCTCGTCGGCTGGCTGAACCGCTAACGGTGCCTTAACGCGTCTTCTCGGCGATGCGCTGGCGCAGCAGCGGCAGCATCGCCTGCGCGGCCTCGCGGCCGGCCTGGATGGCGCGGCGGCGGGCCGTGAAGTCGGCGCTGCCGACGCCGTCTAGCCGCGGCCGCACGACGACGTCGGCGTCGCGCAGCTCGAAGGTATTGATGCTGCGGCCCATGATGGAAAAGGTCTGCATCAGCATGCGGAAGGCGTCGCCGGGCGGGTCTTTCTCGGGCGGCGAGCTGATGTCCACCGCAACGACGAGCTGGGCGCCCATCTCGCGCGCGAAGCGCACCGGCACCGGCGACACGAGGCCGCCGTCGACGTATTCGCGCTGGCCGATCTTGACCGGCTGGAACACGGCCGGCACCGCGCTGGAGGCGCGCACGGCCGTGCCGGTGTCGCCGGCGCGGAACAGGATGGACGAGCCATCGGACAGGTCGGTGGCGACGATGCCCAGCGGCAGCGCCATCTGCTCGATGCCCTTGCCGCCGGTCTTGTCGCGGATGAAGCGGGCCAGGGCCTCGCCGCGGATCAGGCCGCGCAGCGGGAAGGACCAGTCGGTGATCGCGCCCTCGTCCATGGTCTCGGCCAGGGCCTGCATCTCCTTGCCGCCCTTGCCCGACGCATAGAGCGACGCGACCAGGCTGCCGGCCGACGTGCCGGCGACGAGGTCGACCTTGATGCCGTTCTCTTCCAGCACCTGGATGACGCCGATATGGGCGAAGCCGCGCGCCGCGCCGCCGCCCAGCGCCAGGCCCAGGCGCGGCGGCTTGGGTGCGGGCTTGACGAGGGGCGGCGGCTCGACCGGTGGCGTGACGACGGGAGGCTGGGGCGTCTGCGTGGGCAGCACGGAACAGCCGGCGAGGACGGCGAGTGCGGCCGCGAGCAGCGGGCGGCGTGGGAAAGCAGGGATCATGATGTCGGGTCGGAGCCGGCGGCCGCCGGCACAGGGCGCGGACGATACCTGAGGCCGACTTCAGGCCAGCTTGTAGCTCTGCAGATGGATGCTGGTCTCGGTGCCCGCGATGCCCTTGATGAGGCGCACGCGCTCCAGCACCTCGGCCAGTTCCTGCAGGCTGGAGCTGCTGATCTCGGCCAGCAGGTCCCAGCGGCCGTTGGTGTCGAACAGGCCGGTGATGCCGGGCTCGCCGAGCAGCATGGCCACGACCTCGCGCGTGCGGTTGCCGTCGACGGTGATGCTCATCCAGGCCCGGATCTGGTCGGGCGCCGCATCCGGCCGCAGCCGCACCGTGTAGCCGGTGATGACGCCGCCGTCCTCCAGCCGCGCGATGCGGTTGGTGACGGTGCCGCGGGAGACCTTGAGCTTGGCCGCCAGCGTGGCGACGCTGGCGCGGGCGTCGGTGCGCAGCAGCGCGAGGAGTTGCTGGTCGAGAGTATCCATCTTGAACAGATTCGCAATTTTCATTGCCATTTTGCCAAATCACAGTGCATTACTGGTCAGGACTTGCACTTCTGTTTGTCAGGCCGCCTCGGAAGAATGGCTTCACCCCCACGGAGACAGCCATGACCACCGTCCTCACGCCCCAAGACGTCGCCCGCCTCGTGCAGCGCGTGGGACTTCCCGATTTACTGCGCCGCCTCGTCGCCTACCTCGAGGCGGACTATCTGCGCTGGGCCGAGTTCGACAAGACGCCCCGCACCGCCGCCCACTCGACCGACGGCGTCATCGAGCTGATGCCCATCGCCGACGCTAGCCTCTACAGCTTCAAATACGTCAACGGCCACCCCAAAAACCACCGCTTCGGCCTGCCGACCGTGATGGCCTTTGGCGTGCTCGCCGACGTCGCCACCGGCGCCCCGGCGCTGCTGTCCGAGCTGACGCTGACGACGGCGATGCGCACGGCCGCAACCTCGGTCATGGTCGCCAAGCGCCTGGCCCGCCCCGGCAGCCGCGTGATGGCGCTGATCGGCAACGGCGCCCAGAGCGAATTCCAGGCGCTGGCCTTCCACCACCTGCTCGGCATCCGCGAACTGCGCCTGTACGACATCGACCCGGCCGCCACGGCCAAGCTGGTCGCCCATCTGCAGGGCACGCCGGGCCTGGCGCTGACGATCTGCGCGTCCACCGCCGAGGCCGTGCGCGGCGCCGACATCGTCACCACCGTCACCGCCGACAAGACCAACGCGACCATCCTGACGCCCGAGCTGATCGAGCCCGGCATGCACATCAACGGCGTCGGCGGCGACTGCCCCGGCAAGACCGAGCTGCACCGCGGCGTGCTGGAGATGGCCCGCGTCGTCGTCGAGTACGAGCCGCAGTCGCGCATCGAAGGCGACCTGCAGCAGATGCCGGCCGACTTCCCCGTCACCGAGTTCTGGCGCGTGCTGGCCGGTGCCGCACCCGGCCGCGAGAGCGCGGCCCAGGTCACCGTGTTCGACTCGGTCGGCTTCGCGCTGGAGGACTTCTCCGCGCTGCGCCTGCTGCGCGACCTGAGCCGCCAGCTCGGCCTGGGCGCGCCGCTGGAGCTGATCCCGCAGATGGCCGACCCCAAGGACCTGTTCGGCGAACTGGGCCTGAACCACCGGCTTCAGGCGGCTTAGCTTCAGCAGTTTTCACGACGCCTGCCGTCACATGGCGCCACCACAATCGGCGGCAGTCATTGACGGAAGGTTCACATGGGTTCAGCCGCTCATCCCGCCCGAGGCCATGGCCTGCTGCCGACGCTGGCGCTGTGCCTGGCGCCCGCGCTGGCCGCCGCCGAACCCCTGCCCGCCGACCCGCTGGAACGCCAGTGCTGGCTGGCCCACACCGGCCAGCGCGCGGCGGTGGATCTGCGCGAGCCGATCTCGGTGCACTTCAGCAACCTGAAGAACGGCGACCGCGTGCGCACGCCGTTCTGGGTCGAGTTCGGCGTGCGCGGCATGGGCGTCATCCCCGCGGGCAACCCCAACGACAAGGCCGGCCACCACCACATCCTCATCGACACGCCGCTGCCGCGCGACCACACGGCGCCCATCCCCTTCTCCGCCACCTACCGCCACTTCGGCAAGGGCCAGACCGGCACCGAGCTGGACCTGCCGCCCGGCCGGCACACGCTGCGCCTGCTGTTCGCCGACCACGCCCACAAGCCCTATTTCGTCTTCAGCAACGAGATCGCGGTCGAGGTGACGGGCAAGCGCGCCGGCACCCCGGCGCCCCGGGTCCAGGCCGGCGACGCCGCGAGCTGCGAGGCCTGGTATCAGGACCAGCGCGCCACGCCGCGCGCCGCCGCCGGCCGCGAGGTCTATGTGAAGAACCTGCGCGACGGCGAGGTCGTCACCAGCCCCTTCACCGTGTCGCTGGGCGTGCTCGGCGCGGGCCTGGGCGTGGCGCCGGCCGGCAGCAGCATCAAGGACACCGGCCACTTCCTGCTGAGCTTCAGCCAGAAGGGCGGCGCCGTGCAGCGCCAGAACCTCGCCGACGGCCGCACCGAGGCCATCGTCGACCTGCCGCTGGGCGAGTTCGAGCTGCAGGTCGCGCTGCAGGACGGCGCCGGCAATCTGCTGCTCAAGGGCACGCCAATGCACGTCGGCGTGAACCGGCACGAGCGTTGAACCTGCCGGGCCGAGCCCCTGGCTCAGCTCAAGGCAGGTAGGCCTCCAGCTCGCTCACGTCCAGCCTCTCCGGCGGCATGAAGCGCTCGGCATAGGCGCGGCAGACGCCCGCCTGCAGGAAGAGCGCGAACAGCTCGGCGTCCAGGTGCTGCTCGCGGGTCATGCGCTGCATGATGGACAGCGCCTCGGACAGGCGCTTGCCGGGCTTGTAGGGCCGGTCGTCGGCCGTCAGCGCCTCGAAGACGTCGGCGATGGCCATCATGCGGGCCTGCGGGCTCATGTCGGCGCCCTTCAGGCCCTTGGGATAGCCGCGGCCGTCCATGCGCTCGTGGTGGCCGCCGGCCATCTCGGGCACGCCGCGCAGATGCCTGGGGAAGGGCAGTGCCTGCAGCATCTTGATGGTCTGCACGATGTGGTCGTTGATGCGGTAGCGCTCCTCGTCGGTCAGCGTGCCGCGCGAGACCGTGAGGTTGTGCAGTTCGCCGCGGTCGTGCAGGTTGTCGGGCTGGCTCAGCCTGAAGCCCCAGCGGTTGTCGGCCGCGAACTGCTCGCCGGCCGGGCGCGGCACGACATGCTCGGGCCGGTCCTGCAGCAGCCTCTCGGCAGCGGGCAGCGGCGGGCGCGGCCTGGGCAGGCGGCGCGACTCGTCGGCCGACAGGCCCAGCGTGTCGTCCAGCGTGCGCTGCCAGCGCCGCTCGCCGATGCGGCGCAGCCGCGCCTGTGCGTCGGGGTCGAAGTGCTCGCCGCCGACATTGCTCGCCGCGACGAAGGCGTAGTCCGCATCCAGCTCGGCCTGCGCCGCCGCCGCGGCGGCACGGGCGCGCGCCGTGCCCGCCTCGCCGAGCTCGGCCTCCAGCCTCCCGACCAGCACGTCGCGCTTGAGCACCTCGAAGCGGGTGCGGATCTCGTGGATGCGGTTGTGGATGGTCTCGAGCTTGGTGGCCTTGTCGACGACGTGCTCCGGCGTCGTGACCTTGCCGCAGTCGTGCAGCCAGGCCGCGATGTGCAGCGCCTCCCACTGGTCGGCGTCCATCGCGAAGCCGGCATAGGGTCCGTCGGTCGCGTCGCAGGCGGCCTGGGCCAGCAGGCGCGTCAGCTCGGGCACGCGCTGGCAGTGGCCGCCGGTGTAGGGGCTCTTGGCGTCGATGGCGCCCGCAACGAGCTTGATGAAGCTCTCCAGCAAGGCCTTGCGCGCATGCAGCAGCAGCTGGTTGTCGATGGCCAGCGCGGCCGTGCCCGACAGCGCATGCACGAAGGCGACGAGAGCGGCCCCCAGCGGCTCGGCCCGGCCCTGGGCGGACAGCGGGAAGCTCAGCGTCAGCGTGCCTATGGTTTCGTGCCGGCGGTTCTTCAGCGGCAGCGCCAGCAGGCGCAGCCGCGCCGTGCCCAGGCCGGTGAACAGCGGCCCGTAGGCGGCCAGGTGGGCCGGCTCGTCCCAGCCCAGCTCGACCTCCACCGCGGCGTCGGCACGCAGCGCCCGCACCGGCGCGCCGAGGCTGTCGGCCCCGCTCAGATCCCAGCGCTGGCCGACCTCGGGGGCCGGGGCGCCATGCAGTCGCGCGGCGGCCGGCTCCAGCACGAGGCCATCGTCCGACAGCAGGTGCACGGCGCCGCCGCTGGCGCCGGTCACGGCGATGGTCTCGCGCAGGATCAGGTCCAGCAGCGTGTCGAAATCGCGCTCGGCGCTGAGCGCGGCGCTGATGTCGAGGAAGCGCCGCAGCGAGTGCTTCATCGCCGCCATCGCGATGGCCAGGCGGTCGACTTCGCGGATCAGGCTGCGCGCCGGGTCAGGGTCGCCGAACTCGAAGCGCTCGATGGCCTCGGCCTGGCGCGCCAGGTGGCGCAGCGGCCGCGACACGCGGTCGGCCAGCAGATGCACCAGCGGCAGCAGCAGCAGCACCAGGCCGAGCGAGATGTAGAAGCTGCGGCGCCGGCTCTCGATCTGGAAGGCCTGCAGCTCGTCGCGCGGCGCGGCCATCAGCAGCACCAGCGGCGCGCCGGCCTGCACGGCCCCGTCCAGCGGCAGCGCATGGCTGACCCATTCGCGGCCTTCGAGTGCCTGCACCGGCGCGAGCCGGCCCGCGGCGTCGCGCCGCTGCCAGAGCGCCCGCATCAGCGGCGACGCGGCCTCGACGACGCGCGGCAGCGCCTGCCCGTCCTTCAGCTGCGCGCCGCCACCGTGCCGCGCCTCGGCCAGCATCTCGCCGCCTTCGGTCGCGATCAGCAGCTCGGCCGAGCGGCTGATCTGCGGCTTGCCCAGCATGACGCCCAGGGCCTGCAGGCTGACGTCCGCGCCCACCACGGTGGCGCCCTGGGCCCGGGCCAGCGTGACGCCGGGCTCGCCGGTCGTGAAGAAGCGGTAGGGCGCCGACTGCACGACGCCGCCGTCGGCCGCGCGCCGCGCCAGCTCGTACCAGGGCCGCGTGCGCGGGTCGAACCCGTAGTCGGGCCGCTCGCGCCGCTGCAGCTCGCGCAGCGCGGCGTCGTAGAAGCGGTAGGCGCCGTGCGCCGCGCCGCTGGCGTCGCGCTCCACGCTCTGCAGCCCGAAGGCGGCCCCGGCCGGCGCGTCCATGCGCCGGCGCGTGGCCTCGTCGCCCAGGCGGCGCAGCAGCACGAAGGCGCCGTCCGCCGTGCCGGCATAGACGGCCGACAACGCGGCATTGCCCCCCAGCGCCGCGGCCATCTGCGGCAGCGCCGCCAGGCGCTCGGCCTGCGTGCCCGCGCGGCCCAGCGCACCGGCCGCCAGCAGGGCCACGCTGACGCGCGCCGGCCTCAGCTCGGCCTCCACGGTCGCCGCGGCCTCGCGGCCGATGCGCCGCGCGGCCGCGCCGGCCTGCTGCAGCATCAGCGCATCGCTGCGCGAGCGCTCGTACAGCATCAGCACGCCGAAAACGAGGGCCACCAGGCCCACCATCAAAAAGCTCAGCGTGATGTAGAGCGTCCTGGGCTTGAGGTGCAGCATGGGCGCAGTATCGGCGCTGGTCAGGGCTTCATGCCTGCAGTCGTCACGTTCGGAGACAGCGCCGGCCCCGGCCGCCCAGCCCGTCGCGCCGACGACTTCCTACACTGCCGCGATGGACTACGCCCCGTTGATCAAGGAAGTGGGCCGCGGCGCCCGTGGTGCGCGCGACCTGACGCGCGAGCAGGCCGAGGCGCTGTTCGGCGCGATGCTGGACGGCGGCGTGCCCGAGCTGGAGCTCGGCGCGCTGCTGATCGCACTGCGCGTGAAGGGCGAGAGCGCCGACGAGGTGACCGGCTTCCTGGCCGCGATGCACGCGCGCACCGCGCCCATGCAGGCGCCGGCCGGCCCGCGCACCGTGCTGCTGCCCAGCTTCAACGGCGCGCGCAGGCAGGCCAATCTGATGCCCCTGGTGGCCCGGCTGCTGGCCCGCGAAGGCGTGCCGGTGCTGATCTTCGGGCGCCATGACTTCGACAGCCGCCACAGCCCCTTCGAGCTGCTGGACGCGCTGGGCCTGCCCGCCAGCCCGACGCTGGCCGATGCCGAACGGCGCCTGGCGACCCAGCGTCTGGCCGTGCTGCCTTTGCAAATGCTCAACCCGGGCTTGAACGCCTTGATGGCGCTGCGGCCCCGGCTGGGCGTGCGCAACAGCTCGCACAGCCTGGCCAAGCTGCTCGACCCCTTCCCCGCCGGCCGCGGCGTGCGGGTCGTCGCGGTGACGCACCCGGAGTACCTGGACAGCATGGCCGCCGCCCTGCCCGGCCTGACGGCGCCCGGCGGCCGCGCGCTGCTGATGCGCGCCAGCGAAGGCGAGGCCTATGCCCATCTGCGCCGCAAGGCCCATCTGATCGGCTTCCAGGACGGGCAGGCCGCTCCGCTGCACCCGGCCGACACGGCCGACCTGGACTGGCCGCTGCCCGGCGCCTGCGCGCCGGCCGAGAACGCGGCACTGATCCGCGCGATGCTGGCCGGCCAGGAACCCGTGCCGCCCCGCATCGCGGAACAGGTCTCGGCGCTGCGGCTGCTCGCCACAAACTGAGGTTGCTTATTCGCGCTGGGCATATGGCCCCAAGAATTCTGTAGTTCTTTTGCACTGCAACATTCCCTAGAGTCGCGCCCTCGGGTGGCATGGGGCCGCCCCGTGGAGCGCATGTGCTGGACGGAATTGCGATTGCGAGCGGCTTGGGCGTCGGCCTCATCGTCGGCATCACCGGCGTGGGCGGCGGCTCGCTGATGACGCCGCTGCTGCTGTCCGTCTTCAAGCTGAGCCCGGCAGTGGCCATCGGCACCGACCTGTTCTTCGCCTCGCTGACCAAGATGAGCGGCTCGGTGGCCCATGCCCGCCACGGCCATGTGAACTGGGCCATCGTGCGCCGCATGCTGATGGGCTCCATCCCGGCCTCGATCGCCACCATCGCGCTGATGCACCAGACCGGCATCACCAAGGGCTGGGCCTCGGCGCTGACCTTTTCGCTGGGCATCGCGCTGCTGCTGACGGCCGTCGTCGTCGCCTTCAAGCAGAGCTGGCAGCCGCTGGGCCTGAGGCTGGAGCGCTGGATTCCCGAATCGCGCAAGCCCGCGCTGATGCTGGCCCTGGGCCTGGTCCTGGGCGTGCTGGTGTCGCTGTCGTCCATCGGCGCCGGTGCCATCGGCGCGACGCTGATCCTGCTGATCCACCCACGCATGGAGGCCCGCGACATCGTCGGCACCGACATCGCCCACGCCGTGCCGCTGACGCTGGTGGCCGGCATTGGCCATGCCAGCCTCGGCAACGTGGACTGGTCCCTGCTCGTCTCCCTGCTCATCGGCTCCCTGCCCGGCATCTGGCTGGGTGCCCAGCTGACGCGCCGCCTGCCCGACGGCGTCGTGCGCAGCCTGCTCTGCGTCTCTCTTCTGATGGCCGGCTGGAAGGTCATCCACTAACCATGTATCAGTACACCGACTTCGACCGCCGCTTCGTCCACGCCCGCGCCGCGCAGTACCGCGACCAGCTGGAGCGCCACCTCGCCGGCCAGCTCGGCACCGACGACTTCCGCGCACTGCGCCTGCAGAACGGCTGGTACATCCAGCGCCACGCGCCCATGCTGCGCGTGGCCGTGCCCTATGGCGAGCTGTCGTCGCGCCAGCTGCGCCAGCTGGCGCGCATCGCCCGCGAGTACGACGTCGTCAGCGACGGCCCGTTCCAGGGCCAGGGCGGCTACGGCCACTTCACGACGCGCCAGAACCTGCAATACAACTGGATCCCGCTCGTGAAGAGCGCCGAGGTCATGGAGCTGCTGGCCGACGTGGACATGCACGGCATCCAGACCAGCGGCAACTGCATCCGCAACATCACCAGCGACGCCTTCGCCGGCATCGCCCCCGACGAGATCGTCGACCCGCGCCCCTACTGCGAGATCCTGCGCCAGTGGAGCACGCTGCACCCCGAGTTCGCCCACCTGCCGCGCAAGTTCAAGATCGCCGTCAGCGGCGCGGCGGAAGACCGAGCGGCCATCGGCTGGCATGACATCGGCCTGCAGCTGAAGAAGAACGCGGCCGGCGCGGTCGGCTTCCAGGTCTTCGTCGGCGGCGGCATGGGCCGCACGCCCATCCCGGGCGTGGAGATCAACGGCTTCGTGCCCTGGCAGCAGATCCTCGTCTACATCGAGGCCATCGTGCGCTGCTACAACCTGGCGGGCCGCCGCGACAACCTCTACAAGGCCCGCATCAAGATCCTCGTCAAGGCCGAGGGCCAGAAGTTCTTCGACGCGGTCAACGAGGAGTTCGCCCGCATCCTGGCCGACGACCCGGCCGGCCACGAGCAGATCATTCCGCAGTCCGAGCTGGACCGCGTGGCGGCCTGCTTCGTCGATCCCGCCGGTGTGAAGGCCGAAGCGGCCGTGAAGCTCGATGCCGGCGACGCCGCGTTCGCGCGCTGGCTGCAGCGCAATGTGCACGGACACCGCCTCAGCGGCTACCGCGCCGTCACGCTCAGCCTCAAGCGCGTCGGCATCCCGCCGGGCGACACCGCCGCCGACGTGATGGACACCGCCGCAGCCCTGGCCGACCGGTTCAGCCACGGCGAGCTGCGCGTGTCCCACCGCCAGAACCTCGTGCTGCCCTGGGTGCGCGAAGCCGACCTGGCCGAGCTCTTCCAGGCCGCCCGCGCCGCCGGCTTCGCCACCGCCAACGCCGGCCTGCTGACCGACCAGATCGCCTGCCCCGGCGGCGACTACTGCGCGCTGGCCAACGCCCGCTCGCTGCCGCTGGCCGCGCAGATCGCCGAGCGCTACCAGGACGCCGACGAGCTGGAAGACCTCGGCGAGATCGACCTGCACATCAGCGGCTGCATCAACTCCTGCGGCCACCACCACAGCGGCCACATCGGCATCCTCGGCGTCGACAAGGACGGCGCCGAGTGGTACCAGCTGACGCTCGGCGGCAGCGACGGCTCGACGCTGTCCGGCACGACGACGCCGGGCAAGGTCATCGGCCCGAGCTTTGCCGCCGACGAGATCGCCGACGCCATCGACGCCGTCATCGAAACCTTCAAGCGCGAGCGCCAAGGCCGCGAGCACTTCATCGACGCCGTGCGCCGCCTGGGCCTCGACCCGTTCAAGACCGCGGCCAACGCCGTGCGCGTGTCCACCGCCAAAGTATGAATACCCCCACGCTCGCTCCGCTCACTGCCCCCCAAGGGGGCGCCAGTGAGTTCGGGGCGGCCCAGCACTCACTGAGCATGAAGTTCATCAATGCCACCACCTGCCCCTGGCAGCACGCCGTCGGCGAGGACGGCCCCAAGCCCGATCCCGATCCGGCGCCCCACCGCCTGCTGTCGCTGGAGCAATGGCATGCGGTCAAGGACCACTGGGCCTACGACGTCCAGGTCGCCATCGAGTTCCCCAACGACGCCGACATCCGCGAGCTGGCGCCCGACCTGCACCGCATCGCCATGGTCGTGCTCGACTTCCCGAAGTGGACCGACGGCCGCGCCTACAGCCAAGCCCATCTGCTGCGCATCCGCCTGAAGTTCAAGGGCGCCATCCGCGCCCGCGGCGAGGTGCTGGTGGACATGATGCAGCTGCTGGCCCGCACCGGCTTCGACGAGGTCGTCATGCGCGGCGACCAGTCCCAGGCCGCCGCGCAGAAGGCGCTGGACCTGTTCAACCCGGTCGGCTTCTACCAGGGCGACGTGGGCGAGACGCGGCCGTGGTTCCTGAGGAGCGCAGCGTGAGCGAGGTCAGCAGCCTGCCCTGGGCCGCGACGCCTGCCGTTGGCCACGCCATCGGCCTCTACGCCAAATGGACGCCGGCGCTGGACGCCAAGATCGAGGCGGCCCTGCAGCGCCTGCGCGACGCCAGCATCGAGCACGGCGACGGCCTCGTGCAGAGCAGCAGCCTGGGCGTGGAAGACATGGTCGTCACCGACCTGATCTCGCGCACCGGCCTGCCCGTGCACATCTCCACGCTGGACACCGGCAAGCTGCACGCCGAGACGCTGGGCCTGCTGCCGCAGATCAAGGCCCGCTACGGCTTCGACGTCGAGGTGTTCACGCCGGTGGCCGACGCCGTCATCCAGTTCGTCCGCAAGGAGGGCGAGGATGCGATGTACAAGAGCATCGAGCTGCGCAAGGCCTGCTGCGGCCTGCGCAAGATGGAGCCTCTGGGCCGCATGCTGAAGGGCCGCAGCGCCTGGATCACCGGCCTGCGCCGCGAGCAATCGGGCGCGCGCGGCGACGTGGCGTTTGACGAAGACGACGGCAACGGCCGCCGCAAGATCAGCCCCATCGCCGACTGGACCTGGGCCGAGGTCTGGGCCTATGTCGAGAAGTACGCCGTCCCCTACAACCCGCTGCACGACCAGTTCATGCCCAGCATCGGCTGCGCGCCCTGCACCCGCGCGATCGCCGTGGGCGAGGACTTCCGCGCCGGCCGGTGGTGGTGGGAGGATTCAACGAAGGAATGCGGCCTGCACGCCAAATCATGAACGCTGCTGTGAAACCCGAACAACTCATCGCCGACGTCGACCACGCCCATCTGGATGCGCTGGAGGAGGAAGCCATCTTCATCCTGCGCGAGGTGGCCGCGAGCTTCGAGCGCCCCGCCCTGCTGTTCTCGGGCGGCAAGGACAGCTGCGTCGTGCTGCGCCTGGCCGAGAAGGCCTTCAAGATGAAGAACGCGGCCCACCCGAGCGGCTACTCTGGGGCCCTGCCCTTCCCGCTGGTGCACATCGACACCGGCCACAACTTCCCCGAGGTCATCACCTTCCGTGACCAGCGCGTCGCCGAGATGGGCGAGCGCCTCGTCGTCGGTCATCTGGAAGACAGCATGGCCCGCGGCACCATCCGCCTGGCCCACCCGCTGGAAAGCCGCAACGGCCACCAGACGGTGACGCTGCTGGAGACCATCGAGGAGCACAAGTTCGACTGCCTGATCGGCGGCGCCCGCCGCGACGAGGAGAAGGCGCGCGCCAAGGAGCGCATCTTCAGCCACCGCGACAGCTTCGGCCAGTGGCAGCCCAAGGAGCAGCGCCCCGAGCTGTGGACGCTGTTCAACACGCGCATCCGCCCGGGCGAGCATTTCCGCTGCTTCCCGATCAGCAACTGGACCGAGCTGGACGTCTGGCTCTACATCGCCCGCGAGAACATCCCGCTGCCGCAGATGTACTTCGCGCACCAGCGCCAGGTCATCCGCCGCAAGGGCCTGCTGGTGCCGCTGACCGACGTGACGCCGCCCGAGGCCGGCGAGACGGTCGAGACCGCGACCGTGCGCTTCCGCACGGTGGGTGACATGACCTGCACCTGCCCGGTCGAGAGCCCCGCCGCCAACGCGAGCGAGGTCGTGGCCGAGACGCTGACCGTCACCGTCAGCGAGCGCGGCGCCACCCGCATGGACGACCGCACGAGCGAAGCTTCCATGGAGAAGCGCAAGAAGGAAGGGTATTTCTGATGAAGGCGCTGCGATTCCTCACCGCCGGCTCCGTCGACGACGGCAAGAGCACGCTGATCGGCCGCCTGCTGTTCGACGGCCAGGCCATCCTGGCCGACCAGCTCGACACGCTGGAGCGCCGCGCCGCCGGCCGCCCCATCGACCTGAGCCTGCTGACCGACGGCCTGGAGGCCGAGCGCGAGCAGGGCATCACCATCGACGTGGCCTACCGCTACTTCGCGACCAAGCATCGCAAGTTCATCATTGCCGACGCCCCCGGCCATGAGCAGTACACGCGCAATATGGTCACGGCCGCGGCCGGCAGCGATGCGGCCGTCGTGCTGGTCGACATCACCAAGCTGGACCTGAGCGAGGCCGAAGTCACGCTGCTGCCGCAGACGCGCCGCCACTCGCTGCTGGCCCAGCTGCTGCGCGTGCCCAGCATCGTCTTCGCCATCAACAAGATCGACGCGCTGGACGACGCGGGCGCCGGCTTCGCCAAGGTCAAGGCGGCTCTCGACAAGTTCGCCGCCGCCGCCGGCCTGAACGTGGCCGCCACGGTGCCGGTCAGCGCGCTGCGTGGCGACAACGTGACCCAGCCGCTGGACGCGCCCTGGTGGAGCGGCGAGAGCCTGCTGCAGGTGCTGGAGCGCCTGCCCACCAGCAGCGAGCGCACCGACGCGCCGCTGTCCCTGCCGGTGCAGTACGTGCAGAAGAACGCCCACCAGAGCGAAGGCACGGGCTTCCAGCCGCGCGTGCTGTGGGGCCGCATCGCCCACGGCGCGGTGAAGGCCGGCGACACCATCGAGGTGCTGCCGTCGAAGCAGACGGCCGTCGTCGCCGAGGTGCGACTGGCCGGCGAGACCGTCGCCAGCGCCGAGGCCGGCGACTCGGCCGGCCTGGTGCTGGACCGCCAGTTGGACGTCAGCCGCGGCGATTGGATCGTCACGCCTGGCTCGGCCGCCGCTGCCAAGACCTTCCCCGCCACGCTGGCCTGGCTGGACACCGAGCCCGCCAAGCCGGGCCGCAAATACTGGGTGCGCCACGGCAACCGCTGGGTGCAGGCGCGCATCTCGGCCATAGCCTCGGTGCTGGACATCAACACGCTGCAGCCGCAGGACGCGCACGAGCTGCCCGTCAACGCCATCGGCCGCGTGCAGATGGAAGTGCAGCACGAGCTGCCCGTCGAGCCCTTCGCGGACAACCGCGTCGGCGGCGCGCTGATCGTCGTCGACCCCGCCAGCCACCGCACCAGCGGCGCGCTGCTGGTGGATGTGCAGCCCGCCACCACGGAAGAGGACTGGTGATGAGCGGCCGCAAGGATCAGGACACGCAGCCGACCGGCCGCGTGGTCTTCGTCAGCGCCGGCCCCGGCGCCGCCGACCTGATCACGCTGCGCGGCGCCCGTGCGCTATCGCAGGCCGACGTCGTGCTCGCCGACGCGCTGGCCGACCCGGCCCTGCGCGAACTCGCGCCCAACGCCAAGTGGATCTCGGTCGGCAAGCGCGGCTTCGAGCATTCGGCCAAGCAGACCGAGATCAACGCACTGCTCGTCAAGGCCGCGCAGGAGCACGCCCTCGTCGTGCGCCTGAAGGGCGGTGACGCCAGCGTCTTCGGCCGGCTGGAGGAAGAACTGATCGCGCTGGCCGAGGCCGGCATCCCCAGCGAAGTCGTCCCCGGCGTCACCGCGGCGCTGGCCGCCGCCGCCCAGGCCCAGCGCCCGCTGACCCGCCGCGGGCGCGGGCGCAGCGTGAGCCTGACGACGGCCATGACCGAGGCCGGCGAGCTGCGTGCCGCCCAGTCGGCCGATACCGAAGTCTTCTACATGGCCGGCCGCCAGCTCGCCACGCTGGGCCGCCAGCTGCTGGCGGCCGGCTGGGCGCCCGACACCCCCACGCTGGTCGTCAGCCGCGCCGGCTGCGCCGACGCCATCACCAGCGAGCATGCGCTGGCCGACCTGGCCCACGCCGCCCTGTTGCACCGCGGCCGGCCCACGGTCGTCACGGTCGGGATCGGCGCAAGCCTTGTCGGAGATCAGGGAAAGCCCCGGCCGGCGTCCAATAAAATCGCTATTTCGCCCGAAATCTCGTTGATGAAGGCGCCTCTCACTTCCAAGAGCACCCCATGACCCACGTCGTCACCGAATCCTGCATCCGCTGCAAGTACACCGACTGCGTCGATGTCTGTCCGGTCGACTGCTTCCGCGAAGGCCCGAATTTCCTGACCATCGACCCCGACGAGTGCATCGACTGCGCCGTCTGCATCCCCGAGTGCCCGGTCAACGCGATCATGCCGGAGGAGGACGTGCCGGGCGACCAGCAGCACATGATCAAGATCAACGCGGACCTGGCCAAGAAGTGGCCCAGCATCACCAAGCGCAAGCCCGCCCTGCCCGACGCCGAGGAGTGGAAGGACAGGACCGGCAAGCTCGACCAGCTGATCCGCTGAACCCCGGCGCGCCAGCGCCGCATCGCATGCAAGAACAAGCCTCCCTGCGCGCCGACGCCATCGCGACCGACGCCGTCATCGTCGGCGCCGGGCCGGTCGGCCTCTTCCAGGTCTTCGAGCTCGGCCTGCTCGAGATCAAGGCCCACATCATCGACAGCCTGGCCTACCCCGGTGGCCAGTGCATCGAGCTCTATCCCGACAAGCCCATCTACGACATCCCGGCCGTGCCCATGTGCACCGGCAAGGAGCTGACCGACAACCTGCTCAGGCAGATCGAACCCTTCGGCGCGACCTTCCACCTGGGCCAGGAGGTCACCGTCGTGCAGAAGCTCGCGGATGAGGCCGGGGGCGGCTTCCTCGTCGAGACCAGCAAGGGCACGCAGTTCGTCACCAAGACGGTCTTCATCGCCGGCGGCGTCGGCAGCTTCCAGCCACGCACGCTGAAGGTCGATGGCATCGAGAAGCACGAGGGCGCGCAGGTCCACTACCGCGTGAAGAGCCCGGCCCAGTTCGCCGGCAAGCACCTGCTCATCATCGGCGGCGGCGACTCGGCGCTGGACTGGGCGCTGAACTTCTGCGCCGCCAATGACGACGGCAACCCGCACAAGGCCGAGAGCGTCATCCTCGTGCACCGCAGGGACGGCTTCCGCGCCGCGCCGGCCAGCGTGGCCAAGATGAAGGAACTCTGCGACGCGATGGAGATGCAGTTCATCGTCGGCCAGGCCACCGGCATCGAGGAGGCCGACGGCCAGCTGAGCGGCGTCAAGATCACCGGCAACGACGGCATCACCCGCATCGTGCCCTGCGACCAGGTGCTGGCCTTCTTCGGCCTCAGCCCCAAGCTCGGCCCCATCGCCGAATGGGGCCTGGCGCTGGAGCGCAAGCAGATCGTCGTCGACACCGAGAAGTTCGAGACCAGCGTGCCCGGCATCTTCGCCGTCGGCGACGTGAACACCTACCCGGGCAAGAAGAAGCTCATCCTCTCGGGCTTCCACGAGTGCGCACTGGCGGCCTTCGGCGCGGCGCCCTACGTCTTCCCCGACAAGCGCGTGCACCTGCAGTACACGACGACCAGCCCGAAGCTGCACAAGGTGCTGGGCGTGGAGTCGCCGGTTTTCGACTGAGCCTTGCTGGCCCGGCATGGGCCGCGAATAGAATCCACTCCACGAGTCACCCTTGAGTGACGCGCCTTCGCTAGGGGTGTTGATGGCCTGGCGCCATCGACTGAGACAGTCCCTTTGAACCTGACTGAGGTAATCCTCGCGCAGGGAAGCAGCCGACCCGCCGGGCTCTCTTCCGCTTCTCCCGTCTCCGGGGCCCGTCGCGTTCTCGTTTGCCGACCTGCCATCGCTTCGTACTTCGATGGCACGACCCACTCTTTCCCTCATCGCCGCCGCCGCGGCACTGTTCGCCGCCGCTTCCGCCGGCGCCCAGACCCTGCCGCAGGTCAGCGTGACCGGCAAGGCCGCCGAGGCCGCGCCCGGCCTCGGCGGCTTCAGCGATCCGCCTGCCCGGCTGCCGATGCAGGCCATCAGCCTGTCGGCCGAGCGCCTGGCCGACAGCGGCATCGACCAGCTCGCCGGCCTGACCAAGCTCGACGCCTCCGTTTCGGACAGCTACAACGCCGTCGGCTACTGGTCGCAGCTCAAGGTGCGCGGCTTCGACCTCGACAACCGTTTCAACCTGCGCCGCGACGGCCTGCCCATCAATGGCGAGACCTCGCTGAGCCTGGCGAACAAGGCCGTCGTCGAAGTGCTCAAGGGCAGCTCCGGCATGCAGGCCGGCACGAGCGCTCCGGCCGGCCTCGTCAACCTCGTCGTCAAGCGCCCGCTGGCCGATGACGCGACGACGCTGATGCTGGGTGCCATCCAGGGCGGCACCGTCGAGGCCGGCATCGACCACTCGCAGCGCTTCGGCATGGGCCGCGAGTTCGGCCTGCGCGTCAACCTCGCCGCGGCCCGTCTCGACCCGACGCTGCGCAGCAGCAAGGGCAACTCGCACACCGCCGCGCTGGCGGCCGACTGGCGCGTCAGCCCCGACACCCTCGTCGAGGCCGAGGTCGAGTTCAACCGCCAGAGCCAGCCCAGCCAGGACGGCTTCAGCCTGCTCGGCAGCACGCTGCCCGACGCCCGGCGCGTCGACCCCAAGCTCAACCTCAACAACCAGCCCTGGACGCAGCCCGTCGTCTTCGACAACACGCACGCCTCGCTGCGCGTGCAGCAGAAGCTCTCCGGCGGCTGGAGCGCCCAGGCCCACGTCGGCATCCAGCGCCTGCGCACCGACGACCGCAATGCCTTCGGCTTCGGCTGCTCGGCCGAAAACAACTACACGCGCTATTGCAGCGACGGCACCTTCGACCTCTACGACTACCGCAGCCTGAACGAGCACCGCGACACGACCTCGCTCGACCTCTCCGCCAGCGGCCCCGTGCAGCTCGCCGGCCTGCGCCATGACCTGACCGTGGGCGGCCTGACGAGCCAGTTCAAGGGCCGCTTCCAGCGCCTGGCCTACAACCTCACCAGCACGCCCGGCAACATCGACGGCAGCGTCGTCGTGCCGCCCGCCCCCGACCTGACCGGCGAGAACACCAACCGCAGCGAGCGCAGCAACGAGCTCTATCTGCGCGACCGCGTGGCCCTCGGCGCGGACACGACCGCCTGGCTCGGCCTGCGCCACACCCGCCTGCACCGCGACAGCGTGCAGACCGACGGCAGCCAGCCCGTCGACTACTCGCAGAACCTCTCCACGCCCTGGGTCGCATTGAGCCACGCCATCGCCGCCGACTGGCTGGCCTATGCGAGCTGGGGCCAGGGCGTCGAAAGCGAGGTCGCACCCAACCTCCCCATATACGTCAACGCCGGCCGCGCCCTGCCCGCGCTGAAGAGCCGCCAGACGGAACTCGGCCTGAAGACCGGCACCCAGCGCGTCGAAGGCTCGCTGACCGTCTTCGACATCCGCCGCCCGCTGTGGCGCGACACCGGCAGCTGCGATGTCAAACTGAGCTGCGAACACCGCCTGGACGGCCATGCCCGTCACCGCGGCATCGAAGCCAGCGTCGACCTGAAGTGGAGCGGCGGCGGCCTGTTCGCCAGCGCCCAGCGCCTGCGCGCACGCCGCGAGGGCAGCGCCGAAGCCAGCCTCAACGGCCTCGTGCCGCCCAATGTGCCGCAGACCACGCTCAAGGCCCAGCTGCGCCAGGACCTGCTGCCGGGCCTGCAGGCCCTGCTCGGCCTGCAGTACGAAGGCCGCCGCTACGCGACGCCCGACAACGGCGTTCCCGTGCCCGCCTGGACCGTGGCCGACGCCGGCCTGCGCTACACCCAGGGCGTGGGCAAGCAGACCTGGATCTGGCGCGCCGCCGTGGACAACCTGGCCAACCGCCGCGCCTGGCGCGAGTCGCCCTGGCAGTTCCAGCACAGCTACCTCTACCCCCTGGCGCCGAGGGCCTTGCGCGCGAGTCTCGAGGTCCGCTTGTGAAGCACCTCAAAAAGTCCCTATAATGGCGGGCTCTGTTCCTCGATAGCTCAGTCGGTAGAGCGCCGGACTGTTAATCCGTAGGTCCCTGGTTCGAGCCCAGGTCGGGGAGCCANCCAGGTCGGGGAGCCAGAATTTCAAGCTGACGCGCCAAGCGGCGCCAAGCGTCGGCGAAACAAGACGCACATCGCAACCGTTCGATGTGCCGACATACCCAACAATTCCTCGATAGCTCAGTCGGTAGAGCGCCGGACTGTTAATCCGTAGGTCCCTGGTTCGAGCCCAGGTCGGGGAGCCAAATCAGAAGCCTCGCTGCCCGTGCAGCGAGGCTTTTTTCTTGTTCAGCCAAGAGCCCATCGATGAGCGCCCTGCCCGCCTGCCCCAAGTGCCAGTCCACCTACACCTACGAGGACGGCGCGCTGCTGATCTGCCCTGAGTGCGGCCATGAATGGTCGGCCCAGGGCTCCGAGCCTGCGCCTGCCAACGAGGCGCGCGTCGTCAAGGACGCCGTGGGCAATGTGCTGCAGGACGGCGACACCATCACCGTCGTCAAGGACCTGAAGATCAGGGGCTCGTCCCTGGTGGTCAAGGTCGGCACCAGGGTCAAGAACATCCGCCTCACCGACGGCGATCACGACATCGACTGCAAGATCGACGGCATCGGCGCGATGGGGCTGAAGTCGGAGTTCGTCAAGAAGGTCTGATCACGAAAAATCGCGCGCCTCGTCCACCGGCGTCCAGGCGATGACCTTGTCGTCGCGCAGCTTGTCGTCCGCATCGCTCAGGCCGATGGCCTCGGCCACGCTGTACGGGAAGACGCCGTGCGGCGCGGCGCCCTCGATGTCCAGCTCGTGCGCCCGTGCGCTCCAGCACGACAGGTAGAGCAGGCTGGAATAGGTCGGGTCGGCGCAGTCCCGCGGCTCGCACTGGCAGCGGATGGTCTCGACGAGATCGTCCGGGAACAGCCATCGCGACGCGAAGGCGGCGCCGACCTCCGGATAGGCATAGCCCAGTTCGGCGAGCTGGGCCTCGTAGCGGCCGTCGTCGGTCGCAAAGGCCGGCTGCAGGCATGCGCGCTCGGGCATCGCCATCTTCAGGATCAGGTCGCCCGTGCCGTGCAGCAGGCCCGAGGTGAACGCCAGCCCCTTGTCCAGCCTCAGGTCTTCGGCCAGCGACTGCGCGATCTTCGCGACGTCCAGGCTGTGGCGCCAGAACTCGGTCATGTCCACGCCGGGCACCCCCTTGAAGGCGGCGCCCACGGCCGCCGCCTGCACGAGCTGGCGTGTGGCATTCAGGCCCAGCAGGGCCGTGGCCGCCTCGACGGTGCCGATGCGCTGCCCGCCCACGCTGTAGCGCGCTGAGTTCACCAGCCGCAGCAGCCGCACCGTCAGCCCGACCTCGCCGGACAGCAGCTGGTTGACCCGCTGCAGATCGGGCTCCTCATGCTGCAGCTCCGTAAGAATCCGGTTGACTGCCTCGGGCAGCGACGGAACCAATGCATCGGTGGCGAGAAGGTCTTCGAGTTTCACGGGATACCTCGCGAGGAATGGCGCAATGCTAATAGCCTGCGCCGGGTCTTCAAGCGCGAATGACGCAGCTGGCTGCGGGGGCGCTATCGTTGCGGCCATGAGCGATGCCGGCGCCCTGTCCCTGCCCGAGCCGCCCGAGGCCCGGGCCGCCGGGGCGCCCGACGTCGAACCGCAGTTGCTGGCGGCCGGTCCGCAGGAGTGGCGCATCGTCGGCGACTGGACGCTGCTGGCGCTGCGCGGGCGCTACGAGGAGTTCCGCCAGCGCATCGCCGCCGCCGTGGCGGAGCCGGGCGGGGCGCTGTGGGATCTGCGGGGCCTGCGCCGGCTGGACACCGCCGGCGCACTGACGCTGTGGCAGGGCTGGGGCCGCAAGCCGCCGGCGCGGCTGCTGTGGCTGCCCGAGCACGTGACGCTGTTCACGCAGTTCATGCAGCCCGACGCCGTGCCGAAGCGCCGGCCCGGCCTGGGCCTGCAATCCGGCGCGCTCAAGCTGCTGGCCTTCGCCCGCCACGGCGTCGACATCGTCGCGCTGACCGGCCGCCTCGTGCTGGACCTGGGCCGCATGCTGCGCCGCCCGTCGCTGATCGGCTGGCGCGAGATCTCGGCCAACGTCTTCCGCACCGGCGCCCAGGCGCTGCCGATCACGGCCCTGGTGGGCTTTCTCGTCGGGCTGACGCTGTCCTATCTGATCTCGCGGCAGCTCAAGACCTATGGCGCCGACATCTTCGTCATCAACATCCTCGGGCTGGCCGTGCTGCGCGAGCTCGGCCCGCTGCTGGCGGCCATCATCGTGGCCGGGCGCTCGGGATCGGCGATGACGGCGCAGATCGGCGTCATGCGCGTCACGCAGGAGCTGGACGCGCTGTCGGTGATGGGCATCTCGCACACCGTGCGCCTGGTGGCGCCCAAGGTCGTCGCGCTCGCGCTGTCCCTGCCGCTGGTCGCGCTGTGGACCGGCGCGCTGATGATGCTGGGCGGCATGGCGGCGGCCCGCATGCAGCTCGGCATCGACCCGCTGCAGTTCCTGCAGGTGCTGCCGCGCGTCGTGCAGCCGGCCAATCTGTGGCTGGGCGTCGCGAAGTCAGTGCTGTTCGGCGGCCTGATCGCGCTGCTGGCCTGCCACTTCGGGCTGCGCGTGAAGCCCAACACCGAGAGCCTGGGCCTGGGCGTCACGCAGTCCGTCGTCACGGCGATCACGCTGGTCATCGTCGTGGATGCGATCTTCGCCGTGCTGTTCTCCAACGTAGGCATCTAGATGAACGGCATGGAAGCCATCATCGAAGTCGACGACGTGACCACCGTGCTGGGCGGCCACGTCATCCACCGCGGCCTGGACCTGACCGTCTACCGCGGCGAGGTCGTGGCGCTGATCGGCGGCTCGGGTTCCGGCAAGACGACGCTGCTGCGCCTGCTGCTGGGCCTGGAAGTGCCCACGGCCGGCAGCGTGAAGATCTTCGGCCACCCGCTGGGCCGCTGTGCCGCGCGCGATCTGGAGTGCGTGCGCTACCGTTGGGGCGTGCTGTTCCAGAACGGCGCGCTGTTCTCGGCGCTGAACGTGTTCGACAACATCGCGCTGCCGCTGCGCGAGCTCAGGAGCGTGCCCGACAGCCTCGTCAGGCCGCTGGTCATGCTCAAGCTGGCCCAGGTCGGCCTCAAGCCCGAGGACGCGCTGAAGCGCCCGGCCGAGCTGTCGGGCGGCATGGTCAAGCGCGTGTCGCTGGCCCGCGCCCTCATCCTCGACCCGCAGCTGCTCTTCCTGGATGAACCCACCGCCGGGCTGGACCCGGACAGCGCCAAGCAGTTCGTCAAGCTGCTGCGCCGGCTGCGCCAGGAGCTGGGGCTGACGGTCGTGATGGTCACGCACGACGTGGACACGCTGTTCGCCGTCGTCGACCGCGTGGCCGTGCTGGCCGACCAGCACATCATCGCCTGCGCACCGCTGGCCGAGATGGCCCGGCTGCCCCATTCCTTCGTGCGCAACTTCTTCCTCGGCCACGTCGAACGCTGCGCGGAGGACGACCTGCGGCGCTTCCGCCTCAGCCTGGACGACACCAGCGAGGACGGCGGCGTGCCGGCCGTGCTGCGCGAAGAACACGCCGTCTGAGACTCCGACCTGCGAACCCCATGGAAAACAAAGCCCACGCCATCGCCGCCGGCCTCTTTCTGCTGCTGCTCGGCTTCGCGCTCGCGGCCACCGTCGCGTGGTTCCAGGGCGACCGCACGGAGCGCGTGCGCTACACCGTCGTGGCGCGCAGCGGCGTGGCCGGCCTGAACCTGAAGGCGCCCGTCAAGCTGCGCGGCGTGGAAGTCGGCCACGTCGAGCGCATCGGCTTCGACCCGGGCGACGCGCGCCAGATCCTCGTCGACATCGCCGTGGACGCCGCCGCACCCGTGTCCGCCAGCGCCTATGCCCAGCTCGGCCTGCAGGGCGTCACCGGCCTGTCCTTCGTCGCGCTGGAGGAGGCCGACGCCCAGGCGCCGTTCAGGCGCGCCGCGCCGGGTGCGCGCATCGCGCTGCGGCCCACGCTGCTGGACCGGCTGGCCGAGAGCGGCCCGGGCCTCGTCGCCGGCTTTGCCGAGGCCGCCGCACGCCTGAACGCCTTGCTCAGCGACGACAACCGCGCCCAGCTCGGCCAGGCCCTGGTGCAGCTGCGCCAGGCCGCCACCGACACCAGCCGGCTGATGGCCGCACTGCAGCCCGGCGCGCGCGAGCTGCCCGGCCTGCTGAAGGATGCCGATGCCGCCACCCAGCGCGCCGACGCAGCGCTGCGCCGCATCGAAGCCCTGGCCGCCGACGGCCAGCAGCTCGCCCAGGAGCTGAAGGCCCGCGCCGCGATGCTGGACCGGCTGGAGGCCGCCGCCGCCCAGGTGCAGGCCACCAGCCGCAACCTCGAACTCGCGCTGGTGGGCGACACGCCGCTGCGCACGCGCCCGCTGCTCGCCGACATCTCGGCCGCCAGCCGCAGCGTCGAACGCGCCGCCAACGAGGTCGGCGAGCAGCCGCAGAGCCTGCTCTTCGGCCGCGGCCCCCGCCCGCCCGGCCCCGGCGAGGCCGGCTTCGACCCGCGCCCCAGGGCCGGCACGAAATGACCGCACGCCTTCTTGCCGCCCTGCTGGCCGCGCTCGCGCTCGGCGCCTGCTCGCTCGCCCCCGTCGCACCCGCCAAGGCCGTCTACGACCTCGGCCCGGCCCCGGACGCGTCCGCCGGCAGCGGCGGCCCGCTGGCCTGGCGCATCGCCGACGTGACCGCCCCGCCCTGGCTCGGCGGCGACGGCATCGCCTACCGCCTGGCCTACGAGCAGCCGCTGCGCCTGCAGCACTACCGCGACAGCATCTGGGCCGCGCCGCCCGCCGCGCTGCCGCTATTGCCCACTGACCCAGCGCCTGCGCGAACGGCTGGACGCGCCGGCCGGCTGCGCGACGCGACCCGCCGCGCTGCTGGCCGTGAACCTGGACGAGTTCGAGCAGGTCTTCGCCAGTCCGTCGAGCAGCCGGGTCGTGCTGCGGCTGCACGCGACGCTCTGGCCCGCCGGCGCCACCGGCCCGACGCTGCAGCAGCACTGGCGGCTGGAGCGCCCCGCCGCGACGCCCGACGCCGCCGGCGCCGTGCGCGGCCTGGCCCAGGCCGTGGACGAGCTGCTGCCGCAGCTGGCCGGCTGGCTGGCCGCATCGGCCTGCCGCTGAACCTCGGCCATGGAGTTTCGGGCGGCGACGCGTCACACTGCCTGTCACCCGACCGCCGACCGCACCATGAACGAACTGCTCGCCGCCTACCGCTACACCAGCAACAACCACGCGCAGATCGAGGCCAGCAAGGTCTGCGGCTGCTGCAACTGCGTCGAGATCTTCAGGCCCGACGAGATCGTCGGCTGGACGGGGCTGACGGTGCAGGACATGGACGACCCCAAGGCCATCGGCCGGCAGACCGCGATGTGCCCGCGCTGCGGCAGCGAGGCCGTGCTGGGCGACGGCTGCGGCTTTCCGATCAACGCCGGCTTCCTCGCGCGGATGAACGAAGCCTGGTTCCAGCGGACGATGATCCATCGGCCGGCGCCGAAGAAATCCTGAATCCCGCTTGGCCTGGCCCGGCCCCGCGGCGCATACTGGCCGGCATGGCCATCTCCCATGCCGCTCCCGGTCAAGCCATCGACATCCTGCCCGCCGCCGACACGGCCGACGGCGCCCGCACGGTGGCGCTGTTCAAGTCGCGCGACCTGGAGGTCATGCGCCTCGTGCTGCCGGCCGGCAGGGCCCTGCCGCCGCACAAGGTCGCGCGCGAGATCACGATCCAGTGCGTCAGCGGCGCGCTGGCCGTCAACACCGCGGCCGGCCGGCATGAGCTGAAGGCCGGCCAGCTGCTGTTCCTGGACCGCGAGGCCGTGCACGACGTGCAGGCCCTGGAAGACGCCATCGCCCTGGTGACGGTCGTCCTGCCCTGAGAACCTGTTCAAGGCCTCCTCATAGCGCCCGTTGCCCCGCAAAAGCAGTGGCTGCAAGGCGCAAACCGGAGACGGGCTGGGTGCCCGGCGAGGATTTGCAACGCCGCAGACGCTGTTTTTGCGGGGCAACCCGAAGGGCAAGGCATCGCCAGGCCGCACTCTTCGTTGCGCCACTTGCCCGCACGCGAGTGCGGGCGGCGTGCCGCGCCTCGATTGCGGCCTGGCGATGCCTTGCGGGCACCATGAGGAGACCTTGAACAGGTTCTCCCTTGTCGCCCCTGGGACGCAGGGGCGACCGCCGCGGTGCTTCAATGGCGGCTCTTCGTGTGAACCGACGCCCTCCACCATGAGCACCATCAACCGCCAGATCGTCCTCGCCTCGCGCCCCAAGGGCGAGGTCACGCCCGACAACTTCCGCCTCGTCGAGGCCGCGCTGGCGCCGCTGGCCGACGGCCAGGTACGCGTGCGCAACCACTTCCTCAGCCTCGACCCGTATATGCGCGGCCGCATGAACGACAGCAAGAGCTATGCGGCCTCGCAGCCGCTGGACGAGGTCATGATCGGCGGCACCGTCGGCGAGGTCGTCGAATCGAGGAATGCCGGCTTCGCGGTCGGCGACAAGGTCGTCGGCATGGGCGGCTGGCAGGAATACCAGACCGTGGACGCCAGCCAGCGCGGCGTGCTGAACAAGGTCGACACCACCCACATCCCCCTCTCCGCCTACCTCGGCGCTGTCGGCATGCCCGGCGTCACCGCCTGGTACGGGCTGATGAAGATCATCAACCCCAAGGCCGGCGAAACCGTCGTGGTGAGCGCCGCCAGCGGCGCGGTCGGCTCCGTCGTCGGCCAGCTCGCCAAGGCACGCGGCTGCCGTGCGGTCGGCCTGGCCGGCGGCGCGGACAAGTGCCGCTACGTCGTCGAGGAGCTGGGCTTCGACGCCTGCATCGACTACAAGCAGCACGCCGACCTGAAGTCGCTGTCCGCCGCGCTGAAGGAGGCCTGCCCCAACGGCATCGACGGCTATTTCGAGAACGTCGGCGGCATGATCCTCGACGCGGTGCTGCTGCGCGCCAACGCCTTCAGCCGCATCGCCATGTGCGGCATGATCTCCGGCTACGACGGCCAGCCCATCCCCATGGCCGCGCCCCAGCTCATCCTCGTCAACCGCATGAAGGTCGAGGGCTTCATCGTGTCCGAGCACATGGAGGTCTGGCCCGAGGCGCTGAAGGAACTGGGCGGCCTGGTGGCCACCGGCAAGCTCAAGTTCCGCGAATCCGTCGCGTTGGGGCTGCCTGCCGCGCCCGAGGCCTTCATGGGCCTGCTCAAGGGCAGGAACTTCGGCAAGCAGCTCGTGAAGCTGATCTGATGCGCTGGACCTGCGCGCCCTTCGCCGAGTTGAGCGCGCAGCAGCTGCACGATGCGCTGGCCCTGCGTTCCGAGGTCTTCGTCGTCGAGCAGAACTGCGTGTTCCTCGACATCGACGGCCTGGACCCGCAGGCCTGGCATCTGCTCGGCCACGGCGACGACGGCCGGCTCAATGCCTATGCCCGGCTGCTGCGGCCCGGACTGAAGGCGCCGGATGACGCCGTCATCGGCCGCGTCGTCACGTCGCCCGCCGCACGCGGCGGCGGCGGCGGCCGCGCGCTGATGCTTGAGGCCGTCGCGCAATGCGGGCGCCTGTGGCCCAGCCAGGCGATCACGCTGCATGCCCAGGCCCACCTGGAGCGCTTCTACGGCAGCTTCGGCTTCCTGCCCGTTGGCGAGCCCTATATGGAAGACGGCATCGCCCACATCGAGATGCACAAGGACACAACCCCATGACCCAGAGGAAAACCGCCGTCATCACCGGCGCCGGCTCCGGCTTCGGCCTCGAGACCGCGCGCATCGCCGCCCGCCGCGGCATGAACCTCGTCCTCGTCGACGTGCAGGCCGATGCGCTGGACAAGGCCGCCGCGGAGTTCAAGGACGTCGAGGTGCTGGCCCGCGTCGTCGACGTCGCCAAGGCCGATCAGATGCAGGCGCTGGCCGATGCGGTGCAGCAGCGCTTCGGCGCGCCGCACTTCGTCTTCAACAACGCCGGCGTCGGCTCCGGCGGCCTGGTCTGGGAGAACGCCCTCAGCGACTGGGAATGGGTGCTGGGCGTCAACCTGATGGGCGTCGTGCACGGCGTGCGCCTGTTCACGCCGATGATGCTGGCCGCCGCCAAGGCCGACCCGAGCTACTCGGGCCACATCGTCAATACGGCGTCCATGGCCGGGCTGCTGGTGCCGCCTGTTTCCGGCGTCTACAACGTCAGCAAGGCCGCCGTGGTGGCTTTGACCGAGACGCTTCATCACGATCTCGCCCTGGTCACGAGCCAGGTCCACGCCTCGGTGCTCTGCCCCTTCTACGTGCCCACCGGCATCAGCCAGAGCCACCGCAACCGCCCCGGCGACATGCCGGGCAGCAAGCCGACCATCAGCCAGATCGTCTCCCAGGCCCAGACCGACAAGGCAGTGTCTTCCGGCAAGCTGACTGCGGCCGACGTCGCGGCCATGGTCTTCGACGCCATCGACCACAACAAGTTCTACATCTTCAGCCACCCCAAGGCCCTGGCCGGCCTGCAGACGCGCATGGAAGACGCGATGCTGCAGCGCAATCCGACCGACCCCTATGCCGCCCGGCCGGACATCGGCGAGGCGCTGCGCGACAAGCTGCGCGCCGGCTGAGTCGCTAGGACAATCGGGGGCATGTCGTCCCCCGATCCCATCGCCATCATCGGCGGCGGTCCCGCCGGCCTGATGGCGGCCGAGGTGCTGGCCGCGGCCGGCCATGCCGTCACCGTCTTCGATGCCAAGCCCACCGTCGGCCGAAAATTCCTGCTGGCCGGCAAGGGCGGCCTCAACCTGACCCACTCCGAGCCCTTCGAGCCCTTCCTCGGCCGCTTCGGCGCGCGCGCCGCGCAGATCGAGCCGCTGCTGCGCGGCTTCGAAGCCGACACATTGCGCGCCTGGGCCGCGGGCCTGGGCGTCGAGACCTTCGTCGGCACCTCGGGCCGCGTCTTCCCAAAGGACCTGAAGGCCGCGCCGCTGCTGCGCGCCTGGCTGCAGCGGCTGCGCGCGGCGGGCGTCAAGTTCGCGATGCGCCACCGCTGGACCGGCTGGGCCGCTGAGACGGGAGTAGGCGCGCTGCGCTTCGACACGCCCGCCGGCGAACGCCGGCTGCAGCCCCGCGCGACGCTGCTGGCGCTGGGCGGCGCCTCCTGGCCCCAGCTCGGCTCGGATGGCGCCTGGGCGCCCTGGCTGGCCGCGCGCGGCGTCGACATCGCGCCGCTGCGGCCGGCCAACTGCGGCTTCGACGTGGGCGCCACCGCGGCCCATGCCGACGGCCCGGGCTGGAGCGCACGCTTCGCCACCGAGTTCGCCGGCCAGCCCGTCAAGCCCGTGGCGCTGGAAGCCCAGGGCTTTGCCGGCCGCCCGGGCGAATTCGTCATCACGGCGACCGGCATCGAAGGCTCGCTGGTCTATGCCGCCAGCAGCGCGCTGCGCGAGCAGATCGCCCGCGACGGCCAAGCCATGCTGCATCTGGACCTGCTGCCCCAACTGAGTGCCGAGCGCGTGCTGGCCGAGGTCAGGCACCCGCGCGGCAGCCGCTCGCTGTCCTCGCACCTGAAGAGCCGCCTGCACCTGGGCCCGCTCAAGCTCGGCCTGCTGCACGAGCTGCTGACGCGCGAGCAGATGCTGGACCCGGCCCGGCTCGCCGCGGCCCTCAAGCACCTGCCGCTGGTGCTGCACGCGCCGCGCCCGGTGGCCGAGGCGATCAGCAGCGCGGGCGGCGTGCGCTTCGAGGCGCTGACCGACGGCCTGATGCTGCGCGCGCTGCCCGGCGTCTTCGTGGCCGGCGAGATGCTGGACTGGGAAGCCCCGACCGGCGGCTATCTGCTGACCGCCTGCTTCGCCAGCGGCCGGGCCGCGGGCCTGGGCCTGGCGGGCTGGCTGGCCACCCCCTGACCAAAGGAGGACTTCCCCCTGGTCCACCGAGTCACGCCGACGCCACCTCGGCTCCAGCCATTTGCGGCGCCCGTGAATCTCATCACCGGGCCCGCAAACGGAGCCCATCCCATGATCTCGTCACGCTTCCGGCCGGCCGCTGAGGCCCGCAAATCGCCGCCGGCTCCCTGGCAAAATCGCCGGCTTTTTGCTGCGTTGTCAGGCCCCGTTTTGGACAAGTTGATCGTTTCCCAGATCGCCGCCGAGCTGAAGGTGAGGCCGGCCCAGGTGCAGGCTGCCGTCGAGCTGCTGGACGGCGGGGCCACCGTGCCCTTCATCGCCCGCTACCGCAAGGAGGCCACCGACGGCCTCGACGACATCCAGCTGCGCGAGCTGGACGCCCGCCTGGCCTATCTGCGCGAGCTGGCCGAGCGCCGCGAGGCCGTGCTGAAGAGCATTGCCGAGCAGGGCAAGCTGACGCCCGAACTCGAAGCCGCCGTGCGCGCCGCGCCCACCAAGCAGGAGCTGGAAGACCTCTACCTGCCCTACAAGCCCAGGCGTCGCACCAAGGGCATGATCGCCCGCGAGGCCGGCCTGGAGCCGCTGGCCGACCGGCTGTTTGCCGACCCGAGCCTCGTGCCGATGGACGAGGCCGCGAAGTTCGTCAACGCCGAGGGCGGCTTTGCCGACGCCTTCGCCGTGCTCGACGGCGTGCGCGACCTGCTCAGCGAGCGCTGGGCCGAGGACGCCGTGCTGGTCGGCAAGCTGCGCGAGTGGCTGTGGGCCGAAGGCCTGTTCCAGTCCAAGCTGATGGACGGCAAGAGCCCCGACACGCCCGACAACGCCAAGTTCCGCGACTACTTCGACTACGCCGAGCCCATCCGCACCGTGCCCTCGCACCGCGCGCTGGCCGTGTTCCGCGGCCGCACGCAGGAGCTGCTGGACGCCAAGCTGGTGCTTGACGAAGAGCCTACGTCAAGTTCCCCCGGCAAGCCCGGCCTGGCCGAGGGCCGCATCGCGGCCCACCTCGGCTGGCGCCACGCCAGCCGCGCGGCCGACGAGCTGCTCCGCAAGACCGTGGCCTGGACCTGGAAGGTCAAGCTGTCCCTGAGCCTGGAACGCGACCTGTTCGCGCGGCTGCGCGAGGCGGCCGAGGCCACGGCCATCAAGGTCTTCGCCGAGAACCTGCGCGACCTGCTGCTGGCCGCACCGGCCGGCAAGCGCGTCGTCATGGGGCTGGACCCCGGCATCCGCACCGGCGTGAAGGTGGCCGTGGTCAGCGACACCGGCCGCGTGCTGGACACGTCGACCGTCTACCCGCACGAGCCGCGCCGCGACTGGGACGGCAGCCTGCACACGCTGGCCAAGCTGTGCGCGACGCATGGCGTCAACCTGATCGCCATCGGCAACGGCACGGCCAGCCGCGAGACCGACAAGCTTGCGGGCGAGCTGATCAAGAAGCTGCAGCAGCTCGATGCGAACGTGCAGATCGAGCGCGTCGTCGTCAGCGAGGCCGGCGCCTCGGTCTACTCGGCCTCGGAGTTCGCGTCCAGGGAGCTGCCCGACCTTGACGTGAGCCTGCGCGGCGCCGTGTCCATCGCCCGCCGCCTGCAGGACCCGCTGGCCGAGCTGGTCAAGATCGACCCCAAGAGCATCGGCGTCGGCCAGTACCAGCACGACGTGAATCAGAGCGAGATGGCGCGCGCGCTGGACGCCGTCGTCGAGGACTGCGTGAACAAGGTCGGCGTGGACCTGAACACGGCCTCGTCGGCCCTGCTGGCGCGCGTGTCCGGCCTGTCGGCCTCGGTCGCCAGCAGCATCGTGCGCTGGCGCGATGCCAATGGCGCGTTCAGGAACCGCCAGCAGCTGCTGGACGTGACCGGCCTGGGCCCCAAGACCTTCGAGCAGTCCGCCGGCTTCCTGCGCATCCGCGGCGGTGACAACCCGCTGGACTTCTCGGGCGTCCACCCCGAGACCTACCCCATCGTCGAGCGGGCACTGGCCCAGCTCAAGCGCCCGGCCGAGGAGATCATCGGCCGCAGCGAGGTGCTGCGCACCCTCAAGCCAGAGCTGCTGGCCGACGACAGGTTCGGCGCCATCACCGTGAAAGACGTGCTGGCCGAACTGGAGAAGCCCGGCCGCGACCCGCGCCCGGACTTCAAGGTCGCCCGCTTCAACGACGGCGTCGAGGACGTCAAGGACCTGCAGCCCGGCATGCTGCTCGAAGGCACGGTCAGCAACGTCGCGCAGTTCGGCGCCTTCGTCGACCTGGGCGTGCACCAGGACGGCCTGATCCACGTCAGCCAGCTGTCCAGCAAGTTCGTCAACGACGCGCGCGAGGTGGTCAAGACGGGCGACATCGTCAAGGTCAAGGTGCTGGAGGTGGACCTGGCCCGCCAGCGCATCTCGCTGACGATGAAGCTCGATGCACAGCCCACCCGTGGCCCCAAGCAGGACAACAGCTTCCGGCCCGCGGCCCGCAACGAGCGCCAGGGCGGCGGCTCGCGCGACGCCCAGCCCGCGGGCGGCAACGCGATGGCCGCGGCCTTCGCCAAGCTCAAGCGCTGACCTTCGTCATTGCGGCACGGCGCTGACATGATCGCGCGCCGCACTGTCCAGATACCCCGGAGTCCCCGTTTGAAAGCCCCTGCCCTCGCGTCGCTGCTGCTGTGCCCTGCCCTCGTGCTGGCCCAGCAGGAAGTGGACCGCGCCCAGAACAACTCGCCCAGCCCCGGCAACCCGCAGCTCGAACGCGTATCGGTGACGCGCCAGCAGACCGACGCCGACCTGCGCCGCCGCGAGCCCGTGGCCAAGCAGCTCTACGGCCGCGAGGAGCTGGACAAGTACGGCGACACGCAGCTCTCCGACGTGCTCAAGCGGCTGCCCGGCATCAACGTCTCCGGCGGCCAGCTGCGCATGCGCGGCCTGGGCGGCGCCTACACGCAGATCCTCGTCAACGGCGAGCCCGCGCCTCCGGGCTTCAGCCTCGACAACCTCAACCCGCAGCAGGTCGAGCGCGTGGAAGTGACCAAGGCCCCGACCGCCGACCAGAGCGCCCAGGCCATTGCCGGCACGCTGAACATCATCCTGAAGGACGCCCCGCGCGTCGTGCAGAAGGATCTGCGCCCGGGCCTGGCCTATGCGAACGAGAAGCCCGTCATCAACGGCGGCTTCACCTATGGCGATCGCGCCGTGGGCGGCCTGGGCTTCGTCATCCCGGTCTCGCTCTACCAGTGGCACTTCAGGAACGAGCTGGACGGCGAGCGCCTCACCAACGCCAACCCGACGATGCCCGGGCAGCTGCGCCAGCACGTCGGCAACGAGGGCCATGACCTCGCCTTCGGCCGCGGCTTCAACGTGTCGCCGCGCCTGAACTGGAAGATGGGCGACGACGAGACGCTGACGCTGCAGGGCTTCTTCGTCGACAACCGCTTCCACAACGAGGGCGCCAATACCGTCGCCAGGCTGCCGGACAGCGACCCGCTCTACACGCCGCGCACCATCGACGAGACCACGCGCAACCGCGGCACCTTCTCGGCTGAACGCCTGAACCTGCAATACAACAACCGCTTCAGCGAGGACCGCCGCATCGAGCTGCGTGCCGGCGTGGGCTCGGGCGGCGCCGACTTCAACTTCGACTTCGAAGGCCGCAACGGCGCCACGCCCGTCTCGCGCACGACGACGGGCAAGAACCGCAACCACAACGCGACGCTGTCCGGCAAATACAGCCAGTACGCCGGCGAGGCCCACACCCTCACCACCGGCGCGGAGCTGGAGCGCAAGGTGCGCGACGAGAACCGCACGACCATCGAGAACGGGCAGCCGCTGCTGCCCGGCATCGAAGGCCAGCCCTTCGACGCGACGATCACGCGCAGCGCCGTCTTCGCGCAGGACGAGTGGGAGATCAACAAGCAGTGGTCGGCCTACTTCGGCCTGCGCCACGAGCAGATCAAGACCGACAGCCGCGGCAGCGCGGACGCCGTCGGCAGCAGTGACTTCTCCAGCATGAGCCGGGTCACGACGCCGGTGCTGCACCTGAACTTCAAGCCCGACCCCAATGGAAAAGGAAGTGGCCGCGACCTCGTGCGCGCCAGCCTCACGCGCAGCTACAAGGCGCCGGACGTGCAGCAGCTCATCAACCGGCCGTCCATCAACACGACCGACCCGCTGACCCAGGGCAACACGCCGACCACGCCGGACCGCATCGGCAACCCCGCCCTGCAGCCCGAGCTGGCCACCGGCCTGGACATCGCCTACGAGAGCTATCTGCCGGCCGGCGGCCTGGTATCGGTGAGCCTCTTCCACCGCCGCATCACCAACCTGATCCGCACCGATCAGCCCCGGCTGATGACCGTGCCCTGGGCACCGACGCAGCGCTGGGTCATCACGCAGATCAACCTCAGCAAGGCGACGACCGAGGGCCTGGAGCTGGAGGTCAAGGGCCGCGCCGGCGAGCTCTTCCCGGGCCTGTTCGAGCCGACGACGGCGCTGAGCCTGCGTGCCTCGCTGAACCTCTACCGCTCCAGGGTCGGCGACATCCCCGGCCCCGACAACCGCCTGGAAGGCCAGCAGCCCTGGCAGTTCAACTTCGGCGCCGACTATCGGCTCAAGAGCCTGCCGGTCAACATGGGCTTCAGCGCCCAGATCGCGCCCAGGTTCGACGTGCGGCAAAGCGATCTGCAGAGCCAGCAGACGCTGGCCTCGCGCTCGCTGGACGCCTTCGCGGCGATGCAGCTCGGCAAGCAGGACAGCGTGCGCGTCAGCGTCAACGGCCTGTTCCAGCCCAGGCAGGGCACTCGCCTGAGCTTCACCAAGCTCGACGACTTCAGCCTCAACGAGCGCCAGCCCGTGGCCTGGTGGGCCGTGAATTGGGAACACAAGTTCTGAACCCGGCTATCTTCTGAGGCCATGACCTCAGCTGCCCTCCAAGTCTTTGCCGGCCCGGCCGCCAGGGCCCGCCTGGCCGAGCGCGGCCTGCGCGCCGAGGACGTCGGCCTGATCCCCGCTGCGGCGGGCGGCCCCAAGGGGCTGATCCTCAACGGCCTGGACCGCCATGTCTTCGGCGACTGGCTGCCGCAGAGCCGCCAGACCGTCCACCTCGTCGGCGCCAGCATCGGCGCCTGGCGCATGGCCACGGCGGCGCTGGCCCACCGCGACGTCGCCGACGCGTTCAACGTGATGGCCGAGGCCTATGTGACGCAGCAGTACGACGTGCTGCCGGGCGAGAAGCGCCCGCGGCCCGAGGGCGTCAGCCGGCGCTTCGGCGAGATCCTCGGCGAGATCTTCCAGGGCCGCGAGGCCGAGGTGCTGGCGCATCCGCGACTGCGCCTGCACATCGTCGCGTCGCGTGGTCGCGCCGGGCTGCTCGCGCGCGAGGGCCGGCTGCGCACGCCGCTGGGCTACCTCGGTGCGTTCGCGGCCAATGCCATGTCGCGGCCGCTGCTGGGGCGCTTCCTGGAGCGCGTCGTGTTCTCGGACCCGCGCGACCGCCTGCCGCTCAAGCTCAACGACTTCACGAGCCGCGAGGTGCATCTGTCGCGCGCCAACCTGCGCGGCGCGCTGCTGGCGAGCTGCTCCATCCCGTTCTGGCTGCAGGCCCAGCACGACCTGCCCGGCGCGCCGCGCGGCGCCTACTGGGACGGCGGCATCACCGACTACCACCTGCACCTGGACTACCGCGCGCTGCAGGCCTCGGGCGCGCCGCTGGTGCTCTACCCACATTTCCAGCGCCAGGTCGTGCCCGGCTGGCTGGACAAGGCGCTCAAGCACCGCCATCGCTCGACGGCCTTCCTCGACAACGTCGTGCTGCTGTGCCCGTCGCCCGAGTGGATCGCAGGGCTGCCGGGCGCCAAGCTGCCCGACCGCAACGACTTCATGGCGCTGGAGGCCGACGAGCGCCGCCGCCGCTGGCGCGTGGCCGTGGCCGAGAGCCAGCGGCTGGCCGACGAGTTCGACGCCCTCGTGCGGCAGGGCCGGATCGAAGCGTTGCCGCTCTAGGCTCTATTCACGCTCTGTTGCAGCCAGCCATGTCAACCGGCGGCATGCGACGCAACGTTACAGCGGCAACCGTCCCCTTGCCGGACGGAGGACTGCCGCCCATGAAGCTCCGCCAACGCCCCATGCTCCGCTCCGCCGCCCTGGTCGCGCTCGGCTGCGCCCTGCTGACGGGCTGCGTCGTCGCGCCGGTTCATCGCCCACCCCCACCCGCCTACAGCCCACCGCCGGTGGCCTACACCGAGCCGGCACCGGCCTATCCGGCCTACCCCGCACAGGGCGGCTACTACGCCAACGTCCGCTACGGCACGGTCGCCGCGATCGAGCCACTGGGCGGCCAGGCGCGCAGTTCCGGCGCCGGCGCCATTGCGGGCGGCCTGATCGGCGGCGTCATCGGCCACGAGATCGGCCGCGACATGGGCGGCCCCCGCGGCGGCGGCGGCAAGGTGGGTGCGGTGATCGGTGCGCTGGGTGGCGCCGTCATCGGCGACCAGGTCGAGCGCGACGGCAACCGCGGCCCGTCCGGCTACCGGGTCTGGGTCCGCCTGGACGGCGGGGGCGACCAGAACCTGCAGCTCGCCAACCCGGGCGACCTGCGCGTCGGCGAACGGGTGCGTTTCGTCGACGGGCAACTGCAGCGGCTGCGCTGACGGCGGCCGGCCGGTAGAATGCGGGCTCCCTCATCTCACAAGAGCGAGAAAGGCACCCTGGTTATGACACCGCGAACTACGACCACCACCTTCACCGGTACCTAGTCGGCCGCGGCTCGTCACGCTCACCAGCACCTTCACGCCTTCGGGCAACGAACAAAGCGCGGCAAGTGGCCGCGCTTTTTTGTTTCCGCCCCAGATGGAGCACCTTTCATGATTGCCATCCAACTCCCCGACGGCTCGCGCCGTGAGTTCCCCGCGCCGCTGTCCGTCGGCGACGTCGCCGCCAGCATCGGCGCCGGCCTGGCCAAGGCCGCCCTCGGCGGCAAGGTCGACGGCAAGGTCGTCGACCTCAGCCATGTCATAGCCCACGATGTCCAGCTCGCCATCGTCACCGACAAGGACGCAGACGGCCTGGAACTGATCCGCCACTCGACGGCCCACCTGCTGGCCTATGCGGTCAAGGAGCTGTATCCCGACGCCCAGGTCACCATCGGCCCGGTCATCGAGAACGGCTTCTATTACGACTTCTCGTACAAGCGCCCCTTCACGCCCGAGGACCTGGCCGCCATCGAGGCCAAGATGACGGAACTGGCCAGGAAGGACGAGAAGGTCGTGCGCCGCGTGCTGCCGCGCGACGAGGCCGTCGCCCATTTCAAGGCCCTGGGCGAGAACTACAAGGCCGAGATCATCGGCAGCATCCCGGCCGACCAGGACGTGTCGCTCTACGCCGAAGGCAGGTTCGAGGACCTCTGCCGCGGCCCCCATGTGCCGTCCACGGGCAAGCTCAAGCACTTCAAGCTGATGAAGGTGGCCGGCGCCTACTGGCGCGGCGACCACCGCAACGAGATGCTGCAGCGCGTCTACGGCACGGCCTGGGCCACGAAGGACGACCTGCAGAAATACCTGACGATGCTGGAGGAGGCCGAGAAGCGCGACCACCGCAGGCTCGGCAAGGAACTGGACCTCTTCCACATGGAAGAAGCGTCGCCGGGCACGGTGTTCTGGCACCCCAAGGGCTGGGCACTGTGGCAGCAGGTGGAGCAGTACATGCGCCGCATCTACCAGGACAACGGCTACCAGGAGGTCAAGGGTCCGCAAATCGTTGACCGCTCGCTGTGGGAGAAGTCCGGCCACTGGGAAAAGTACCGCGAGGCCATGTTCACGACGGAGAGCGAGAAGCGCGAATACGCGCTCAAGCCGATGAACTGCCCGGGCCACATCCTGATCTTCAAGCAGGGCGTGAAGAGCTATCGCGACCTGCCGCTTCGCTATGGCGAATTCGGCCAGTGCCACCGCAATGAGCCTTCGGGCGGCCTGCACGGCATCATGCGCGTGCGCGCCTTCACGCAGGACGACGGCCACATCTTCTGCACGGAAGACCAGATCCTGCCCGAGTGCGTGGCCTACACCGAACTGCTGCAGAAGGTCTACAAGGACTTCGGCTTCAGCGACATCCTCTACAAGGTCGCCACGCGACCGGACGCCCGCATCGGCTCCGATGAACTGTGGGACAAGGCCGAGCATGCACTGATGGAAAGTCTGCGCCGTGCGGGCGTCGAGTACGTCATCGCACCGGGCGACGGCGCCTTCTACGGCCCCAAGATCGAGTACACGTTGAAGGATGCCCTCGGCCGCGAATGGCAGTGCGGCACCATGCAGGTCGACTTCAACATGACGGTGCGCCTGGACGCCGAGTTCGTCGACGAGGACGGCCAGCACAAGAACCCCGTCATGCTGCACCGCGCCATCGTCGGCAGCCTGGAGCGTTTCATCGGCATCCTGATCGAACAGCACGCCGGCGCGCTGCCCGTCTGGCTGGCGCCGACGCAGGTCGTCGTGGCCAATATCACCGACGCGCAGGCCGATTACGTGGCGGAAATTGTGAAATCGCTGCAAAAACAAGGGCTTAGGGCCTCAGCCGATTTGCGCAACGAGAAGATCACCTATAAAATCCGCCAGCATTCCATGCAAAAGCTGCCGTACATCCTCGTCGTAGGCGACAAGGAAAAGGCGAATGGCAGCGTTGCGGTACGCGCCCGTGGCAACCAGGA
>BFBZ01000094.1_pt2 | contig 74953 bp, 60 predicted proteins | sample 1888401 | NCBI WGS metagenome assembly BFBZ01 (sample SAMD00112614, study PRJDB3348) | symbiont metagenome | host: Chara braunii
ATTGCAGTGGTAAGTTCCGGGTTCAATAACTACAGTGCAACAAATAGCAAATACAACAATAGGGATAGCGTTGAATCGGTGAAAGCTTTTATGCAGGTATACCAGATGCTGATGAGTCCCCGTTGTATGAACTGCCATCCTGCAGGAGATGTTCCTTTGCAGGGCGATGACAGCCACCTGCATACCATGTTCCCCAAGAGAGGAGCCGATGGCAAAGGCGTTTATGCCATGAAATGCGCGAATTGCCATCAACCCGAAAATACAGCCGGGGTACATACACCGCCCGGTAATCCGAGCTGGCACTTGCCCCCCGCTAATATGAAAATGGTATTCCAGGGCAGGTCGGCACATCAATTGGCCAAACAACTCATAGATCCAAAACAAAACGGTAATAAAAACCTCAACCAGTTATTGGAACATGCCCATGATGGTTTGGTGTTAGCAGCATGGAGCCCCGGCGAGGGCCGCGCTCTGCCGCCGATGAGCCATGAAGAGTTTACCAAAGCATGGACCACCTGGATTAAAAAAGGAGCCTATGCTCCCAAACAATGATAATAACCTTCATCCAATAAAAGATATTGTATATGTCTGTGCCAACCAGTCCTAAAAACATATCGAGAAGGGATTTTCTCAGATCATCCGGCCTCACCGGGGCCGCGCTCTGCCTGGGTTTTTATTTCCCGGCAAGCGCTGAAGCGCCAAAGATCATCAACCAGGCGGAAGCGGAGCAATTCGGTATTGAGATGAATTCCTGGATATACATAGATACTTCCGGAAAAGTKACGCTCGTAAGYCATCGTGCAGAAATGGGACAGGGTGTTTATCAATCGATACCCCAGATCATTGCAGAAGAACTGGAAGTGAACCTCAACGACGTCAACATCATATTCGCCAAAGGCAACAAAGAAAAATACGGYAACCAAATAACAGGCGGYAGCTCCACCATCCGCGGTTCTTATAAGCATTTATTGAACCTCAGCGCAACRGCACGCGAAATGTTGATAGCAGCRGCAGCAGCCAAATGGRATGTGCCKGCTTCGGAATGCCATGCAGAAGCCGGKTYCGTTATACACAARTCTTCRGGCAGRAAATTAMAYTATGGYGAACTGGTRGTGGATGCATCGAAATTACCGGCGCCCAAAAACGTGACACTCAAAAAAACTTCGGAATATAAATTGATCCGYAAACCRCTGCACCGGCARGACACTGCTTTGAAAACAARCGGAACAGCGGTGTTCGGACTGGATAAAAAAATTCCGGGTATGCTCTATGCCATGGTAGAGCGCAATCCACGCTTCCTTGGAAAAGTAAAAAGCTTCGACGATACGGATACCCGTAAAATACCAGGCGTTACACATGTTTTCAAAGTACGCATGGGTGTTCACAATACTTTTCGCGAAGGCGTAGCAGTAGTAGCTAATTCCACATGGGCTGCTTTGCAGGGAAAAAAAGCGTTGAAAGTAGAATGGGATGACAGTGGCTTTGAGCATGTGGGCACAGAAGAACTTTACAGCCGCATGAAAACCATTTTGAACACACAGGAAGGTTTGTCGTTCCGCAAAAAAGGAAACCCGACCCCCATCATTGAACAGGCGCAAAAGAAGATCGATGTGGTGTATGAAACGCCCTACCAGTCACACAGTTGCCTGGAACCATTGAACTGCGTAGCACATTACCAGGGAGATCAGATCGAGATCTGGGGTCCGATACAGGCGCCCGACTGGATACAGGATTATGTGAGCAAGGACCTGGGACTACCAAAGGAAAAAGTGATTGTTAACATGACTTTCCTGGGTGGAGGATTCGGGCGGAAAGCTTTCATGGATTACCCGCACGAGGCGGCCGTTATTTCAAAAGAGATAAAAGGGCCTGTGCAAGTAGTGTGGACACGCGAAGATGATATGACCCAGGGCCCATACCGGCCCGGCATCTGTTACCGTTGCGAAGGTGTGGTTACCAATGGTGAGATCGATGCTTTCAAAGTGCGGTTTGCCGGACAAAATATAGGGCATTGGCAGGGAGCGCCGAAGGATAAACCCAACGGAAGCACCACTGAAGGATTTCTCAAAGCTTACTACGATAACATTCAAAACATCAGTTTTGCAGATGTGCCTTTTGAAACACCCATCCCTCCGCTCTGGTGGCGTTCGGTGTATGCTTCCACCAATGGATTTGCGTATGAAAGTTTTATGGATGAACTGGCCATTGCAGCAGGAAAAGATCCGYTGGYRTTCAGGAAACAATATGCAAAAGAAGAACGCTGCCAGCAACTGATCAACAAACTGGAAGAAGTATCGGGCTGGAAGAACAGGAAAAAAGGRTATGGCGTAGCCATCACCGAATGTTTTGGCACTACYGTAGGCCAGGTGGTAAAAATATCGCGGCAGGCCGATGGAAAAATAAAGATCGACCAGGTATGGGCCGTGATCGATTGCGGCTGGTATGTAAACCCCGATACGATCAAAGCACAGGTGGAAGGAAGTATCGTGATGGCCCTCGGCGCTGCTACCATACACGAGATCACATTCGACAATGGGATGGTAGTTCAAAAAAAYTTTTACGCATACAATATGCCGCGTATAAGCGATGTGCCTCCTGTTGAAGTGCATATCATGGAGAATAGCGCAGATGCAGGTGGCGTGGGCGAACCCGGACTGCCTCCTTTTGCGCCTGCACTTACCAATGCCATTTATGACCTCACAGGCAAGCGGATAAGAAAACTTCCTTTCAGCATGGCCGCGATTTAACATTGTTCGTTATACCATGACGAAAGAAATAAGCGATATCCTCACCGCGTTCAAAGAAGCGCAGTCCAGCGGCAGGCAGATGGCCCTGGCAACGGTTGTGCATGTGGAAGGCTCTTCCTACCGCAGACCGGGCGCCCGCATGCTGGTGGAAGACAACGGAAAAATCACCGGCGCCATCAGCGGCGGATGCCTTGAAGGTGATGCTTTGAAAAAAGCATTGCTCGCCATCAACCAGCAACAAAACAAACTGGTTACCTACAATACACTGCACGAAGACGATGTAGAGTTTGGCGTGCAGCTGGGCTGTAATGGTATTGTTCATATTTTATTTGAACCCATTGATCCCATGCAAGCCAATCACCCCATCGCCCTATTGGAGAAATGTTTTTTGCAGCGGAAAGATGCCGTGGTAGTTACGCTCTTTTCATTGCAAGACTATCATGGTCGCCAGCCAGGAACCTGTTTCTTTTTCAATGGAGAAAATACATACAGTTCCATCAACGATAAGAATCTCAAAAACGCTGTACAGGAAGATGCGGCGTCTGTRCTGGCCCGCAAAACTTCGTTGCACAAACAATACCCCGAAGGYAATARCCTTACCGCCTTCATTGAACTGTTGCAGCCGCCTGTTTCATTGATCCTTGTTGGAGCAGGCAACGATGCTTTGCCCATGACAGCAATGGCTGCTGTTTTGGGCTGGCAGGTAACAATAGCAGATGGAAGGGCTACACATGCCAACACACAACGTTTTCCCAACGTGCACAAGATCATTGTTGGAGAGCCTGCAACCATTATCAAGCAAATAACAATAGATCCAAGAACTGTTTTTGTGTTGATGACGCACAATTATAATTACGACCTGGCCATGCTGGAGCTGCTCCTGCCCATGCAATGCAGATACATTGGTACCCTGGGACCAAAGAAACGATTGGAGCGCATGATGACTGCATTTCAGGAACAGGGCATACATATAGGCGATGAACAAAGTGCAGTTATACATGGTCCAACAGGTCTTGATATCGGTGCAGAGGCAGCAGAAGAGATCGCCTTATCAGTGCTGGCAGAAATAAAAGCGGTGCTGGCAGATTGCGAAGGCGGTTTTCTGCGTAACAGGTTGGTGAGCATTCACCCGCGCACAGCATTCATGCTGCTGGAAGCAAGTACTGCACACTAAACACCAGATCAATGGCAGAAGAGAAAATGCATACCGGCAATATTGGAGTTATCATACTCGCCGCAGGAGCTTCTTCGCGATTGGGYACTCCCAAACAGTTACTCTTATATGCCGGCAAAACACTGGTACAACATGCATGCGAAGCAGCCATCAACGCCAATGCAGGTGCTGTTACAGTTGTTTTAGGAGCCAATGCCGGTCTTATYCAGGAAGCACTTAACAACAACGCGGCACATACGGTCATCAATACTGGGTGGCAGGAAGGAATAGCATCTTCCATTCGTCATGGGATAAAAACATKCACACAACTGAACCCGCTTGCAGAAGCAGTGGTGCTGCTATTGGCCGATCAGCCTTATGTAACCACTGCATCATTGAAGCATTTAATCACCACCTATCAGGCAACCGGCAAGCACATTGTTGCGAGTGCGTACGGTGACAGCTTTGGTACACCCGCGTTGTTTCACAAAAATATTTTCCCCGAATTACTGCAACTGACCGGCGATGCGGGAGCCAAAAGCATCATACGCCGTCACCTGAATGAGGGTGCGTTCATCCCCTTTCCCGAAGGGAACATAGATGTAGACACAGCAGAAGACTACCGGAAATTGATCGGCTGATTACGTGTGTAGTATCGCCGCTATTTTTTTGCCTTCGTTTGATCCAGGGCCAATCTCAATCCTTTTGCCAACTGTTCAACAGGTCCAACGCCCCAGTAATGCAGGAAAAATATACGCGGTTGCTCGTGTATCATGTGGTTGTGCACGGCTACTACTTCGATGCCATTTTCAACCAATGCTTTTATAACGGGCGCTACTTCCGACTCCAGCATGTTGAATCGCCGGCTACGGCCGCTCTCTCAGGGGTACCCTGCCAGGCCGCCCAGGTATTGAATCCCATGAAGGCGCTCACCACAATGCCGTGTTCACTTAATGTTACATCCGGCCGGCCGATGGTGTATTTATAAACGCCTTTGCTCTTCTCTCCTTTATAACCCATCACAGAATCGAGCGCGGGAATATTCAATTTATTTACTACGCTATCTGGCTTGCCTTCTTTGGGGTCTTTGCCACGCACCTGTTTTACTCTTTCGAATATGGCCTTGGCACCGCTGCAAACAGTTTCCATATTACCTCTGCGATCCACGTGCATATACATGATATTGGGATGGTTGCGCACAAAATGGTTGTGGATGGCGGTAATTTGAAAACCCTGTTTAATTACTTCTGCCTGTACCGGCTTTAAATCGGTCTCTGTTACAATAATATCACCCATGGCCATTACACTGTCGGCACAGGAAGTGAATGCGATCCAACTGCCCAGTCCCATCGGCGGAATGATCTTGAATCCATCCACTACAATCTTCAGGTCGTTTTGCGGTACGGTAATTTTATACTCGCCGTTCTTGGCCATTCCTTTCATGCCGGTGAGCTGTTCTATTTTCGCCACATCCAGTTTGCTGCTGCCGGGCGGACAAGCAATGGTGTCTTTTTTACCAGCATTATGCATAGCGCTTTCGCCTGCCGGCTGGTTATTGCAACTTGCTAAAAGAATGGAAACTACTGCTGAAATGAATAGGGTTTTCATAGGGCGATACTTTTTTGCGAGGCTAATGTAGCAAGTAAATTGAGAGAAATTTAGTACTAAATCCGGCCTAGTTTTTTATATACACCCTGTATAAGCCAGCGCCGTGCTTGTTGATCTCCGGTGCAAATTCACCTGAAAAAGCACCCAGTTCTTTGCCGGTCCACAGGTCTTTGATGAAGCAGCGGGAGTTGAAACCTAACGCTTTTAAATTAACGGGGATTTTATCAGCACCACTTCTATCGGCCTTGTTGAATACCGCCAGGTATTTGGCGCCGGATGCGGGATCATCGGCTATCCAGGCCGCTTTATCGGCCTCATTGAATAAAGGTTTGTTATTAGCGCTCTTCTTTAAAACATCCAGCACCGCTTGATTGGTGATCAAAGAATCGGTGAACGCATCATTATCGGGAAGGTTGCCACCGAACATCAATGGCGATTTAAAAATGCTCCACAAAGTCATCAATGTATATTGTTCRTCTTTGTTGAAAGCGGTCATGCGCGTATCTCCGTTCTCTGCGCGGATTCCGATGCGTCCGAGCGGCAACATATCTCCATCGGGATATGCTCCGTAACTCCTCCATGGGTTCCATCTTTCGAACACTTCGAAATGCTCTTTCAACTGTTTCCAGTTGTCCCAGAAATCACCCACCGTGCGCCACATATTGGCGTGTGCCTGCACGTGGGCCGCATGCTGAATAGGTGTTTCGCCGGGAGAAGTGCTCAACACAATCTTACGCCCGGTACGATCGATCGCCTGCCTGATCATTTCTACCTCGCCATCAAAATAAATAGGAGAAGAGAGATCATCTACTTTCACAAAATCCAGTCCCCACGATGCATACAGCTCAAAAAGCGAATTATAATATTCCTGTGAGCCTGTTTTTCCGGGAACGATGGTGTACATATCGCGCAGCCATTTGCACTGGTCTTTTTCGGAATAAATATCCGCTGCATGTGCAGTGCTTCCTTTGATGGGCAAWTTTTKTTTCACCGCCAATACCGGAATACCGCGCATGATGTGTATGCCGAATTTCAACCCTTTGCTGTGCAGGTAATCGGCCAAAGGCTTGAAGCCCTTGCCTCCTTTTGAAGAAGGGAAACGGTTTTCGGCGGGGAGCAGCCGCCCGTAAGGGTCTATATTGTATTGCGGATCTTTTTGGTTATAACCATGCGATTTGTCGTTCGCAACATACCATCGTATATCCACTACGATGTATTCCCACCCTGCTTTTTTTAAATGAGCAGCCATATAATGTGCATTGGCTTTCACTTCTTTTTCGGTAACAGTGGGACCGAAACAATCCCAACTGTTCCAACCCATGGGCGGTGACGCAGCCCAGCTATGAAAATCCTGTTTGGGTAAAATACCTGTATGGGTAGGTATCACCTGGCGGATGGTGCTATCTGCATTGAACTGCAGTTTATCGATACATACTTCTCTATTGTATCCTGCCGCGTGGCCCAATTGAATGCCATTGGGATAATTGAAGCGGTGATACACCATATACCATTCATCTTTGCCCGGCGCCTGTATCACTGAATTGTGGCCTGTTGCATAAATACCCGATGCAACTGATTTTTGCAATACGATGTTGTTGGCAGGTATATGAATGGGACCTTGCGGCGCATCGGCAAAGCCATAACGCACACGGTAATTTTCGCTGCGGGTATCATCTTCCGACCACATAAAATAATACCTTCCCTTGCGGTAAAACACATAAGTGCCTTCCCTGAAAGTAGCATCAGGTGTAATGATACGCGTGGTTCCCGGCTTCAACGATACCATATCATCGGCCAGCTCTGCGCAGGCCATAAATCCATTGCCCCAATACAGGTAATTTTTACCGGATACGGGATCGGCAAATACAACCGGGTCGATCGTTTGCCCATGCGTAATACCTGCGGGAAGCTGGTCTATCAACGGTTTGCCCGAATCGGTGAAAGGTCCTGCCGGATCATCCGCCACCGCCACACCGATCTTTTGCGCGGCAGTGAAATAGAAATAATATTTATACCCGTTGCCATGTTTTTTCTCAATAGCCGTTGGAGCCCATGCATTGCGCTTGGCCCARCTYACWTGTTTTTCGAGATCGAGTATGGTTCCTTCGTCTTTCCAATGAACCAGGTCGGGCGAAGAAAAAGTTTTAAAGAATGTGCCCGACCAGTTATTAAAACCATCGCTGGTGGGATAGATATAATACCGTTTTGTTTTTTGTGAAAATAAAATATCAGGATCGGCATAGAGGCCATCCAGCACCGGGTTGGCATTCACTTGTGCGTATACATTCCACTGCTCTGGAGTTTTACCGCCAACCGAAAAGCTATACTTCACCGGCCCTTTGCTGAAATCCTGCGGACCCGCAGGTTGTTGCCGTATGCCGGGCATGCTGAAAAAATGCGGATCGAGTTGGTGGAGGTCGTAACCCGGTTTAACAGACAGGTACAAGTTATTGCTTATGGTATCTACACACGTGTTCCCTTTTCTTATAGCCGCTGATACGGTAGTGTTGGCAATATCTGCTCCTGTTCCCCATGCCCGCAACAAACGGTTCGCTTCCTGCGAAGTGATGGGCATAACGGTTCCATGGCGGGGATGAAAATTCATCAGCACGTCTTTATCCACTACTTTAAAATCGACCAGGTCTTTGCTGTAAGTGAATTGATAGCGGCCTTTCGTGTATACGTCGTACATGAGGATGTACCCTTCTTTATCATTCAGTTTAAATACACCCGAACCTTCAACAGGGTCCTTGGTTTGCTGTACATAACGGTCGTTGAGTGTATAGCCTGAAGTGAGTTTATCAGATACAGCTATTTTGATGCCAGAACCCGCGCCTTCTGTTTTGAAGAAAAGATGGTATTTGCCGTCTTTGTATATGATGTCTCCATCTATGCAAGCGCCGTTAGTAGGACTGAAAAACAATTGCCGGGGTTCTGTTTCCAGATCAGTGAAATCTGCATTGGCATACGCGTAATAAATCTTATCGGGATCCTTGCCGTGTTTCATCGACCAATAGATCATATACTTTCCTGTTTCCTTATCGTAAATGGTCTGTGGCGCCCACACACGCTGGAGGGTTTCATTGCCGGGAAAACGTTGCCGGATATTTACTATGGCAGAAGTCCAATGCACCAGGTCGTTCGATTTCAATAATACCATCGCCCGGTTGGAATCCCATCCTTTGGCTGATACCATATCGGTAACCACCATATAAAATATTTTACCATCGGCCGACCTGAGTATGTGCGGGTCTCTCACGCCACCGCTGCTGCTGATGGTTTTGCTGTTGATCACTGCATTGTTGTGATTCAATGCAATGAAACGGTAACCGTCTTTGCTGATGGCAAAATGAATGGATTCATCGTTGATGCTGTTTCCTGTGAAATACACAAACAGGTAAGCGGAATACTGGCCCTGGGCCCATCCTGCAACAAACAAAAGAAAACAGCAGGCAATCAAACGCCTGAATCGGGTCCCTGGCATGGTCATTTATTTTTTATAATTAAAATAATACCAACCGTAGAAACGGCTGGTTGTAACTGCCTGTCTTCTAAAACCAAATACAGTTATTACTTCTTTACCCTGATCACGGTAAGCGAATAAGGTATTACATCGTATTGCATCTTTCTCCCCGGTTGTATTGCGGCCATTTTGGGTACAATCGTTTCCGGATGTTCCCAGGTATTTTTCATGCCCGGTTCGCCTGAAAGGACTTGTACTTCGGCTGATGCATTCTTAGCCAKCAATGAACCCAGTTGTATATCTGCAACCGTTTGGGCCGGTCCTGCATTCACGATCTTGATGATCAGGTCGCCCGTAYGGGTATCTTTTACACAAGACGCCGCCAGTACAGAGTCTTTCTGTGCAAAAGACACCAGGCCATCATAATAAAGATCTCCCTGGTTGCGTGAGAAAAGTTGCTGCACATAATAGTTCACTGTTGGCAGGATGCGGGTATTGGTAAAATAAATAAGGTTGGGATTCCAGGAAGTATGTTGCTGGTTAGCCAGTAGGGGTGCATAGGATGCCATGCGTACCACATCGGCATTYCTTTCCAGTGATGTCATGTAAACGGCTTCTGCCAGCGCATTACCCAATGTATTACCSCGCGATGCATATTCSCCGATATACACACCGGAAAGATTCCTGTTGTAGTGATCGTAGCGATGCTGGTTACTGAGAAACCAGGCGGGTGCTTCATAATAATGTTCATCTACTATGGGCACTTTTTGCTCATTGGCGAATTGCCATCCCAGCTCGAAATCCTCGCCGGCCGGCGCGGGACCAACGGTTCCAATAACTGTAACGGCAGGATATTTTTCTTTTACAGCAGCATATATTTTCTGGAACCTCTCTTTGAAAACCGGTGTGATCTTGTCTTCATTGCCAATGCCAATGTATTCCAGGTGAAAAGGCTCCGGATGGCCTGCGGCGGCTCTTTTGGCCCCCCAATAACTATCTTTTGAACCATTCGCATATTCAATCAGGTCCAGTACATCCTGGATATAAGTTTTCAGTTCATCCGGTTCCAGGCCACGCTGACCTGTTCCGCCTATGCGCCAGGTGCCGCCCGAGTTCTGGCAGCTCACAGCGGCCGGCACTACCGGCAGCGGTTTGGCGCCAATGTCTTCGCAGAATTGGAAATATTCAAAATAACCCAGTCCGGCCGACTGGTGATAGTTCCAGCTATTTTTTTGTTCGATGCGCTGCTCAACAGGACCGATCGTATTTTTCCAGCGGTACATATTACCCAGGCCATCGCCGTGCACCAAACAGCCGCCAGGGAAACGCATGAATTTGGGATGCAGGTCTGCGATCGTTTGTGCCAGATCGGCCCTTAGGCCATTGGGTCTGTTGTGAAAAGTTTTTTCCGGGAAAAGTGAAACCATGTCCAGTGCAACGCTGCCCTTTGAGGTAAAGCGTATCACGAGTTGCGCGCTATCGGTACTGCCATCTGCTGTTAAAGTGAGTTCATATTTTTTCCATTCCTTGTTGTTGATGGAGCTTTTTGATGCTGCCAATATTTCGCCTTTGTTGTTCTGCAAACTTACCTCAGTAGCAAYCCCCGCACCTGGTGATTCCTGTTTTGCAAACAAAGAGAAATGGTATTGCGCTCCTTTACGGATCACCATACCGTCAAAACCATTATTCCGGATACCGATTCCTTTTTGTCCGGGTTCCTCTATCGTGAGCAATACATAATGCTTGTTATTAGGATGCAAGGGGGAAGAAGATTCAACAGAGATATTGCCATATCCAAAACCATCTGTTAGATAATCCCACGATGTTAATGCATTCCAGCCTTTGCGGTCAGTAGGAGAATATTCGAAAGAACGGTTCTGCACCATTTCAGCGTAGAGACCGCCATCTGCTGCATAGCTGATGTCTTCAAAAAAAATACCGAACAGATCCGGGCTGATCTTTTTCGGTCGTTGGGCAAGGGTAGCTGCCTGTAGGCACAAGCAAAAGAAGCAGGCTGTAAGCAATCGTAACGACATGGTTTAATAATTGTATTTTTTACATTTATTAACGAGCGGCTACGAATATAGCGCTATTTAATAATAAATGTCATTTATACGCTTATTTTTTCTTTTGCAGCAGAATACCACGTAGATCAATGCATGATATATTACTAATTGACTGTATAACTGAACTCCTGTGAAAGGATCGTATTTAAAATGAATGCGGGTGATACGCATTATGCATCGTTCCATCATCAAATAAATCGATGATGGCATAACCGGGAGGGGTCTGCTGGCAATACCCTTTACCAGCAGAATTTTTATCTCCATCCTCCCACCAGAAACCGCTTAAAGCGCCATTACAACAGTACTGCACATTATTGTACACAACATTGTCGAGCAAATGAATGTGACCGCTGATACAGGTCTTTACTTTTTCCTTATGCTTATAAAACAAGTTCACCAGGTATTTGTAATCGGTATGCATGCCGCCTCCATCCATATAACAACAGGCTGCCAGTAAAGGATAGTGGCTCATTAGTAAAGTAGGGGTTCCGGCTGGCAACGCCGCCAGGTCTTTCTCCAGCCAGTCCCTTTGTTCATCATCGAGTGAACCGGCGTTTTTGTTGTTGCTGTCGAGCACAACAAAGTGCCATCCTTTTTTATCAAAACTGTAATAGCGATGCGGAATGTTGAGTTGTTGCACCACATAATCCTTTCCATACATGGCATCGTTTTTATCAGGCGCAGCCCACCACATATCGTGGTTGCCCAGGCAACTGTACATCTCATACTTGTTGAATTCCTTGCGCAGCTCGTGCCATATATTCCATTGTTCGTTCACTCGCTCCCTGGTGATATTGCCATAATCGGCAGCATAAATGGTATCGCCTCCATTCAAAAAGAAATCTACTTTGTGTTGCTTGATCAGCTCCATGCATTTCCTGAAACGGTTGGGCGCATCCAGTTCGGGGCGCATATGCACATCGGTAATATGTGCAATACGCAATATTCTCTTAGATGGCCGTGCAGCCGCTTCGGCTGTAACAGCCCCAACAGCACTCAATGCCAGCGTACCTGCTGTTAATCCTATGTTCTTTAAAAGGTTTCTTCTGTTCATATAATACCTAGGTGATACAAAATGAAAGGACCCCGGTGAGACGGGATCCTTTTTGATAGCTTTTCATTACCAGCCGGAAGGCTGTTTTAAGTTCGTGTTCAGCACGGTTTGCTGTAAGGGTATTGGGAAATAATAATACTTGGGATCGATGAAATTGCGGGGCTGACTCACGTCTTTACTGAACATGATGTTGCCCGATGTTCCATTTGACAAATAATAGCTGCTGCCATCCAGGTAATAGACCGGTGCATTCGCCGGCAAACCGGGAACCGGTTGTGCAGATTGTGCATTCTGCCAGATGGCAATATCCGGTACACCATCGCCTGTTACATCTATGCCACCCAAAGCTGCTACGTAAATACCTTGCGAAGGCTGTGCCAATGCGGGTCCTGCTTTCCAACGCAGCAAGTCATTCCAGCGCTGTCCTTCACAGGCCATTTCAACACGACGCTCTCTTCTGATCTCCAATAAAACGCCCTGGTTGTTTCCACCGGTTAAAGGATACCTGGCCATTTGCGCCGGATCGGGGCTGGCATTCGCGGCGGCCATATTCAGATCGGGCATCGCCACCCTCCTGCGTAAGAGGTTGATGGTTTTATCCAGATCTGCCTGTCCCAGTGTTCCCAGTTCTGCTTTGGCTTCTGCGTTGGTTAGTAATATTTCGGCGTAACGGAAAATAGGCAGGTCGGTGTAATCGGCATACCATCCCTGTCGTTGGTTAGGATCACGTGGGTAGAACTTCACTTGCAACATTCCACCGAAATCGGGTTTGATCAGGTAAGGTTGTCCGCCGGGTGTAGTGGAGAATCCCGGAGGCATGATGGTCTCCGCCATGCGCGGATCTCGGTTCTTGAACATCTGCACAAAATCCTGCTTATCGAAACCTGCCTGTGCGGTGAAGGATGTTCCATCGGTCATGAGAAAATCATTGGCCAGGCTGCGGCTCAATGCCCACTGCCAGTCAAGCACCACGTGTGTGTTATTGGCTACGCCCTGGGTTTGATCGTTCTTTTGTAAGAAGATGACTTCTTTGTTGCCAGATAAACTGAGACTGGAAAAGATGGCGCGAAAGTTAGCTGCACCGGCACCTGTGTTGTAAATGGAAAATCCGCCATTGGCTATTACCGTATCGGTTGCAGAAGCTGCGCGCTGTAAAAAGCGCTGTGCCGTGTTTTGCAGGTTCAGCTCTGTATGGTACTTCCTGAATGTGCCTTCAAAGAGCGCTACCCTTGCCAGCAAAGTGTATGCAGCCCATTTGGTAACGCGGGTATTGGTTCCGTTGTTCATGGAAGTACCAACATTGGTGGCAGCAAATTCCAGGTCGTTCATCACAGAATCCATTACCATAGCGCGCGGATCGCTGGCTTTGTAGAGCGACTGATCGGAGGTTTGCATCACGTGTGAATACCATGGCACATCGCCATATCTTTTCACCATATTGAAATAAAAGAGTGCGCGGTAGAAACGGGCAATGCCAATATAATGGTTGATAGCGGCCTGATCGCCGGTGGTCCTGGACATATTGTCGAGCATGAAATTGATGCGACGCAGTTTGTCCCAGTTGTTCCATCCTCCCACATTATCGGGAGAGAGTTTACCCCTGATGAGGTTATCCAGTTCAGCGCCTCCATTATATATTGATATGTCGTCGGAAAAATTATCGGCAGAAGGATCGCCGTAAGCAGCGCCCATCATGGAATAGAAACCATTGGAATATGTTTCCAGGTCGCCAGTACTCTTGAAGAACTGATCGCTGGTGATCTCTGTTTTAGGATCGCGTTGCAGGAAATCTTTGGTACATCCCGTTAAAGCAGCGATCAAACAAAACGGTGTTATGTATTTAATATATCGTTTCATGATTCAGTAATTGGATGGATTAAAAGTTAAGGTTCAAGCCAAACGAATAGGTGCGCTGGAAAGGATAAATATCTCCGCCGCGTTTAGCGCCTAATGATTCCGGATCAAGCCTTACTTTTGTATGTGTGAACTCGAACAGGTTTTCAGCACTGGCATAGAAACGCAACCTGCTGATCCCGGCCCTTCTCAATAACGATTGTGGAAGCGTATAACCAACGGTCAGGTTCTTACAACGCAGGTAGCTGGCATTTTGCAGGTAGCGATTATTAGGTATAGCCAATTCCTGCATCCAGTCTTCCGCTATATAAGATTTCACCCTGGGGAAATAACCATTGGGATTGGTGGGTGTCCAACGATCCAGGTTCTGAACAGTAACGTTGGTCCATGGCTGGGCGTAAATTCCCCAGAAATAAATATTGCTGGGCTCCGGGTACCAATCTCTCTTTGCAATTCCCTGCATGAAGATGCGCGCATCAAAGCCCTTCCAGGAACCGGTAAATTCAAAACTGTAAGGGAGGTGTGGTGAAGAGTTGCCGATCTTATACAAATCACCCGGATCACTCACTGTATACTTTCCAAAATTCACTTTGCCATCTTTGTTCCGGTCGGTGAATTTGAGATCACCTACATAGAAAGTGTAGTTGTTATCGTCTTCACCCACTGCAGAATAATCTTTGGCATTGATCTCATCCTGTGATTTGAAGAAACCGTCTACACCAAGACCCCATATCTCTCCCAGTTCCTGTCCTTTATAATAGTTATTGAGTGAAAGGGTAGGATTATCGAACCGTGTAATCCATGCCCTGCTGTTGGCCAGTGAAGCCGTGAAGTTGTAATAGAAATCAGCGCCGGCAACTTTCACTTTATCATGCCATGATAATTTCAATTCAAATCCTTTGGTTTGCATATCACCTGCATTCACCATAGGTACGCCAGTACCAAAAACCGCAGGCAATGTTTTACCAGGCACCAGCATTCCGTTTACTATCCTGGAATATTTATCGAAGTTCAGTTCCAGGCGTTTATCCAGTAACAACATGTCTACTCCGAAGTTGGTGGTATTCACTTTCTCCCAGGTATAGCTGGGTGATACGGCGCCGGGAACATTTACAGCAGAAGGCAGACTGCTTCCGAGTATCTGGCCTATCTGCGGTGTAAAACTCATAGTAGGTATATAACCATATTCCGATACAGATGCCTGGTTACCCAATGAACCATAAGATGCCCTGAATTTCAGGAAGTCGATACTTGTGGCTTTTTTGATACCGGCAAAAAAAGATTCTTCAGAGATCACCCATCCTGCAGAAGCAGAGGGGAAGAAGCCCCAGCGATCGTTTTTAGGGAAACGTGAACTACCATCGTAACGGCCATCCAGTTCCAGCAGGTAACGGTCTTTGAAATTGTAATTCAACCTGCCGAAGAAGCCCTGCACCGCCCATTCGCGAATGGTTTCAGATTCCGTCATGGAACCTGTACTAAGGTTTACGGTAGGCAGGTTATAAGAGATCAAACCATTTCTTACTGCTGAATTGGAAATACTGCTGCGTTCTTCCTGGTCGAAACCGGCCAGTACGCTTATGAAATGGTCACCGAATTTTTTATGTGCGTCTGTATAAAGATTGTACACATTGTAATTGGTGTTGTTCGTTTTATTGGTAGATGATCCGGTAAGTCCGCCCGCATATTTTACAGGCCCATTGGGTCCGTCTATGTAAGGAACAGGTATCTCATATCTTTTTTCGAGACTGGATGTTCTCTTGAAAGTAGCGTCTCCCTTGATGCTCCACAAATTTTTCAGAATAGAAGCATTGAAAGAGAATGTGCTCTGGTAATCATTCAGTCTTGAATCGGAGCGGCCGCCCTGCTGTATAGATCCCAACTGGCTGGCGCCTGCCGAAGTCCAGCTACCATCGGGGTTCTTGGGCACATCGAAAGCAGATTGCCTGTTGAGGTTCCAGAAATAATTCCCGTCGAGGTAAGTGGGTGAATTGTACAGTATGTTGGCGAAGCTGGTGTTATTACTAAACGTAAGCCAGGGTGTTACATTGAAATCAACCTTACCGCGCATGTTGTAACGCTTGTAGGTATCGGGGTTGTAACGTATGATACCATCCTGGTTATAATAATCCATAGAGAAGTAATACGCCAGTTTATCTGTCTTCTGTGAAAGGTTCAGGTTAATGTCTTGCGAAGGAGCAGTTTTGTTGTACCCTTCTTCGAGCCAGTTGGTATTGCCCATGTACAGGTACTTGTTGGGATTATTAGGATTCACGATCACTGCAGGCAGTGATGGATTCTGTGAACGCTGTTTGGCATAGTCTACCATATAAGCAGGCCATGCCGGGTTGTACAGGGGAAAGGCTGCCTGGTTCTTGATGGTGATCGCAGTGTACGGGTCGGTAACAATCTCAGGCAGTTTACCCACGGTTCTGTACGAAGAATAGGCATTGACGTTAACGTTGAGTTTATTGTTCTTGCCCGATTTGGTAGTAACCAGTATCACACCAAAAGAAGCCCTGGCGCCATATATGGCAGCGGAAGCGGCGTCTTTCAGCACAGTTACGCTTTCTACATCGGTAGGGTTCAGGTAAGTCAGCTCGGCTTGTGTAACGGGAATATTGTCTACCAGTATCAGCGGCTCTCCGCCATTGATGGAAACGGCGCCGCGTATGTTCAATGCAGAAGCGGTGTTAGGTCTTCCATCGCCATTGGTAATATTGAGGTTGGCAACCAACCCTTGCAATCCGGAGCCAATATTGTTGATGGGGCGGCTTTCGAATTCTTTAGCACCCACTTTATCGGTAGCACCGGTAAGGTTGGCCTTGCGCTGTGAAGCATAACCCACTACTACAATTTCATCTACATTGGATTTCTGCTGTTCCATTACAATGTTGAGCGTGGCGTTTTTGGTAACACGTATCTCAACGGACTGGTAACCTACATAAGAGATCACCAGGGTACCACCCTGTTCGGGTATCTCCAGGGTAAAGCTGCCGTCGTTGGCTGCCGTAGTGCCTCTATTACTTCCTTTCAGTTTGATGTAAGCACCGGATAACAGTTGTCCCTCAGCAGAAGTTACGCTTCCCTTCACCTTGATGGTGGGTGGCGGTGGAGCTGGTATAGGTGCAGGTGTGATCGCAGCCGGTTCAACAGTAACGGCTTGCTTTTTCTCTTTTACCACGATCGTCTTATCGATGATCACATAGCTGAGCGGTTGATTTGCAAAACATTGATTCAGGGCTTGCTCCAGCGATGCGTTCTGTACATCGATATTTACTTTCCTGGATTCTTTCAAGGTCTTGTTCTCGTACCAGAAAAAAAACCGGGTCTGTTTTTCGATCTTTTTGAAGACCTGCTCCAGGCGGGCGTTCCGTTCCGAGAGGGTAACGGTTTGCGAGTAGCCGCTGGCGTTCGCTTTCAGCAGGCCCACGATGAAGAATAAAATAACGAGTCTCATGACCAATAACATTTGAGCAATTGAATTCCTCCTTTTTTTACCGCAGGAGGAACTGCAAAGAGCTGGTAAATGCATAACTTTGTTTTGTTCCGATGACCTCGGAACAGGTTTGGGTTAAAAAATAAGCAGTGTCAACAATTGTATTTATGGATTAGCCCGACATTCTCCGGGTTCCGGGCCAACGGAATCCGGTTTTTTATGCTAGGGCATTACTACAATTCTTTTGTTTTCTATTTTGAAATGAATATTGCTTTGTTCCAGTATCTTCAGCACATTCGAAGCATTGGTGTTCCTGCTGATCTTTCCTGAGAACTCGCGTTCGGAAATATTACCTTCATAGCTCACTTCAATATCGTACCACCTTCCTATCTGGCGCATGATGGTTTTGATATCAGCATTGCTGAAATCGAAGATGCCATCCTTCCATGCCATCACAGATAGCAGGTCCACGTCGTTATTCAGTTTGATGTCGCTGTTGGCATGCATACTCACTTGCTGACCGGGCGCCAGTAATTGTGAGCGATGGGTGTTGAGCTGGGTAACATTTACTTTACCCTGCAGCAGGGTTACTTTTACAGCAGCTTCATCGCTGTAAGCATTCACGTTAAAATGAGTACCGAGTACACGTACTTCGTTATCGCCATTCTTTACAATGAAAGGCATGGCGGCATTGTGCGCCACTTCGAAATAGGCTTCGCCGGTAATCTCCACCCTTCTTTCTTTACCTGCAAAGGCAGCGGGAAAATGCAGTGATGAAGCGGCATTGAGCCAAACCTTTGTTCCGTCTGAAAGCACAACCTGGTACTGACCGCCTTTGGGTGTGGCGATGGTGTTGTACCGTATTTCTCCTGTGTTGCCACTGGCTGTGTTATAAGCCAGCTCACCGTTGTTCAGCTTCAATATTTTGGTATTGCCTTCCTGGCCCAGGGTACCGTTGTGGGCGCTGTCGAGCAGGATGGTAGATCCATCGGCCAATGTAAGTATCGCTTTATCGCCACCCGGTTTGAAATCTTTAACAGCAAGCGGGCCTTTTTCATGGATGTTTTTTCCTTGTTTGTTGAAGAACAGTCCATAACCGATTGCTACCGCCACCAGTATAGAAGCGGCTACAGCCATTCTTCTCCATAAAACAGGCACCACTTTACCGGCTGGTTGTTTCTTTGAAGCAGATGCCTGTATATGTTCGGACAAACTTTGGTACACTTGTTTTACTTCGGCAGTGTACGATTCTCTGTCGGGCAAGGATTCCAGTTGCCTTTGTACCAGGCTTTTCAGTAGCTCGGGATCGTTTCCTGTTTCGAATTCCTTCATCAGCCACTCGGTTTCTTCCTTTGAGCATTCGTTATTCAGGAAACGGGCGAACAATTCTTCCAGCCTTTCGTTTGGAGACAAAATTTTGCTTTATAGCTAATACAATCCTGGGGAAAAATCCCTCTGCCCGGAAATTAAAAAAGTATGTTTCCTTATTGTTAACAGCTCCAAAGAGTAACCAACAAGGCAGGGATGATGAGTTCTTTGTTTTTGATACAATATTCCCTGAGAAAGCGGTTGGCTTTTACAATATGGTCGCTGATGGTGGAGATGGAAATGCCCAGCAGGCCGCTGACTTCATCGTAACTTTTGCCTTCTACCTTACAAAGCTCAAACACCTGCTTCCGCTGGGGCGGCAAGGATTCTATGGCGTTATGCAGGAAACTCTTTTGTTCTTTGGAAAAAAGGGTTTCTTCTACGTGTGCGTATTCTTCGGAAGATTTGGATACCAGTTGTTGCAGCAGCGCTTTTTCGCGGGAAGCTTTTTTATAGAAGTTGCAGACCATGTTCTCTGCAATGCGAAAAAGATAGGAGCGAAAAGACTTTTCTGTATCGATATGCTGCCGGTGGTCCCATATTTTCATGAACACATCCTGCAATATTTCCTGGGCTATCGATTCAGATTTGAGCAGTTTTAATAAGTTACCGTATAATCTTTCACTGTATAAAAAATAGAGCTGCTTAAATGCCGCTTCATCACCGGCAATCAATTGTTCAAGCAGGTATTTCTCATTACACATAACAATATCACCTAAGTGATTTGATTAATCGGAGGCAAAGTTAAAACCACTGAAAATTCAATGGTTCGCCGTCAGATTAACTTAGCATTACCAAATCTAGTGACTTGTTTTATACATTGATGTAAGTGTAATAAATCACACAACCGATTGCGTCAAGATAAAATGAAAATGTAATCTCTGACACAACAACAATCATCTCTTACTGTCAATCAAAAAAAAATATGCACACTTTCATCCTGATTATTTTTTATTGTAAGAACGACTGCTTCGAGATACAGATAAGACCCATTGTTAAAGTACGTATTTCTATTATGGTCAACTATGATACCCGGCGCCTTGTATAATAGACATACGAATTGAAAAAAAAATTTCTGAATATGAGTAAAATAATAGAAAATACTCTATCTTAGAGTTAGAATAAACCCTGCTTGCAAGTTCCATTTTAGTATTATAGTGGCTTTAGGGGGGGAGGAAATCTTGCGGACTGCATTTCAGCGCTTTCGCATTCAAAAAGTGGACAAAACATATATTCCTAACAATCGCCTATAAGAAAGTGAACATTGAGTATAAATACGCTACCGCTTTTGTAAATACCAAACCAGGTATTACGCAGCATAATAAGGGTCAGCACATCCTGAGTACTTGTTATGCGCGTAAACCAAAAGCGCCTGTTTAGTTCTTTTCTGCATTCCCCCCGCTTTATTATTCTTTCTTCATTTAAAAACTAACTGCCAATGAAACATCTCTGTGGCGTAATGGCCATGGTATTGTCCATGCTATACGCTTTCCCTCAATCGAAATTACCCGCTTCTAAATCCAATACCGGCGTACTAAGCATTGGAGATACATTACCTGCTATAGCTATACAAGTGTTTGATAAGGGTAACATTCAATCATCAAATACGGCTTCATATAAAGGAAAAGGGCTACTATTAGATTTCTGGGCCACTTGGTGTACGGCCTGTTACAAGAAATTCGGGCTGCTCGATTCTTTACAGAAAAAATACAGCAATCAATTGCAGATAATATTGGTATGCGCCAAAAATACCGGTGACAACAGGGAGAAGATCGATGCATTTACTAAGAACATTACTGTTGACCTTCCTTCCTTCAGCCTTCCCGTAGTAATAGGCGATACCATTGCAGACCACCTGTTTCCACACAAAATAATTCCTCATTATGTTTGGATAGACGCCCATGGCGTTATCAAAGCAATAACTGGCTCAGAACCTGTAACTGAGGAAAATATTGCAAGGCTGTTGAGTAACAAGTCAATTAAAAATCTTCCAACAGAGCTACCCGAAGTGGTTGTGCAAACCGGCTACCAGTCTGTGCCCAAAGAGCGGGCTACAGGTTCATTTACCCAGATAGACAACAAATTGTTTAACCAGCAAACCTCTACCGACGTGTTGAGCCGGTTAGAAGCTATAGCCAGCAGTGTAATGGTTGACAGGAAAACTGGAGTCGGGATGATGATCCGGGGGCTCAGCACATTGTCCGGAGACAAAAGCCCCCTTATTGTTTTAGACCAATTTCCCTACGAGGGAGATATTGGCAATATAAACCCCAATGATGTTGAAAGTATTACCCTGCTTAAAGATGCTGCTGCAGCTTCTATTTGGGGCGCAAGGGCGGGTAACGGGGTTATTGTAATCACCACCAAAAAGTCAAAGTTCAATCAGCCCATTTCGGTCGAGCTGAACACCAGTATTTCCATTATAACCAAACCGGATTTGTGGTACCTGAAACAAATAAACAGCAGCGATTATATTGATGTGGAACGAATGCTTTTCAGCAAAGGATATAAATTTTCCGATACCGCATCTATTAACAAGCTGCCCTTTAGCCCTGTTTATGAAATACTGTTTCAGCAACGAAGAAACGCCATTAGCGAAAACGAAGCAAATGCCCGTATCAACGCTTTAAGGCAGGCAGATGTGCGCAACGATTTCAGCAAATATTTCTACAGGAATGCCGTAAACCAACAATATGCATTCAACGTAAAGAGCGGCAACTCCAATTCAGCCTGGCTGGTATCGGGTGGTTACGATAAGAACATCAGCGAATTGTATGCGCCTTATTCGCGCGCCAGCCTTCGGTTCAATCATACAATGACGCCCGTAAAGAACCTGCAGGTTTCGGCAGGTGTTTATTTAGCTGAGTCCCGCACCGGCAGCGGGCGCCCCGCCTACGGAAGCATATCTATGGCAAACAGCGCCCTCCCTCCGTATACATCGTTTGCCGATGCAAACGGGAACCCTTTACCGGTTGCAAAATCGTACAGGCAGTCTTACCTCGATACGGCCGGCAGGGGCAGATTGCTCGACTGGAATTATTACCCTCTTACCGATTACTCACACACGGCTTTAACTGGTTCAACACAGGATGTACTGGTAAACCTGGGCATACGCTATTCGTTTAACAATGCCCTTTCTTTCGACATAAAATACCAGTATGAAAAGGAAGCATCTGCCAACAGCGTGTTGAGTAGTGAACAGAGTTACAGCGTACGCAATTATGTAAACCAATTTACCCAGTTGGGAAATACCGCCGCCAACGACATTTACAGGGTGCCGAGAGGCGCTATGCTTGACCTGTCTTCTTCAACCATGACAGTGAACAACCTGCGCGCGCAACTGAACTATAGCCATACATGGGGCAGTAGCAGCTTATCGGTAATAGCTGGCAGTGAAGTAAGAGAAGCGCATATTACCGGTAATAGTGGTCGGTCGTACGGTTATAACGATAATACGCTTAACACTGCCCAGGTAGACTATGCTACGCCATACCCCACCTTTATAACAGGATACAAAGCATATATCGTTGACTACACCAGTTACACTGATTTGCTGAATCGCTTTGTGTCTGTTTATACGAATGGGGCATACACCTATAAGAATAAGTATACAGTTTCTGTCAGCGGCCGTAAAGATGCTTCCAACGTATTTGGGGTAACAACCAATAACCGTTGGACGCCTCTCTGGTCGGCCGGGATCGCCTGGCAGATTGACAAAGAACGCTTTTATCATGCTGCAACATGGCCTTTCTTGCGATTGAGGGCTACTTACGGCTATAGTGGTAATGTAAATCAAAAAATTCCGGCCCTTACGACTATTTCATACTTATCCAATTCTCCATACACAGCAACACCCTCCGCTGTTATTAAACAATATGCCAACCCGGAATTAAGATGGGAGAAAGTAAGAACCCTGAATATGGGTATCGATGTCAGATCAAAAAATAACAGGGTATCGGGTAGCGTGGAATTTTTTATAAAACAGGGAATAGACCTGATGGGAAATACACCTATAGATTATACTACCGGCATTGGCAGTACTATTACAAAGAATGCAGCTTCTATGAAGGCACACGGGATAGATATTGATTGCAATAGCCTGAACATTGATCGCACATTCAAATGGGTTACACAATTAAACCTAAGCTGGTACACCGATAAAATAACCCGTTATTATTTGTCATCGAAACGGGCAAGCAATTTCATCAATGGATCAAGGCCGGGAATATCGGGCCTGGAAGGCTCACCGGTATATTCCTTCTTTTCTTATCAATGGGCCGGGCTGGACCCAGCCACAGGTGATCCGCAAGGGTATTATAAAGGCCAGGTAAGTAAAGACTATAATACATTAATGGGTAATACCATTGTTATCAACGATCTGGTATATCATGGCAGCGCTATGCCCACATTTTATGGTTCAATGGGCAATACTTTTTCATGGAAAAACTGGTCGGTAACCGTAAGAATGATGTACAAATTCGGCTATTACTTCAGAAGAAACACCATTTCCTACAACAATTTGTACGCTTCCGGGATAGGGCATGCCGATTTTGCCAAAAGATGGCAATACCCGGGAGATGAAAAAATAACCGATATACCTTCTTTAATATACCCTGCCATATCTGCCAGGGACGGTTTTTATCAAGCATCTGCTGCTACCATCAGCAATGCCAGCCATATACGGTTGCAATACGTTACCATAAACTATGAACTGGATAAGCAGAAAATAAAGCAATTGCCTTTTAAGCAAATACAGTTATACTGTAATGCAAGTAACCTGGGTATTCTTTGGAGTGCAAATAAATACGGCATAGATCCCGATTATTCTGAATCAGCCACACCACCGTCCATTTCTTTTACGGCAGGGGTTCGCATCAACTATTAATACACTTGTTAAAAGATCAATTATGACAACAATAAAAAGACCAATCATATATGCCATCATACTATGGGCTATCATCGGTAGTACCGGCTGGTCATGCAATAAGTATTTAGAAGCCAAGCCCGATAAAAGACTGGCAGTTCCTAATACACTGGAAGAGTTACAGGCGTTATTGAACACTTATACACAAGTGAACAAGCGAGATATTACTACTGCTGAATCCTGTGCCGATAACTTCTATCTTACCGATGCCGGTTGGGCTTCTTTTAACGAATACAAAAGGCGGCTCTATACCTGGCAAAAAGATTATGTGATTGAACCAATAAACGAATATTCTAATAGTGATTGGGGCAACTCTTACAGGCTTATCAATATTGCTAATACAGTCCTGGATAACATTCATAATATAAGTACCAGCCAAAATAACCTGGTTCAATGGAGCAACATAAAGGGGCAGGCGCTTTTTTGGAGAGCCAAATGTTTTCAGCAAGTAGCTTTTGTATGGGCGCTGGCTTATGATAAAAGTACTGCAACGAACGACCTGGGAATACCGCTGCGCTTAGACGCTGATTTTAACAAGCCCTCCGTTCGCTCTACAGTAAAGGAAACCTATGATCAGATCATCAGAGATCTTATGGAAGCAATTCCTCTTCTGCCAGAAGTTCCTGTTCATGTGGTAAGACCATCCAGGCCTGCAGCTTATGGTTTACTGGCGCGCACTTACCTTTCTATGCGGCAGTACGATAGTTGTGCTAAATACGCTTCGCTTTGCCTCTCTATTAAAAACGATCTGATGGATTATAATAAGGATATTAATGCTGGAGCTGCAGCTCCCATTCCACAATTCAATACAGAGGTGGTTTTTGAAAACCTGGCATCATCGTTTGAAATGCTGGGGCCTAAAGCTATTGTGGATTCTATGCTATATGCCTCTTACGAACCCAACGACATTAGGAAAGCCGCATTTTTCAGAAGCAACAATGATGGAACATATGGCTTTAAAGGGCATTATAGCACTGGTCCTTTTGGAGGAATTGCTACAGACGAAGTGTATTTGATGAGAGCGGAATGCAACGCAAGGGCTGGTAAAACCATTGAAGCGATGAATGATCTGAATTATTTGCTTATAAAAAGGTGGAAGAAGGGAACCTATGTTCCATTAACGGCTACTGATGCTACAGATGCAGTTTCGAAAATACTGGCAGAACGCAGAAAAGAACTTTTATTCAGAGGATTGAGATGGATGGATATCAAGCGGTTGAACAAAGATGGGGCTGGCATCACCCTTAAACGGGTTATCAACGGAGAAACCTTTTTACTGCCCCCCAATGATCCGAGATATGCCGTAGCAATACCCGAGGACGTAATAGCCACAACGGGTATGCAGCAAAATCCGAGATGATGAGAAAGGCATCTTAAGGATCAAAAGGAATAGAGCGTAACGCTCTATTCCTTAATTTGTTTTTGTCATTTTATTTCCTTGTAAGAAGTAACCTCAGGTTTCGAAAGCAGTGTGCTCATGCTATTACTTTGAGCATCGAGGAAAGACTGCAATGAGGTTGGTGAATTGAGTTCAATAGTACATGGCAACTGTACGGTTGGCGGAGTAGGGCATTGTGGTGATGGCTCACTTGTTACATCGGTATAGTTGCTTGCTTTGAAAGCTGCATCGCTCTCATTATTGGTCAAATTGTAACGCCAGATAGTAGCTGCGACTTTCTTGCCTGCTGTTGTTTTGAAAGACATAGCAGGAATGGCAATAGCAACTGTAGATGCCAGAACGAATAACGCCAGTAATTTTTTAGATTTTTTCATGATTCAGGCTGCTTTTATAATCTCAAAAAGCAGAAAAAATTTTTAGATTAAACGATAAGCCGGAATATACTTGCGGCTGTTTAAGTGTTTATACAAAATCAGCTAGGCTTTTATGCTTCGATTTTAAAACATACAAAGCATGTTTAACAATTACTTACTCTTTTCTACAGGTTTTCAGTATCCCCTGTGCATGCATGTTTTCTATTAAGGTGTGGCGATGTTACTCACCATCATTGTGCAGGAACTGCATGAGCAACCCGTTTTTACCCCACCATCACTGCCAATAACCGTAGTTACCTGGCAATCACAGCCCGTACCGTCACAGTATACACTGCTAAAAGCAACTTTATTGCCTGCGAGTAATTGCTTTTGAATGACCATTTTGCCAATCCCTTTATCAGAACGGTAGGAGACAAATGCATAGCTTTTCTCCTGGGTGCCGGCATAAGTAATCTGCTCTATTCTCTCCAGCTTACTACCGGGTGATATTCGGTTCAGCGCAGTTTGTAAAACCCGGTGCATTTCCCGGTTGCCCTTAAAGAAAGACGGTCTTTTATAAGAAACTTCCGCCGCATGGGAATTATTTATACCAGCGGCTAATGACAAAACAAACAATAAGTTAAATAAGGTTTTCATAAACATGGTTTTGAATGATGAATCTGCAGGTGATCCGAATTACACTCAAAACTGTTCAAATAAGAAAGCGCCATCAGGGCCCATCAGTGATTGGTAAGCAACCGATGTGAATTCGGTATGGCTTTTCAATAATCCGCTAGGTGATTGAATAGTTATTAAATAATTATTACATTGGATTGATAAAGAAGTATGGGAATGAAAAAGTTTTACTTATTTGTTTTCATGTTTTCAGGTTTCATTGACCTATGTAATGCGAATGCTCAGTCAGGCAAGAGGTACATCATTACGTTCATTGCAGAAATACCGCTCATGATTGAATCTGGTATTTATTCACGAGAATTATCGGCTAAAGAATCGTTTATTACAGTTTCGGGCAGACTTAGAATAGCATTGGCTCCAAGGGGAAAAATGGTTCAAAGTGATCATCTTTTTCAAACCGGCAACCCATTGAAAAAAGAACGGATCGCTCAAATAGAATACAGGTATTTCATCAATCAATCTGCTGTCAGTAAATGGCAAAACTTACATTATAAAGATCAGGAAAGAAATGCTTTTCCGCATAGCGGATTATTGATTGATACTGTATTAAGAATAGCCGAGAAGCTGACCATCCAGTTCAGATTCAAAACAAAGACAAGTATTATTCAGCAACATATCTTTAACCGGCCTCAGCTGATGCCCATTGTCGGCGCCTATCGATGTAAACAACTATACAACTCCGTTGACAACCATCATACCGCTAAAGCTGTAGCATCAGGGAAAGACATAATTCCCGGATTCAACAGTCTACAAATAACTTCCATAAATGTTACCCCGGGGAAATACCCTGAATTCCTCATTAATAAGCGCTCGCTGAACAAAGATTCCTGTATTTTTTATAGGGTCAAGAATGTCAAAGACAGGAATCACAGCGATTGGATATTGACCGGTCACCTGATAGCGCTTCCGCAGATCAAGGCCGGTCAGCAATACCAATTGGATATCAAATATGCCGGCGCCGATATACATAGTAGTTACCACGTAATCGCACTGCCTTTCTGGTATCAAACATCAATAGCCAAAAGCCTGATCCTTGCCTCATCCGTGACAACGCTGTTGGGAGCTACTTATTCTTTGTATCAACTCAGATTAAGAAAAGAAAGACAAAAATTAAAACAGGCGCTTTCCCAGTTAAAAACCGTGCAAAGCCAATTAAACCCGCATTTTGTATTCAATGCACTGAATTCCATTGAAGGGCTGATTACAAACAAAGAAAACCGAAAAGCAAATGAATACCTGTCTTCTTTTGCCGACATTATGAGGGCAACCCTCAAAAATAGCGGCCATTTATTGATTAGCTTATCGCAGGAGATTGATATACTCGAAAAATACATCCGGATTGAACAACTTCGTTTCGAGTTCCAATACAATATCATCATTGATCCTGCCCTTAATCTGCAGGCCATAGAATTTCCTCCCATGTTGTTGCAGCCATCTGTTGAAAACGCAGTGAAACATGGCGTGGCAGGAATGGGTAATGCAGGTAATATCATCATTGCTATTGGCAGAAGAGGAAACAGTCTTGAAATTGACATACAAGACAATGGAAAAAGATTTTATCCTTCTGACAAACAAAAATCAGGGTATGGTATTCTATTCACGAAAGAACGAATCGCCTATTTAAAAAAACTGTACAAAAAAGAAAAGATTACATATAACCTGGTTCATGCTGATAGCGGAACGTCCGTCCGTTTCTTTTTTAAAAACTGGTTGGTCTAATGATACGAGCTGTAATCATAGATGACGAAAGAAAAAACATCACACACCTGCGGGGCTTGTTAACTGAACATGCCAGCCGGGTAAATATTGTTGGGGAAGCATTCAATGCAGAGCAGGGGCTATCATTAATCGCCGCTGCTCATCCTGATCTCGTTTTTCTTGACATTCAGATGCCAGGCAAATCAGGATTCGATCTGTTGTCAGCAATCAGCGACTATGACTTTGATGTCATTTTTGTAACTGGTCACGATCAGTATGGCATTCAGGCAATTAAGTTCGCTGCTTTGGACTACCTGATGAAACCCGTGAAATCAGAGGAGGTTTCCCTGGCACTTTTAAAAGCGGTATCAAGACACCAAAAGAGACAAACACAGGAACAAATTATGAACTTGTTTTCTTTACTCAATAATCCACAGAAAGAACACCGCATTGCCCTTCCGTTGCTGAAAGAAATCAGGCTGGTGAATCCGGATGAAATAATCCGTTGCGAGTCTGTCAATAATTATACTAATTTTTACCTTCAATCCGGCGAAAAGCTCCTGGTATCCAAAGGCATTTACGAATTTGATGAAATGTTAAAAGACTACCAGTTCATTCGGTGTCACCAATCCCATCTCATCAGCCGAAAATTCATTCGAAGTTTATTGAAAGACGACAACGTGCTTGAATTGTTGTTAACAGATGGTACACGCATTCCGGTATCCAGGCTTAAAAAAGAAATGGTAAAAGAAGCTTTGATTAGTAAGAAATAATCTGTTTTTCTTCCAGATGCGGGTATTATATCATGTGTACAATCAAAAACTCTCCTATAGGTGATTGTTCAGGGGGAAAGATTTGTCCACTTTTGGACAATGCCCAATAAGCAAGTGGAAAAAACCAAGATCGATCACTATGCGATCGAGCGGGTCAAAGCAAAAAGACTCGAACTGGGAATGTCTCAGGCCGATCTTGCTTATGCCCTGGATATGTCCGTTGGCTTTATTGGCAAGGTTGAAAGTCCTAATTACCCTTCACATTACAATCTTAAGCACCTCAACGATATTGCGAAAATATTGAAATGCAGCCCACAGGATTTCCTGCCGAAGAAGCCCTTATAATTGTATTCTTAAAAGAAAGGCATTTAAAAAAACAACATTACCCTTATCATCTAATGGAAGCAGGTTATGTGTAGCCAGCTTCCATATTCTTGACAGATCAAACGCTGTTCAGAAATTGGTCTTTTACGCTCACAGTTGTGATGATCTATTTTTTCACTGCAATAATGATCCCGCTTGCCCAGGCTTGTTTTGTCACTACCAGGTCTTCTTTTGCTTCAAGGCATGCGATCAGTTTTGTTGCTTTATCCTGGTGCCCCTCCGGCCAATTGGCTTGCGGTAACATATCGTCTATGATATAGAGACCTCCTTTGTTCAGCATCGTCAATACTTCGTTGAGGAGCAGGTATTTCCCATGCCAGGTATCCGCAAAAATAAAATCAAACCGTTGATGTTTATTGCTTGCTATCCATTCGCCGCCATCAGCCTCTACCAGGTTCAGGCGATCATCAGGTTCAAGATTTTCTTTGGCGATCTTCAAAAAAGAAGGGTCGTTGTCTATGGAAACCAATGTAGCTGCCAAATCCATCCCGTCGAGTATCCATGAAGTAGATAGACCCGTACCTGTTCCTAATTCCAGCAATTTACCCGATGGCCTGGAAGCAGCGAGGGTTCTCAACAATGAACAAGTTAACACATCGGATGCCATGGTAAACCCCGATGATTGCGTAGCCACAACAATATTATGATATGCGTGGGGAAACGGCTGGTTGATCTCTTCTGTCAATGACGTAACTGTTTAAACGTTCAACAATAATTAATGCAGGGCCGGTTACTTACATAACCAGCCCTGTATTTGCTAAAGATACGTTTATTTTTAGTGAGTCGAAAACAGGAACTATTGCATGTTCACTCCTTCCATGCCACCGCCCTGGTTCTTGGTATTCTGGCGCTTGAAGAGCGACAGGTCCATCTTGCCAAAACGGTAAGTGAAATTCAATCTCACCATCTGCGGGTTGTTCAATCGATAATAATCCTGTGCGAAATAAGCGCTCTCTGAATGCTGGTCCGATTTACGCGTGCGGAAAATATCATTCACAGACAAAGTAACCGTAGCTGCATTGTTCTTCAGGAAACTCTTCTTCACCGCAAGATCCATGCCCCAGAAAGGTCTTACATATCCTTGTGAAGCCGATTGTGCCTGTTGCATGGGCGGACCGAAACCACCAGGACCATTGTTCACCGGCAGGTTGGTTTTGGACTGGTAATCGGCCGTAAGCTGTATGCTCACATTTGAAGGCAGTTTGAATGTACTGTTYAGTTTACCGAACCAGCTCCACAAAGCATCCTGGCTGTTGCCTATATTAGTGGTATTGATCTTTGAATTGTACAGGTTCACATTGGTGGTGAGGTCCCAGAACTTGGTTACGCTGTTCACGGAAGTAAGTTCTGCTCCCGCRGAATAAGCCGAGTTTGCATTGATGAATGTATTGATCAGGTCTTGCTTACCGGTAAGCGGGTTCGTAGATTTATCAAGAAAACGTGTAATCAGGTGATCGGTGTATTTGTAATATACCGAAAACAGGAGACTGTTGTTGCCCTTGAAAGTTTTGCCGTAAGACATTTCACCCGAATATGTGAACTCCGGTGTAAGCGYCGGGTTACCCCTGGTAATGTTCAGGCTGTCTGTATAATCTACATAAGGTATGAGCTGGAAAAAATTCGGCCGGTTRATRCGCCTGGTRATGCTCAACTGCAACTCTTGCTGCTTCTTCAGYTTTTGGCTCAGGAACAATGAAGGGAACAGGCTRATGGGATACTTGTTGCTGAACTGCTCGCCCGTATTGGTAAGCTCGCCGGTATAATCGGAACGCTCTGCACGCAAACCCACCTGGTAACCGAAATTCTTGATCTTGCTGGTTACCGAAACATACGCTGCATATACATTGTTGTCGTTCTGATAATTGTTGGTGGCAGAACCCAGTTTAACCATATCCGGCGAACCCGGTCTTTGCAAAAAGGTTTCGTTGTTATTGACCAGGTGATTCAACTGYGCSCGAAGTCCGGTCTCCAGTTTTGTTTGATCATTGAAGGGCTTCACATAATCGGTCTGTATGGTCATGAACCGGTTGTTTCCATCACTCACTACCTGCTGCAATTGTGTGCCAGCTACGGTATTGCCCTGGTAATACTGCGTAGTGTACAGGGAATTACCTTCGTTCTTACCTGAGAAATAGTTCATGTCGGCAGTGAGTTCTTCACCRGCYTTRGGAAAATTRTGTTTGATACCGAACTGCAAACCGCTGGCATTGAACTCACGGTCGCCCGTGGTRGCGCGCCGGCTTAATCCGCTCAGTTTGCCGCCGTTCAATAAAGTATCGGTTTGAATATCGATGGTTTCTCCGGGCTTGAACTTACCATGTACTTTGATACCTGCCAGTGATATGGTAGTACGGTTGGTAACAAAATAATCCACACCCAGCCTGCCGAAAAGAAAACCTCCCTTTGTTTTGTTGTCGTTCTGCTGCAATACGTGTGTGAGTGTATCGCCGTAGTTGAGGCGGTTGGTAGTACCGCTGGTATGATTGCGCATCTGGTTGGTCATGGTAGCCAACGAGATGTTGAATTTGTTTTGGCGAAGGCTGAGGTTACCGCCTCCGTTAAAACCACCGCGACTGTCCACTCCTGCCATCAGGTTTCCATTATAACCCGTTYTTTTATTTTTCTTGAGCACGATGTTGAGGATGCCTGCAGTACCGCCTGAAGCGTCGTATTTGGCAGAAGGGTTGGTGATCACTTCCACACTTTCAATGGCATCGGCCGGAATCTGGTCGAGCGAAAGTGTAGTGGGACGGCCATCTACATAGATCTGCGGAGCAGCATTGCGCAGCTTCACATTTCCGTCGATGTCTACCTGCAAGGAAGGTACGTTGCGCATTACATCCACAGCCGTTCCACCACTGCTCACCAGGTTCTTCTCTACATTGAATACTTTTTTATCAATATCCATTCTCAGCAAAGGCTTGGCAGTAGTGGTAACYGTTACGGTTTGCAATTGTGTTACGTCTGTTGTGAGCTTGATATTGCCCAGGTCTTTGTCGAATGCGTTGAGCGCTGCGCTCAACCCCGCCATGGCGTTGCCGCCCGATTGGCCCTGGCCCGCCGCGCCTGCGCCTCCGCCGGCAGGCATTTTCATCTGAAAACTGAGCATTTGCTTATAAGGCTTATAACCGGTAGCGGCAATCTTCAAYTGCAGGGGCATAAAAACAGACAGCTCCTCGAAATTGAATTCGCCGCTGGCCTTCGTGATGAAAGCCTTTACTGGCAAATCTTTCTTCTTTTTGGAAACGCTGTCGTAAGCACTCCTGGTAATCACAACCGACACATCGCTGATGCCTTTGCCGGTGCTGTCTACCACTTTACCATATACATGACCGATATTGGCATTCATRGGGCCTTTCGTTTGGGCGCCGGCCATAAACGCCATACAGAGGGCTAATAAAGATGTGTACAGGTWCTTTTTCATATCATTATCATTTGCTTGCACAAAAATATCTTGCGGTAAGAGGCGGCATCCCGTAAATGAGATGAGTGGCTAAAATATTGCGACGAAACGGCYSAATGCCATRCCAACGGACWTGCTCAAAGCGCTTTTCCGGTCAGCGCCGCCAGTGCATCCCGGTAAGCATCGCCAACAGGCAGCTCCCGGGTTCCAATAAACACAGCGTGTTTGCGCACCGACGTAATATAACGGGTGGAGACCAGGTAGGACTTATGGATACGAAGAAAGAGCGGCGGGGGTAACTGTTCTTCAACAGATTTCATGCTCACCCTCGCTATCAGCGGTTTGGCAGTACTTTGCAGGTGGATGGCCACATAATCTTTCAGTCCCTCTACCCATATCACATCTGCATACGCAACTTTCACCAGGCTGTAATCGGCTTTGATAAAGAAAAAATCCGTGGCAGTTGCCTGTTGTACCGGCCCGGTATGTTTCAACTGGTGCCATTCCTGTGCCTTGTTACAGGCCTTGATGAAGCGGTCGAGTGAAACGGGTTTCACGAGATAATCGATCACATCGAGGTTAAAACCTTCCARCGCATATTTATCATATGCAGTAATGAGAATGAACATGGGTTTCCTGGTGAGGCTCTGGATGAGTTGCAACCCTGTGAGGCCGGGCATCTGGATATCTACAAACACCAGGTCGATCTCTTCTGTCTGCAACAGTTGCAGCGCTTTGATGGGATCGTCGCAGGCTGCCACCAATTGCAGGAAAGGCACTTTGCCAATATTRTCTACCAGCAGTTCCAGCGCCAGCGGCTCATCGTCTATGGCTATGCATTTTAACATCAGGAAAGTTGTATTTGCAGGGTAATGGTAAACAGGTGATCGTGGTTGGAAATATTGAGCTTATAGGCGTCATTGTACAACAACTGCAGTCTTCTTTTCACGTTGGCGAGACCAATGCCTGAAGTTTTGTCTTTCTCTTCAACAATCATTCCATTGTAGCGATTCTCTACGGAAAAGCTCAGCAGGTTCTTTTCTGCCTGCAGGTTGATGTTGATCATCGGGTCTTCAAGCAGCGTGGTACCATGCTTGAAAGCGTTTTCCACAAAGGGTATCAACAGCATGGGCTCAATCTGGTAATGCTCATTATCGGCCTGCAGGTCTACCTGAACCCTTACTTTATTGCCAAAGCGCTGCCGCTGCAGGTCGATATAACTTTGCAGGTATTCTATTTCTTTATCGAGCGATACTTTTTCTTCATCGGCTTCATACAACATATAACGCATAAGCGAGGATAGTTTGATCAGCGAGGGCTCGAGCAGGTCTGATTTTTTGCGGGCCAACGCCACCATATTGTTCAGTACGTTGAACATGAAATGCGGACTCACCTGCGAACGCAGCAAAGCCAGCTCTGTTTTCAGGTTCTCGTTTTCTTTTTCAGACAGGCGCCTGTCTTCCCCAATTTTGTCACTCACCATACGATAAGTGGTACTGCCGGAGAAAATGAGCAGGTAAATGAAGAAATTGATCAGCAAGTGCGGTCCCACGCTGAAAGCCTTGGTGCTAACCAGCAAGCGGAACAGCGAAGCACTGGTGAACATCAATAAGAACAACAACAGCAACTGGGCAAATGCAAACCACCAGTAACGTTTCCTGTAAATAAAACGCGGCACCAGCCAGAAAGCATTGAAATAAAAAGCCGATACCCAAATGGCATTCATGATGAGACCAAAAAGAAAGAAAGTCCCGGATTCATCTGTCGGTTTTTTCGGTCCTTCATTTTTATAAGAAGAGCGCAACAGGTAGGGTAAAGAAAACAGGAATAGCCAGGTAATCACGTGTAGAGATAACACCTGTCTCTTATACACATCTTTTTCGGTCCTTCATTTTTATAAGAAGAGCGCAACAGGTAGGGTAAAGAAAACAGGAATAGCCAGGTAATCACGTGTAGAGATAACACCGCCCATTTTTGTTGGTACCATGGCTTTTTCATGGCAGCAAAGTAGCCATTTATTGCACACCCGGCAGGCAGTCCGGCCCTTTCTGCGACGAAACAGGTCTTTTCTGCTACCAATGGCAGCAACAGCTCTGGCAAAGTTCTACTTGAAAACTGGCTCGTGTCTACAAGAGATATACCGTCAGTTGCCTTGCCCCGTGCGCACCAATCACCAGCGACTGTTCGATATCTGCTGTTTTAGACGGCCCTGCAATGAATACTCCAAAACCATTTGTATGCAAGGATATTCTTTCCATGGCCTGGTGAAGGGTAGGAACAATGGCACTTCGCTCCAGCACCAATACCAGGTGCTCGCAGATAAACGGCAGCAAGCGATGTGGCAGATGCCGGTCTTCCAGCCATATAGCACCGTTTTCCGCCACACCCAGTGTTCCCGGCAGCCAGGCCTGGTATAATACATTCAACCCAGGGGCGGTAAGGGTTTGAGCCAGTAGCGCATCAGTTTCGCCGATGGCCGCAACGCCATTGAGGATGAAATGTTCCGATAACCGCATTGTTTCCAGCGCCTCGCGTACCCGGCTAACATGATCTGCCTCTACAATAGTGGCTCCGATGTTTTGCAGCGATTGTTTGAACTGCACCAGCACATCGGAATAGTGGATGAGCACCCTCTTATCTATTGCAGGTATTGCAACCGGTGAAGGTTGGCTGGAAGCGATGGCATTCAATATTTTTTCTCTCGCACTCATGGTGTTTTCTTCTGTTGCAGGTACCAGTTACGAAAGCTTTTTGCCGGAGGGGCAGGCATTTCTCTTTGCTTGTACCAGGGATTGTATCGACGATGGAGCAGTCCGGGCAGTTTATGCATCACCCACCGGCCCATGCCGCCCGCTATACGATAAAGTACAGGATGTGCGAACAGCAGGGCCATTCCTTTCATACCCATTTTTTTACCGCCTGATACATATCCCTCTGCTGCAACCACCTGTCGCCATTTCCATAATTGTTCGTGGATGTCAATTTTAACCGGACATACATTGCTGCAGGAGCCGCAGAGCGTAGAAGCAAAAGGCAGATCTGCATGGGCTTTGAGGTCGGTATTGGGGTTGAGGATAGAGCCGATGGGACCCGCCACCGCCGTATGATAGCTATGTCCGCCGCTTCTGCGGTACACCGGACAGGTATTGAAACAGGCGGCGCAGCGGATGCATTTGAGTGAATTCCGGAAATCACTGCGACCTAATTGGCGGCTACGGCCGTTGTCTACAATCACCAGGTGCATGACCTGGCCCGTCCGGGGTCTGGAATAATAACTGGAATAAGTAGTGATGGGTTGGCCAGTGGCACTCCGCGCCAGCAGGCGCAAAAACACCGAAAGGTGCTGTGCTTTGGGAATGATCTTTTCAAAACCCATGCAAGCGATGTGCACCGGAGCTGCATGTACTCCCATATCGGCATTCCCCTCGTTCGTACATACCACAAAACCGCCGGTCTCGGCTACGGCAAAATTCACACCGGTGATAGCCACTTCGGCATCGATGAATTTTTCACGCAGGTGCTCCCTGGCCGCGGTAGTAAGATATTGTGGATCGTAATTCCCTTTTTTGGTTTGCAGGTGTTCATGGAAAGTATGGCTCACCTCTTCTTTCTTCAGGTGTATCGCCGGCAATACAATATGGCTGGGTGACTCTTTTCTTAACTGAACAATGCGTTCGCCCAGATCGGTATCCACCACCGTTATTCCCTGTTGTAATAAATATTCATTGAGATGGCACTCTTCGGTGAGCATGCTCTTGCTCTTTACAATATGCGTTGCACTGTGTTGGCTGATGATACCATGTACGATGCGGTTGTGTTCAGCCGCATCAGCTGCCCAGTGCACGCGGATGCCATTGGCGATGGCTCTTTCCTCAAATTCAAGCAGGTACTGCTCCAGTTGCGAGAGGGTATGCGCTTTGATGGCAGAAGCCCATTCGCGCAACTGCTCCCATTCGGGAAGACCATGCGCAGCCCTGTCGCGCTTTTGCCGAACCATCCACAGTGTTTGATCGTGCCAGTCGGTACGCTGCTCGTTGGCAATGAACTTTTCTGCTAAAACAGCATGTTTTTCTCTCGGCATCCTATCTGTTGTCATGACCGCTGTTGAGAATTTCCGCAATGTGAATGACCTTAATACCACTGCCTTTGCGCCTGAGTATTCCTTCGAGGTGCATGAGGCAGCTTACGTCGCCTCCTGTGATATAGCTTACCTGGTTGTACTCGTGTTCACGTATCCTGTCTTTCCCCATTTTCACACTCACCGCTTCTTCAAATACACAAAAAGTGCCGCCGAAGCCACAGCACTCATCACTTCTATCCGGGCTTCGCAACTGCAATCCTTTTACCATATTCAGCAACCGAACCGGCTTGGAGAAAACAGGTGTTCCCCGCTCTGTCATCGACGAGAGATGCAGGCCACGCTGTCCGTGGCAACTGTTGTGTAATCCTACGGTGTGGGGGAAGCTGGCCTCTATAGTATGTACCCGCAACACATCGGTAAGAAATTCCACCAGTTCATAAATATGTTCCCGTATATGACTGGCTGCACGCGGCGCTTTGCGGCTAACAAGGTGCTCTTTTACATGCAGTACGCAACTGCCCGACGGAGCTACTATATAATCGCAACCTGCAAAATTTGCTACGAAATTTTCATCACAACCCTTGCTCAAAGAAGCAAACCCGCTGTTGGCCATGGGCTGGCCGCAGCAGGTCTGGTTCAACGGATACAGCACTTCGCATTGTAATCTCTCCAGCAACTGCAGTGTGGCAATGCCTACCTGCGGATACAACTGATCTATATAACATGGTATGAACAATCCAACCTTCATCAACCTTTCATTTCCTCTTAACCGAATAATATTTTTTTACCGTGCAAATGCCGGGGCAATGCCCCCGTCTACGCTGAGTACATTGCCGGTAGATTTATTGAGCAATCCTCCTACAAACGTGAAGCAGGCATTGGCAACATCTTCGGGCATAATGACTTCCTGCAGCAGGGTGCGTTTGGCATAATATGCCGGCAGCTCTTCTATCGTAACACCATAGGTTTTGGCCCTTCCTTCGGCCCATCCGCCGCTCCAGATATTGCTTCCCGAAATAACAGCATCGGGGTTCACTGCGTTCACCCTGATCTTATCGGCACCCAATTCGGCTGCGTTGAGTCTTGACAAATGCAGTTGAGCCGCTTTGGCAGAGCCGTAACCGGCGTTATTGGGCCCGCTTACCAGCGCATTTTTACTCACAATGTTGAGCACGTCTCCGCCAAAACCCTGCTGGCGCATGATGGCCACCCCTCGCTGCGTAACCTGGAACTGCCCCTTTACCAATACATCATACAGCAAATCCCAGTCCTGCTCGGTATGGTCTTGCAACGATTTGGAAATAGACAATCCGGCATTGTTCACCACAATATCTACACCTCCAAATGCCAGTATGGCCATCGCAAAAGCCTGATTGATCGTATTGCCGTTGGTTACATCCAGTACGCCTGCAGCGAACACATCTTTCCCGAACAAAACTGTAAACTCCTGCCTGGCTTCTTCCAGCCGCGCTGCATGATTATCATTCAGTATCACACAGGCGCCTTCTTCGGCAAATTTCCTGGCGATGGCTTTGCCAATGCCACCCGCGCTGCCGGTAACCAACGCCACCCTGCCACTCAAAGCCTTAGGCCTGGGCATGCGTTGCAGCTTGGCTTCTTCCAGCAACCAATATTCAATATTGAACGCTTCCTGCCTGGGCAGGGAAGTATAAGCCGAAATGGCTTCCGCTCCGCGCATCACATTGATGGCATTGATATAAAATTCTGCGGCAACCCTTGCCGTTTGTTTGTCTTTGGCAAATGTGAACATGCCAATACCAGGATACAGGAGCACAACGGGGTTGGGATCACGTATGGCGGGACTGTCCGGATGCCTGCAGTTGTTGTAATAGTCGGCATACATTTGCCTGTAAGCAACAAACAACGGCGTTATCTTTTCTTTGATACGAACAGTATCTGTAAGATCTTCATCCGGCGCCAGGTTCAGCACCAGCGGCGATATTTTGGTTCGCAGGAAATGATCGGGACAACTGGTACCCATGGGTGCCAGCCGGTGCAGGTCTTTTGAATTGATGAATTGCAATACACGTTCATCATCGGTAAAATGGCCGATCATTCTGGTATGTGATGAACAGAAACCACGCAATATGGGAGCCAGTTTAGCTGCCTGCTGCAACCTTTCAGGCTGCGTCTGTGATTGCACAACAGCGCCGCCGAAAACAGGTCCTTTCTTACCGTCATGGTCTTCCAGGTATTGCGCGCAGCGTTCGATCACTTCCAACGTATTCAGGTAACAGGCATACGCTGTATCACCCCAGGTAAAAAGTCCATGCGATCCCAGCATGATGCCACGGATACCGGGATTGGCATCCATACAGGCTTTCAGCTGCAGGCCCAGGTCGAAGCCTGGCTTCTGCCAGTTCACCCAGCCGATGCTGCCCTGAAACAATTCTTCTGTAATTTTTTCTCCGTCTTCGGACGCGGCGATAGCGATAGCCGCATCGGGATGGAGGTGATCGATGTGTTTGAAAGGAAGGAAACCATGCAGCGGTGTATCGATGGACGGCGTTTTCGAAGCCAGATCGTAAATACAATGGTTGAACAACCCTACCATCTCATCTTCACAGGCAATACCACGGTAACGGCTTTTGAGGTTACGCAGCCGGTCTACATACAACGCAGCCAGCCCGCTTCTTTTCATCGTACCCAGGTCGCCGCCGGAGCCCTTCACCCACATCACTTCCGCCTCATCACCGGTAAGCGGATCTTCGGCCATGTCTTTACAGGATGTATTGCCACCGCCGTAATTGGTCAGTCGCAGATCAGCTCCCAACAGGTTGGAACGGTACACCAGTAAAGCCACTTCATCTCCCGCCAAAACTGCGGCTTCTGCCTCATTCCATAAATAGCTTACGTGCTTGAATTTTTCTGTTTCTATGTTCGTGTTCATGCTATAAGTTTTAGATAACACTTCTACCTGATTGTTCATTTTTCACATGTTACTGCACCGATAAAACCTGCACGGGTCCCAATAAGCCTGACGGCAGCAAAGAGGAATTTGCCTTATAAAAGGGCATAGTGGTATACGTGTATTTCTTTTGGATGCCCGGCTGCAGATCGCCGATCAAACGGTTTACCCAAAGATTGGTAACTTTTACCTGCAATATATTTTCACCGGGTTTCAATGCATGGGTTACATCTACCCTGAAAGGTTTCTTCCAAACAATACCCTGTGATTTACCATTTACAATTACTTCTGCAAGATTTTTGACATCTCCCAAATCCAACCAAAGTTTTGCATCTTTTGCAAACCAGTTCTTATCGGCGGTAATTGTTTTCAGATAAGTGCCTGTGCCGGAAAAATATTTGATGCTTTCCTCCTTATTTTCTGCCCATGACAACAGTTCATTTACGGTAATGGAAGCAGGTGCACCACGATCTTTTTGGAAATTGATGGTCCATTCCCCGTCTAGAGTTGCCAGCTTGTTTTCTGTTGCTGCAGGCAATGTAAATGAAGCGGCAGGCGCTTTGTCTTTGAATACCACAAATACGGCATCGTTAGGCTGCAGGTGCAGCGCCACTTTGGTAAACCCATGCTCGATGCTGTAAGAGACCGGTTCCGTTTTACCGGTTTCAGGATGCCATACCTGTGGCAGTTTGCCAGCAATACGAAATGTTGCTGCAATATTTTTTGCATTGTTCTGACGGTTGTTTACCCAATACACATCACGATCTGCCAGTTTTCTGTGTACATACAAAAGTTTGGTCTCCGCTTCCGGTTTACTGTAAGTAAAATCGGGCATCACCTTTAATGAAAGCAAGGCTTCACCCAACGTTTTACCTGTCATTACTTTTTCGTTGGCAGTACCCCATATTTCATTTACAGTACGCTCGAATTCGGCTTGATCGTCGCTCAACCCTGCTGCTGTTTCCGGCTTAACACCCGCAATGGTGGCACCCTCTTTAACCAGTTCCTTTATCTTACGCAAAACAGGTAGTGACATTTTTTTTGCATTGCTGTCCAGCATCAATACCTGATAGTGCATACCTGATGGTGTTACCAACTTTCCTTCTTTTACCGATAACAAATTGATCAGCGCATGGGCATTGATAAAGTCATAGTTATAGCCTTCCGGAACATCGGGCAGTTTTGCTCCGAACAGGGAAGTGATGTTGTTGTCTTCGCCATAGAAGTAAACCACATCGGCTATAAACTTACCTTGCTGCAGCAGGTAACTGCTCCGGGCCAGGTAGTCTGTCCATGCTTTCGCCTGACCTGCCCAGGTTTCATGACGGGTAAACCACTGGCCAAAAGGGCCCAGGCCCAGGCCGGGAATTTTATCATCCACCGGTTGGTGAACAGAAGTGTGGATCACAAAACGGTTGAGGCCACTGGCCAATTCCAGATCGGCCGTTGGTTTTAAATTTTCAGGAGAGTAAGACCAGGCATTGTTTGAAAAACCACCTGCCGTCAGCGATTCAGCTGCTACCAGGTTCTGGCCATAGATATGTGCTACGGATGCCGATTCGCGGATATCGGCTTGTGCCATAGTTTGGGTAGAGCCTGATGATGTCCACATAGCCGACATGGGTATAGCAGCTTTGCGTTTCACATCCATGCCATCAACAATATATACACGGCCGTTCTCGTGCGATTCGGTATAACGCTGCATACCATATTTAGCCAGGATACCGGTAAGCTGGTCGTAGTGATTCTCTGCTATCAGTTCGCCAATTGTTTTACGGAAGTCCCACAAGAATTTTTCACTTTCTTCAGCGCTTTTTATGATGATTCCGGTTAGAACCGGCATCCAGGGCAACAAGCTGTAGCCGCGCCTGTGCTGGAATTCCTGCGCCATTCCTGGCGTCCAGTTGTTTTGCCCCGCCTCGTAACTATCGGTAACCATGTATTGTAAACCCCTGGCCCCCATCAAACCCCGGGTGGCACTCTTGTATTGGTCCAGGTAGGTTTCAAAATAAGCTTTGATGGCAACAGCATCCAGTTTATCTACTTCCAAACCTGTGGCTTCGGGTGAAGCAGGATGGTTTTGTTTACCGGTAAGTGAATAACCAAAACGTACGATCTTCCAATTACCTGCTGGAGGCGTCCAGTTGAGCGTGCCATCGGCATTCATCTTGCCGGTTATATCTATGACGTCTGCCGCAGCTACAACATCAGTTGTAGCCGGCGTTGCATGCTGACTGAGATTGGTGGTGGTGGCAAAACCGGCTTTTTCTTCAAAGTGATTGATGCGCGTAACAGGATGCAATACAATTTCTGCAACTTCAGTTCCCTTGGGCAGCTTGGTGGCAGTCCCGCTCAAACTTCCATAGTTCATAGGAGCAGGAGGGTTTTTAAACGTTACACGAAAATACCTGGCAGTTGTGGCCGGAATGGTAATCGTTTGTTGCGCAACAACGCTCAGTGGAATAAACGCAATCCGGTGAAAGTTGGTACCGTCATCACTCGCTTCCAGGCTGCGGTCTTCAGATGTGCCGGCCATCCCAAAAACCCTTCTGCTGCCACCACCAACGACGGTAATGGCTTTGATGGTCTGGGGTTCCGCAAATGCATATTGAATCCAGGCAAATCCACTTGCGGAATCGGCTGGTAAAAGGCTGGTCCTGGCCAGGTCTCCATCTGTTAATTGTTCCAGGGTAAAATTCCCGCCGCAGGAACTGACTCCGGGATGCAGTTCCTGCATAGACAGATCTGCTGCCGATAGGCGATAGGCGATGACTGAAATATCTTTGTAATACTGCGGAGGCGTTACTGCTTGACCGGTAGCACCAAAAGCCGGTTGAACCGGTATATTCTGAAAATCGCCGGTAGTAGCCGGAGGCTTTGGCAGGCTACCGGTAAAAGGCTCACCGCCCTTTATCCGTATCTCGTTCCACACCAGTTTTTTCATGCCGTCTTTAGCAGGCACCCAGGGACCGCCACTTTCACTCCAGCCGGGAGAGCCGGCGATGGCCATTTCCAGATGCAGTGAATCTGCGAGCTTTGCAGTAAAATGAAATGCATCTTTCCATTCTGGTGTCATATAACTCAATCGCTTCTCCACTATTTGCGGTGTATTCAACGATGCGTCAAAATTCTGAAACCCGCCAATGCCAGAGCGGTGCATCCATAAAAGGTCCTTGGCAATGCCATCTTTGGTAATGTTACCATTCATCCAATGCCACCATACGCGAGGCTTTGCAGCATTGGGGGGTGCTATAAACCCTTCCAGTAAACCATCGTTTTTTTTTGTTTGGGAAAAACCAGTGATTGATAAAAGGGAAGCGGCAGAAAATATAATCAGCTTTTTCATCGGTTACTGTTTTATTTTTTATTGCGGATTCTGTGCGAGGTTATCGAGCGTTACTTCTTTTTGTGGGATCAGCAACAGCAACTTATTCGGATTGACGTTATAGGAACCGATAGGATAAGGTTGCGTGGGTTTCAGCAGTTTTTCCCTCGCACCGTTTGCATTCATGACTGCTACCGCTTTTCCTGAACGAACAAGATCATACCAGCGATGGTTTTCAAAAGCCAGCTCAACCTGCCGTTCTTTGAAAATAAGGTCGCGCAGTGTTGCCTGGTCGATCACCGCAATGGGCAATAATCCTGTTCTCGAATGTGCATGCACCCGGTTCAGGTAGGTTAGGGAAGATGCCTGGTCGCCCGATTCATTGAGGCATTCGGCAATCATCAACAACACATCGGCATAACGATATACCGGAAAATTGTCGTTGGTTCTGCCAATGTCGGCAGGGGCGTGGTTGTATTTTTTAATATAAGGGATCATTTTCCCCTTGAGAGGGTCTGACGGATTCATGGAAATAAAATCAGTGCCGATGGAAATGTTTTTGCGCAGGTCGGTACTGTCATACGCATCGATGAGATCCTGCGTTGGAATATTCCATCCACCCGGATTGGAAGTAGTTTTGGGATCTTTTGTGACGGCGCTTCCCGAAGTCCATGGCGCAAACTGGTACATGAATGTGCTGGAGAGCTGCGGATCTGACCCCAGGTACTGGATCTCAAAAATAGATTCTGCATTGTTTTTATTGGCCGGGTCAAAAATGGCAGCATAGCTGGGCAGCAGCTGGTAGCCGATTGCTTCCACTTTTCTCAGTTCCGTAAGCGCTTCCGTTGTTTTTTTACGGGTCAGATACACTTCCGCCAGCATCGTTCTGGCAGCCCCTTCCGTGGCCCGTCCTACATCTGCTCCTGTGTATTTTTTGGGAAGCTTACTGGCTGCATCTGTTAAGTCGGCAATGATCTGGGTATATATATCATCTACAGAAGCTCTCCCCTTAGACTTGGTTTGATCGGTGGTTTGTGTTGATGTGATCCGCAGCGGAACACCACCCCATTGGCGCACGAGGGTGAAATAATGAAAAGCCCGCAGAAATTTCATCTCACCGGTGTATTGGTTTTTATTGGCATCCGGCATATTGACTGTACCAATATGATCGAGCACTTCATTGGCACGGTCGATGCCGGTATACAAACGCTGCCAGAACGTACTCAACGGTTCATCTGTTGCCTGTGACACAAACTGTTCCATCAGTTCCCGCTGCTCCAGTCCGCGGTTTGTATTGTTGTAATGAAAAGTGGTATTGTCTGAACGCATCTCTCCGAATATCCAGTAGTCGGCCAGCCCCATTTGCAATACCGAGTTATAGGCGCCATTGACAGCCTGTTTGACCTGCGACTCGTTGCTGAAAAAATTAGAAGCGCTGATGATGCTTTCCGGATCACGCTGTAAGAAATCTTTGGTACAACTGCCCATGAACAGTGAAACGGATAAGGCAGATAAGTATAGATAATTATGCTTTTTCATTGTTGTGGTTTTAAATGTTTTCCATAGAAATACTAAAAAGTGAAGTTGACGCCCACTGTATAGATACGTGCCAAAGGATAACCAACAAAGTCTTCACCCGGCACCAGCGCGTTGGTACTGGCGTTACCTGAGATCGTATTCCTGCTGATCTCGGGGTTGCCTCCGCTGTAGTTGGTGAAAGTGGCCAGGTTCTGTGCACTCAGGTAAATACGTGCCTGGTGTATGACTTTGGACCTTTGCAACAGTTTGGCACCCACTGTATAACCCAATGTAATGTTTTGAATGCGCATAAAACTTCCATCTTCTACCCATGATGAGTTAACATCCCTGTACATAACCCTGGCGCCGTTGGTAGTAGGCGTTTTGCCATCTCCCGGGTTCTGCGCCGAGCGCCAGCGATTGAAATAATATTCATGGGTAACATTGAATACACCATCGATATTGTTCAGGAACTGTTTCGATGTTTTCAGTATCTGGTTGCCCTGCGAACCCACCAATACAACATTCAGGTCGAACTGCTTATAGCTGAGGTTGTTGGTAATGCCGTAAATGAAATCGGGTTGTGGTTTGCCAAGTACGGCAAAATCTTTGAAAGGCTCTACCACACCATTGCCGTCTATGTCTTTGTATTTGATAGATCCTTCAATAGAAGAAACATGCTTGGGCACTTTGGGATCCATGATATCTGCTTTGCTGTAAACTCCGTCGATCACATAACCAAAGAATTCTGCAATGGGGTGCCCTACCTGGGTAATATGCGTAAAGTTGCCTTCTCCGCTGCGTCCGCTGTAAATGGGTGCATTGTTATCATTCAATGCCAGCACTTTGTTTTTGTTGAACGCGATATTGGCGCTGGTAGTCCACTTGAAATCTTTCTTAGCGATATTGGTTGTAGTGATGCCAATTTCTAAACCCTGATTCTGGATCTTACCGGTATTGATGGTGGCCGTAGTAAAGCCGGAATTCAACGGTAATTCTGTGTTGTACAAATTGTTCCGGCTGATCCGGTTGTAATAATCAATGGTAATATTCACTTTTCTGTTGAACAGGCTAAAGTCGGCACCCAAATCAAACTGGCTGGCTTCTTCCCAGGTCAAATTGGGATTGTTCAGTGAAGTAACCACCCGTCCGCTCGCAATTTGTCCGCCGAAAACATAATTGAGGGTGTTTACATTCGACAGGTAAGTGTAGTTACCGATGTTGTAGTTACCCGACAATCCATAGCTCGCACGCAATTTGAATTCATTCATCCATACAATGTCTCTCAGGAACTTTTCCTGTGAAACCACCCAGCCAATGGCTGCAGAAGGGAATGTACCATAACGCCTGTTTTGGCCAAAACGTGAAGAGCCATCTGAACGGATCGTTCCGGTCAAGATGTATTTGTCTTTATAAGTATAATTAACACGGCTCAGGTAAGAGATGACCGCCCATTTCTGGATATCCTGGTTCCAGGCGCTGACCTGCGTGGCAGCGTTGATAGATTGAACCGTATTATCGGGGTAGTTGCGCGCTGTGAGCGAGACAACATTCGACTTTTCACTTTGCGCCGAATATCCCGCTACTATATTCAATCGATGATTGGTTCCGAAAGATTTATCGTAAGTAAGCAGTATCTCCGACAGGTAGTTGAACCTGTCACCACGCACTGTATTGGAAAAGGGCACTACCGGAGGCGGTGCATTCAAACCGGTAGGTACAAAATCGGGGTTGAACATGAATGAATTGAACTCGTTGTAGTCAATATTCATGCTGTATTTGGCTGTAAGTCCGCGCACCATCTGCCATTCTGCATAAGCATTTCCCAATCCTCTGAAGTTCTTCAACCTTGTGCCCGCAAATTCCAGCACATTGAGCGGGTTGCCCATGCCTAAAGTGCCGGGCGACTGTATAAAGGGAATGCGTTTGCCATTTGCATCGGTTATGGGTATCAACGGACTCAACCAGTTGGAACTGGCCAGCAAATCGGTGAAGCCATTCTCGAAGTTGGATAATTGCTGGACACTGTATGTGGGTGCCAGATTCAACCCTATTTTCAACTTCGTGCCCAGGTTGGTTTCTACGTTTGTTCTGATGCCATAGCGTTCATATCCTGTATAACGTACCGTACCATCCTGCTTCAGGTAATCGAGTGAAACCAGGTAACGGCTATTGTCTGAGCCACCGCTGATGCTGGCATTGATATTATGCTGCATGGCATCCTTCAGCAATGCATCATACCAGTTGGTGCCCGTGCCATATTGAGCAGGGTTGCGGTATTCAACAGGAATATCTGTATCGGCAGGTACCTGTCCGCGCGCCGCAAAAGCATCAATAATGATCTCTTTCCTGAACTGCGCGAACTCCCTTGCATTCAACATATCGGGTCGTCCTTTCTGTGGAACCTGTTGCAAGCCGGTATAGGCATTGACATTCACAACCGGCAAACCTTTTTTACCACGCTTGGTCGTAATCACCACTACACCATTTGCGCCCCTTGAACCATAAATAGCGGTGGAAGAAGCATCTTTCAAAATCGTAACGGACTCTATATCATTCGGGTTGATGGAAGCCAGTGGGTTGGACAATTGACCGCTTGCCGATGGCAGTGGAAAACCATCTACCACAAACAACGGCTGGTCGCCTGCCCCGATAGAGCCAGAGCCTCTGATCTTAATATTTGTACCTCCACCGGGTGTTCCTGTAACAGAACTGATCTGCACACCAGGCACCTGCCCCACGAGTTTCTGGTCAATACTTGATACAGGCGCATCTTTAAAAGAATTGGCAGAAACAATAGACAAAGCGCCGGTAACATCCTTTTTTCGCTGCTGTCCGTATCCTACCACAATAACATCTGACAGTGCCTGTGCCTCTCCGTTCATACGGATGTTCAGGCTCACCGGCTGGTTGCCATCAACAACAGCCTTTACTTCTTTTGTTTCAGCACCTACATAAGAAACAACCAGTATATAATTACCGTTGTTGAGGTTTTTTAAGAGGAAAATACCATCGGCTCCCGCGCTGGTGCCGCGCTGGCTTCCTTTGATCATGACAGAAGCGCCACTGGCAGGCTCTCCCTTGGAGTCGGTTATTTTACCAGAGATAGAACCGGATTGTGCATGCACCGCAGAAGCGATGAATGTAAGCATAAGGCAAAACAGCCCAATGGCCAGATTTGGCCATGTTAGTTTTTGTTTCATTTGGCAAGCGTTTGTAGGGTTTCGAATCTATTAAAGCGTGGTCTCTAATTTTTGACAAGGTAGAAACAGGCAGACTGTTTACTGTCCTGCGCTTACTGCACTGTCCTGTTCCATCCCGTATTGAAATGATGGGTTATTGCGTAACAGATAAAAGTTTTACTGGGCCTAATAATCCAGATGGCAACAGCTTTGAATTCGCCTGGTAAAAAGGCATTGTTGTATATGTGATCTTATGAACAACATCCGGTTGTGCATCTCCGATCAGGCGGTTTACCCAAAGATTGGTAACCTTGATATCTATTGCGTTGTCTCCCGCCTTCAAAACATCTTTTAGGTTCACACGGAAGGGCTGCTTCCAAACAATACCCAGTGTTTTTCCATTGACTGTTACTTCAGCCAGGTTCTTTACTTCACCAAGGTCCAGCCACAAAGATGATTGACTTGCTAACGATGTTTTATCAACAGTAAGTGTTGTATGGTAAGTAGCTGTTCCTGAAAAATATTTTATACCAGGGTCTGCATGAGTAGTAAAAGAAACAAGTTCATTCATGTTAATCGATTCAGGCGCTCCCCTGTCTTTTTGAAAATGTACCTGCCAGGGCCCATTTATTGTTGCCAGTATTTTTTCAACAGCAGCAGGCTGTGTAAACAGATGTGTTGTTGCTTTTTTTCTGAAAACAACAAACACTGCATCGTTTGGCGTTAGCGAAAGTTGCACACTGGTAACGCCATTTACTCTTTTATACGCAACTTTTTCCGACACGCCTGTTTCTGCATGCCATAATTCCGGTTCTCTTCCGGTGATACGGAAACTTGCCTCCAGGGCTTCGTTTTTATCGTTCCGGTTATTCACCCAGTACAGATCTCCATCGGCCAGTTTGCGGTGTACATATAAAAGACGGGTATCGGTTGCTGGCTTTGTATATGCAAAGTCTGGAACAATGTTCAGGGCCGTCAATACTTCTTTCAATGGTTTATCTATCAATACATTTGCACGACGGGTATTCCATATCTCATCTGTCAACGTTTTAAATGTCGACTGATCATCGCTCAGACTGGGCGTACTTTCCGGCCTCACACCGGTAATGATTGCTCCTGCTTTTACCAGCGCATTCAATTTTCGTAAAACAGGAAGGCTCATTTTCCTGGCATTGCTGTCCAATACCAACAGGCGATAAGTCATGCCGCTGGGTGTAACCAGTTTACCTTCTTTTACAGTGAGCAGGTTAATCAGTGCATCGGCATTGATGAAATCATAATTATAACCCTCCGGTACCTCCGGTGGCTTTTTGCCGAACAGCGCGGTGATGTTATTGTCTTCTCCATAGTAATAAACGATATCTGCCACAAATTTCCCCTGCTGCAACAGGTAAGAGCTGCGGCTGAGATAAGTAGTCCATGCCATGGCCTGCTCTGCCCATGTTTCATGGCGATTGAACCACTGGCCAAAGGGTCCAAGACCCAGGCCGGGTATTTTATCATCCACAGGCTGGTGAACAGAGCAATGAATAACAAAGCGGTTCAGGCCGCTGGCCAGTTCCAGATCGGCGCTGGGCTTTAAAGATTGAGGATCGTATATCCATGCAGCTGCAGGAACACCTAAGGCAGTCAACGATTCGGCAGCTACCAGATTCTGGCCATAAATATGTGATACGGAAGCAGACTCGCGAATATCCATGGTATGAGCCGTTTGGTCGTTGTGGTTGATGAATATGTTGGGGGTCCACAATGCCGACATAGGCACTGCGGCAGTCCTTTTCACCTCCATGCCATCAGCAATCAAAGCCCTTCCGTTTTCGTGCGATTCTGAGTACCGTTTCATGCCATATTCTTTCAGAATACGGGTTAGCCCGTCGTAATGGTATTCAGCAACCATATCGCTCAGGGTTTTTCTGAAGTCGAACAGGAACTGTTCGCTTGCTTCAGCGCTCTTCACAATATGTCCGGTTAAAACAGGCATCCAGGGAATCATGCTGTATCCGCGGCGTCGGTGGAATTCAGCGGGCATATTGCCTGTCCAGTTTTGAGCACCCGCTTCCCAACTATCGGTAATGATGTATTGCAAGCCACCTTTATCGCCCATCAGACCACCGGTAGCTTTTTTATATTGATTGAGGTAATTGGTAAAATAATCCCTGATGGCCAGTGGATCCAATTTATCTACTTCCGGGCCTGTGGCTTCGGGAGAAGCCGGATGGTTATCGATGCCCAGCAGAGAATAACCAAAACGGATGATCTTCCATTCACCGCCTGACGGGGCCGTCCAGTTCAATGTACCATCAGCATTCAATTGATGGGTAAGATCGATCACATCGTTAAGAGCTACCGGATCATTAGCAGGAGCTGTCGCTTTTTCATACAAACCGGTGGCTGGTGCAAAGGCATCTTTTTCTTCAAACATCTGGATGCGTGAAGCGGAGTGCAAAACAATTTCTGCTATTTCGGTGCCTGGGGGCGTGACCGGCGGTGTATTGACACCTACCAGGGCCTGGAAAGGGTTGCCTTGTGCCGGAGGGTTCCTGACGGTTATGCGAAAACAGGCCGCCCTGGTTTCAGGTATGGCAATGGTTTGCTGTAATATGCTGCCAATGGGAATATGACAAACAAGTCTGAAATGAATACCATCATCACTGGCTTCCAATGCGCGCGCATCGTTGGCATCGCCCCCCCTGCCAAAGAGTCCCGGTTTGCCACCGCCTACCATAGTGATAGCCTTGATGGTTTGTGGTTGAGGAAAAGCAAACTGTATCCAGGCATATCCGTTTATGGAATCCCTGGGCAGCAGGTGGCTGGTGGCCAGGTCGCCGTCTGTTAACTGATCCAGGGTAAAATTTCCTCCGCTGGAACTAACAACAGCTCCTAATTCTGCTAGTGATTGGTCTGTTGCAGGTAATTTGAAAGCGATCACAGCAACATCCTTGTAAAAGACAGGAAGTTTGGTGCGTTCAACAGACAGTATCATATCCGATTGTTTCGGTATGTTCTGAAAGGGGCCGGTAGTACCGGAAGGCGCGTCTATTTTGATACGGGAAGTGCCGCCTTTTACGCGCAATTCTTTCCATACAATTTTTTTCATCCCGTTTTCCGGTTTTACCCAAGGCCCTCCGCTCTCGCTCCATCCCGGAGAACCTGCGATGGCCATCTCCAGCTTCAGTGAATCGGCCAGTTTCGTAGTGAACCGAAAAGCATCTATCCAATCAGGCGTCATGTACGTCAGGCGTTGCTTCACAATCTGGGGTGTCATTAAACTGGCATCAAAGTTTTGAAAACCACCCACCCCCGAGCGGTGCATCCATTCAAGGTCTTTGCGTATTCCGTCTTTTGTAATATTACCATTCATCCAATGCCACCATACCCTGGGTTTAGCCGCATTGGGAGGCATCGTAAATCCGGTGTAGAGATCATCTTTTTGCTGAGAGCCTTTTGTTTGTGAATAGCAATAGATGCATACGATCATTGTTGAGAAAACAGCAAGGAGTTTTTTCATGTTGGCAAGCGTTTGTTGATGCAGGAATCAGTCTGGGAAGGAATCCCGGGCACTGAACAAGGTAGAAACAAACAAGAGATAAACTGTCCTGTGCTTACTGCACTATCCTGTACCATCCTGCATGACGACTACAAAAAAGAAATAGTGCTTACATTCACACTATATACTAATAATGTCATCTGAAAATATATACAACGTCGTTCGCATCGATGAGCAATCCATTACACCTAAATACCTTCAGCTCACGAATTCAGTGCTGCAAGCTATTGAGGAAGGAAAAATTGAAAAAGATTACTTGCTACCTTCTATCAACGAGATGAGTTATGAGCTGGAAATATCAAGGGATACAGCAGAGAAAGCATACAAACAGTTAAAGTCACTGGGTATCATCGGGTCGGTTCCTGGCAAGGGTTATTTTGTTACCAAGACAGACTACAAACAAACGATCAAAGTATTCCTGTTGTTCAATAAGCTGAGTTACCATAAAAAGATCATTTATGATTCTTTTGTTGCTACGCTGGGTGAGCAGGCAATGATTGATTTTTACATTTACAACAACGATTTTCCTCTTTTCAAGAAATTATTGCAGAACCGGAAAGGTGATTATACCCACTATGTTATCATTCCTCATTTTCTGGAGGGTGGTGAAAACGCTGCACAATTGATCAATGAACTTCCTGCTGGCCGCCTCATACTGATGGATAAACTGATCGATGGCATTAACAACAAGTTCGGTGCTGTATACGAACATTTTGAAAGCGACATTTTTCAAGCGCTCAGGGAAGCGTTGCCCAAATTAGAAAAATATGATACTATCAAGATCATTTTCCCCGCTTATACTTATTTTCCTGAAGAAATACTGCTTGGGTTCCATTCTTTTTGCAGCGAATATGCTTTTGCCCATAAAGTAGTTCACGAGATTGCCAAGGAGCCCATCCAGGAAGGAGAAGTTTATATCAACCTCATGGAAGATGACCTGGTGGTGTTGCTGGACAAAATTCAGCAGACCAAGCTGGAAGTAGGCAAGAATGTAGGCATCATCTCTTATAATGAAACTCCCTGGAAAAGATTTATCCTGAACGGCATCACTACGATTTCCACCGATTTTGTAAAAATGGGCGAGATCGCTGCCAAACTGGTACTTAACAACGAGCGAACAAAGATGGCTGTGCCTTTTTCCATCAATTTGAGGAATTCATTGTAGCTTTTACGGGTAAATATTACTCAGTTGCAGTTTAATCGTCTTTTTTGCAAAGCCGGGTGCGTCAGTGCCGATACCTGGTAAGATCTTGAAAAAACCAATATTCGGACCGGCGCTCCCGGCTTGTTTCGTTTCATACACACTTCAGGTTTAGGATACTTTGATACGTTCACCCGTTGCGTCGAACATATCCATTAAGTTACCTGCTACATGGTCATCATCTTTTTTCTCCAGCTTGATGAACACATCATATCCTTGGGCGCTAAAATAAACTGTGACTGATTTTTCCTTTTCTTCCACTTTTGTAAACTGGGTAGTATCGGGTTTTTCTTTTGAAGTAAGATAGCCCGTAAGTTTACCGTCTTTACGTTCCAGGTTGAAGATCATTTTACTGTCGCCATTCGGAGTACCTTTTACTTCTATATTCCACTTGCCAATAAAATAATCAGGGGCAGAAGGCGTTTGCGCCCTGGTTTGCAAAGACAAAGCCAATAAGAATAAGGCAGAAAAAAAAGAGCAAAGCTTTTTCATAATCGTAATTGTTTTGTTATTAATGTTTGAGTTTAAACGTGAATAGCGGCTGCTTTTTCTTTGACTCGCATCTTGGTAAGATGTTGGATATGCGCTTCAAGCAATTGAAGGCCTTTGGGAGTGCAAAAGCCTCTGATCATCACTGCAATGGTATTGAGCAAAATATCGAAAGATGTTGTCTTGAACTGGTTGAATTGCCCTTCGCGGGCGATGGCTTTGAACAAAACAGATATGGCTTCAAAAATCACTTCCGTGATGATGCCATGCAGGAAAAGGTCTTCCGCAATTCCCCTCTGAATGATTTGGATCAGTTGTTTCTTGTATTTTTTGGTCAGCAATGCCTCGTATTGCTCATGCAATGCAGGATAGTAATAACGTAAATCCTGGTAAAAGATCTTATTAACATTGTACTCTATTTCAATGCCTGAATACCAGAGATCAAAAAACAAGGCGACCGTGTTATACGTAGCCAGCCTTTTTTCCCATTCTTTAAAGCTTTGTTTATAAAGCAAGTATAAAGCTTCTTCTAACAACTGCTCTTTATTGGCAAAATATTTATACACGGTTTTGGTAGAAATACCGAGTGGTTCGACAAGCTTTTGGATAGACACTTTACGAATGCCGTAATGCAGGAATTGCTGAAGCGAGGTTTGGAGTATCTCTTCTTTCATCTGGCAGGAATGGAAAATAAACAGTGTTAAATATTTTCCACTCAAAGGAAGTGGAAAATATTTATACAAAAAAATTTTCCTTTAAGATTTTCCCAGAAAAACTTGCAACTATAAAGTTGCGTATTTATATTTGCAACCATAAAGTTGCATATTATGGTTATGATAGCCCGTCGCGATGTCTTCCAGGCCATCGCCGATCCTACCCGCAGAACGATCTTAAGCCTCCTGTTGGCCCAGGCCATGACACCCAATGCGCTGGCCGAACATTTTAACAGCAGCAGGCAGGCCGTATCGAAACATGTGAGCGTACTGGCCGATTGTGGCCTGGTACGTCAGGAGCAATCAGGCCGCGAAATTTATTATCACCTCAACACACAAAAAATGAAAGAGATCGATGCATGGCTCGAACCTTTCCGCAAACTATGGGAAGGTCGCTTCGGCCAATTAGATACCCTACTTGATAAACTTAAAAAACAATAACAATGATCAACACACTTGAAACCAAGATCACGAGAGACCCTTCGGGTAAAAAATTGATTGTGACGAGGGAATTCAACGCTCCGCTCGAAAAAGTATGGAGGGCATGGACAGAGAGCAGCTTGCTCGATGAATGGTGGGCGCCCAGGCCTTACAAAACCGAGACCAAATCTATGGACTTCAAAGCAGGCGGACGTTGGCTCTATGTGATGGTGAGTCCGCAAGGCGAACAACACTTTTGCAAAGTGAGTTTCAAAAGCATCGAGCCTCAAAAAAGTTTCACTGCGATAGACAGTTTTTGTGATGAAAACGGAAACGATAGCGGTATAGCGCCTTCCATGCATTGGTACACACGCTTCCAGACTGCAGGCGATGGCACGCTGGTAACGGTGGAAGTGAGTTTTGACAGTGCAGCCGACCTGGAAAAGATTGTGGAGATGGGCTTCCAGCAAGGATTCACCATGGCACATGGCAATCTCGACGAATTGCTGGCGAAATATTAAACGCATTTTTAACAGCCCCGGGCCCATGCAAACGCTTAATTTTAATAGCATAAAACCAACCCTTATGCTATCTAACAGAAGAAATTGGCTGAGGCAAATGGGCCTGGGTGCTTTAAGTATCAGTGCTTCCCGCCTGAATGTTTTTGCAGAGAAACCATCTCCCTATGCGTTTCACAAACTCTCTTCCGGTGAAAATCTCATCAGACTCCGTTCGAATGAAAACCCTTATGGCCCTTCGCCCATGGCCCGTGTTGCCATGAATGAACACGTCAATACGAGCAACCGGTACAATTGGGATTTATACCCCGAATTGATCGACGCAATTGCCCGCAAAAACAATCTTACGCCTGGTTATATCTTGTTGGGTGCAGGCTCAACAGAAGTGCTTGACCTGACTTCCAGATTAGCCGCGCTGAATAAAGGTAGTTTTGTGATGTCGCTTCCCACTTATCCTTTCTGGTCTGCGACCCTGGAAAACCTGGGATTAAAAAAAATCAGTGTTCCGCTGACAGCCGATAAGAAGAATGATCTGCCAGCCATGTTGAACGCCATCCAGCCAGATACACAACTTGTTTACCTGTGCAACCCCAATAATCCTACTGGAACGATTTGTAAACATGATGAGCTCGTACATTTTATCCAGGAAGCATCTAAAAAAGCATGGGTATTGGTAGATGAAGCTTATATCGATTTTACCAGTGAACAATCTTTATCGCACCTGGTGAGCGAAAACAAAAAACTGGTGATTGCCAGAACATTTTCCAAGATATATGGACTCGCGGGTGCGAGGGTAGGATATGCAATGGCAAACCCCGATACCATTGAACTGCTCAGCCGGATGCAGTCATGGCCCAATGGCGGCATTAGCGTGGTTTCTGCAGCAGCGGCACTGGCTTCATTGAAAGACGAGGCTTTCGTGAAGCAAACATATACATTGAACCAGGAGGCCAGGAGCTTTACCATTGAGCAAATGGAGCTACTGCATATTCCCTGCATTCCATCGCACACCAATTTCATTTATTTTTCATTGGTCAACCATCAGCAGGATTTCTTTGCACAATTGAAACAGCACAATATCCTGGGAACCGATATTTATGAAAAGCAAGGTAAATGGTCACGAATTACGGTGGGTACAATATCTGAAATGCAGAAACTGATCAACGCTATTGATACAGCACATGCTTAAACCGTCTGGCCAATAAAGCAGTTGCTTTTGCAGCATCTATATCTGCAACGATCACGCCTGCCTCGCGGTATGGTGCGTGTGTTATACAAGTGCCATCTGGTGCAATGATGGAACTCGCAGAGTCTGGATAAAGCGAAGCATAATTGCAACTGGCAAAATAAATAGTGTTCTCCATAGCCCTTAACATGGCTGCCTTTTCATAATAGGGATTCTCTTTGGCGCCCCATTCCATAAGCGTTACTCCATTGGTATTACTGCCGGTGAAATGCGGGTGAAACACAATGCTGGCACCTTGTTGCGCAGCCCATCTTACAGATTCGGGATACCGGAAGCCTTCATGGCAGATGGTGATGCCAAATCGCAGTCCTTTTACTTCAAAAATATGCCGCTCTGTTCCCGCAACCCATAGTTCATCTTCAGTAGGATCTAACTGGTTCTTTGTCTGGAAGCCCAACACGTCACCTTTATCAGAGATCACATGGGCAATATTCATTATTCCGTTCGGGCTATGCCAGTCCATCGGCACAATGATCGCAATGGCATATTTTGCTGCAATGGCGCATACTTTATCAAGCGCCGATTGCAACGATTCATGCGAGCGATCTTCAGCAGCGTATCCCATACCAGGATAACCTGGCAGATACGATTCCGGGAAACAAATGATTGCGGCTTGTTGCTGTGCGGCTTCTTTCGCCAGCTTTTCAAGCTGGTACAATCCATCTGCAATAGAAGCAGGAAACGGAGGTGAAGCCAATGCAATTTTCATACTGCAAGTAAGTACAATTTCTTTAGAAAACAATTCCCAGTTATGTCTATTAAAATGAAGTCAGCTATCTGCAAAATTTTGTAAAATCAATACTTCTTCTGCGACTGAACCCCAAGTATTGATACAACCGGATGGCCCTTTCATTGCTTTGGGCTACATGCAAGAATGGAACGATGCCTTGTTCCAGGTTTTTATTAGATACAAATGCTACCAGTTGTTTTGCAAAACCACGGCCGGCAAAATCAGGATGTGTAACAACAGCACTGATTTCTGTAAATCCATCCATTCGCATCCGTTCACCGGTAACTGCAACCAGGCGGCCTTCAAACCGGATACCRAAATAATCTCCCATCAGRCGGGTGTTATGTTTATAGTAACCTGGTTGCACTAAGTTGATCAGTTCGTACACCTCATCTTCATTGGCTTCGCCTAAAGGTATTATGGTTTCAGTAATAGGTGTAGCGATATGGGCACTACAAACCATTTGTTCGCACGCCAATCTTGTCAGTAATGAGTAATGCGCAGGTAGCTGCGGCAGATCACCGATGATGAAAAAGGGTTCATGCTGTTGAATCAGTTGATCAAACTGATCTTGCACACTTTCATTTCCAGTCTGATACGCTGTAAAGGCAACCACATCTGGCCGGTATCTTTTCACGACTGTATTGCCTATCGCAAATGCTGCATGCGTTTCTGTAAGCGCATGCCAGGCAGGGTTATCTAGCTTATGGTATTCCTTGCTCATCTATTCAGATAACAAGTTAGCACATTTTCAAAATTGCATGAATCCCTTATTAACTTTACCATTGTATGTCCGGCGTTTATCATTGGTTCACCAGGTTATCGGTCAGGCACAAAACTTTACTGTTACTGGCYATAGGCTTGCTGTTGGCCGGRTTGATCAATTATTATCTTTTTCAACCMCRRATACTGWTCYTCGAACCATTCCATCCTGTTCGAAGGTCATTGAATGATCATTCTTTTTTACAGCTKTTTTTAATTGGCTACTTTTCCGATGCTGCRTGGTGCAGCGCGCTGATGCTGGTAACCGTTGTACTTTCCGAACACAGGGTATTGTATTTCAGGAATAAATTGCTTATCTTCCTATTGCCATTCGCCATAGAAGCAGCACAGGGGTTCGGATTGCTCAAAGGAACATTTGACTGGTACGACCTCCTCACTTACGGATCAGTGGAATGCGCATCCATTATCCTTTTCCCAAGTCTAATATTYCCCCTGTATGAAAAGAAATAAAGCAGACCTGCTGTCGTTTACCATTGTATTGACTTTTCTGTTGATGGCGGTTGCCAGCGCGCCTCCTCGCCAAACTTATCATTCCAAACCCCAGCCTTGCACCAAACACCAACCCATCAATTATAGCCCCGTGTTGGTGAAAGTCAACATCACTGGCAGTTATAACATGAAGGATATAACAGAGGTACAACGCATACGACCCACCCTCGTACTGGACGATCTCAACATTGCAAATTATTCCAAGTACAAACTGGCCGATGGCGTTACRCCCAACCTCAACCTGTACATTACGCTCAACAATGATAACTACGGGCACTATGGCGCTTCCGTAACCGCTTATGTGTATGATGGTGATTTTAACTTTACCATCAATACCGATTATGTGACCCTGGAAAAACTCTATTCCGATATTGCCTATAAGATCAATGGCTATGTCACCGGGGGATGGTGTAAGAATTGCCCCAGTCCGTGTGTGATCAATTGATCATCAGAGCCTTGAATAAYCCATCAAAATAATGCTACCGTCATSACYTGGGCTTCATGAATAAAATCAGTATATTCATTCATAAACCATCGCTATGAAAAAAGTAAAAATCGCTTACTGGATCGTAACTGGCATCCTGTGCCTGATGATGACTTTCAGCGGCATAGTGAATGCCATGAGTACACCTGAATCAATTACATTATTCAAACACCTCGGCTATCCCAACTACCTCATTCCCTTCCTGGGTATTGCCAAATTGCTGGCAGTAGTTGCCATCTTGTTTCCAGGSTTTCCGCGACTCAAAGAGTGGGCTTATGCCGGTTTGATYATTGACYTTACCGGAGCGCTTTACTCATCGATTTCCGTAGGTGATCCCGCATCGCAATGGAGCTTCATATTGATCGGACACCTGTTGGTATTCGCGTCTTATATTTTATATCACAAGAAGAAAGCGGTACCTGCCAGTTAAACGGCGATCATTTCTTTATTGTACCGGTTGCGATAAGCCACCGGTGAAAGACCTGTTACCTTACGGAAAATGGTTCTGAAGGCTTTGGTATCGGAATAGCCTACTTCATACATGACTTCGTTGATGTTTTTGCGGCTGAGTTCAAAATCTTTCTTGGCCGCTTCTACTTTCACACGCTGGATGTATTCGGCAACCGTATTGCAGGTGGCTTTCTTGAAGCGTCGTTCAAAACTGCGGCGGCCTAATGAGAGCATAACAGCTAATTGGTCTACCGTTATTTTTTCCTGGAAATTGGCTTCGATGAATTCCTGCGCTTTTTTGATGGGCTCGTCTTCGTGTTCCTTCTGACCCCTAAACACTGTAAAAGGCGATTGTGTATTCTGGTATATCTCTATGAGGAAATATTTGGAAGCCATCACCGCCATCTGCCTGCTGGCATATTTTTCTGTCAGATAGATCAACAGGTTCCAGTAAGATTTGGCGCCGCCGCTGGAGTAGATGCCATTTTCGTCGGTCACAATTTTATCATCCACCAGGTTCACCTGTGGGAACATATTCCTGAACTCTCTGGCGTACATCCAATGCGTAGAGCATTTTTTACCCTCCAGCAAACCGGTGGCAGCCAGGAGAAAAGCRCCGATACAAAGGCTGGCTACTTCAGCGCCTGCGCGATGTTGCTGCACAATCCAGGGTATGAAATCCTTGTTGATCTCAATGGCGTCTTTCATATCACCACTCAGCGCCGGGATAATGACAAGGTCTGTCTTTTTCACTTCATCCAAYAAGGCATCGGTGTTTACTGTAAAAGAACCATCGTGCAGGGGAACCTTGCGGTCAAGGCCCACCAATTGTATCTTGTACATGGGCGGTTGCCGGGCCGACAGGAGAAAATCATTCAAAGATTGAAACAGGTGCCTGGGGTCGTCGACACTGCYTAATACGGCTCCGCGAGGTACGATAATGGATATATGTTTCATCCGTTGTCTTTTATTTTATTTTGGTCGGATGGAACCTCGCAATGACATCCCGCTAAATGTAAGATAATGATCATGCTCGGTTTCATGTTATAAAGATACAAAAATCGGTGTCGCAATCAACCCCATAGATTGCCGTATTACCACCACTTTTCTCTGGAAAAGCCTGTTAGCTTTGTGAAACTATCAATCYTTAAAACAAAAATCATTGGCCATGCAACACATGAATCCTTACATCAACTTCAACGGCAATACCGAAGAAGCCTTCAATTTTTATAAATCTGTTTTCGGCGGTGAATTCGCCTTCGTACAGCGTTTCAAAGACGTGAAAGACCAGCCCGGCTGCTCCAATGTTCCCGAGCAGGACATGAACAAGATCATGCACATCGCACTGCCCATCGGTAAAAGCGGTATGCTCATGGCAACAGATGTACTTACTTCAATGGGCCAGCCGGAGGTTTCGGGCAATAATATTTCTATTGCGTTGAGTCCGGATAGCAAAGCAGAAGCCGATAAGGTTTTCAGCGGCCTTTCTGCAGGCGGACAGGTAATTGTGCCGATGAGTGATATGTTCTGGGGCGCTTATTTTGGCATGTTTATAGATAAGTTCGGTATCCAGTGGATGCTCAATTTCGATCAGAAAGTCAATGGATAATGGTGGAAGTTTTTAAAACGAATGTTGTGAAGCAGGAGCAGGCCCGTCAATTGCTGGGCCTGCTCCTGCAACGTTTTCCTTCAAGCAAGATCAATTTCGACCTGGAGGATTGCGATAAGATACTGCGCCTGGAAGGGCACGATTTCATCGTTGATGATGTGATGCGCCTGGTCAGGAAGGAAGGTTTTGCCTGCTCCGTGTTGGATTAAGCTCATCTGATACAATATTTACAATACCGGCTTTCATTTTACGGGCATAGGAGCGAATCTGTACTGCATACACCAACGCCCTCACCAACACCAGCACAGCACCGATGTAAATGATGAAGAAAGTGCCATCCTGCGAAGAAGGGGGCGTATAAGCTGCTCTCTTACGTCCGGGTTTGGCAAACGGCGCCTTGGCTTCTCCTTCCGACTTAGCGCTTTCCAATTTGATATAAGCAACAACATGCTTGATGTCTTCTTCACTCAGATCGGGATGATCGGGCATGGTTACTTTATTGAACTTTTCAAATAAGGCCGTTGCGTCTTTATCGCCTTTACGGATCATCCCTTGTGAAGAGTGTACGAAGCCAATGATCCACTCGATCGGGTGGCGCTGATCTACTCCTCCGAGAGAAGGGCCAACCACTACCTTATTCACCGCATGGCAGGCGCCACAGCGTGCATTGAAGATCGTTTTACCATGATCGGTATCACCGGCTTTTGCTTGTTGCAGCCATCCGGCAAGGCAAAACCATAAGAAGAAAGTTAGTCTTTTCACTTTTAGAACTTTTAATCTTGAACATTCAATTTTTTTATATCCGCAATCAGCTGTTGTATTGCTGCATCATCTGTTCCGGTATAATATCCCCGGATCCTTTTCTGCTGATCAATGAGTACCAGCTTTTCCGTATGAATAAAATCTGTTGGCCCGCCATCGCCATCTGTTGCCACCACCATGAAACTGTTACGGGCCAGTTTATAGATATCTTTTTTACGCCCTGTTAGCAATTGCCAGTTACGGGTATCCAGACCGAAGCGGACAGCGTACTGTTTCAACGCTGTCGCGCTGTCGCGTTCCGGATCAACTGTAAAAGAGCAAAACAATAACCGGTTACTGGAGCGATATTGTTCCTGTATTTTTTTCAAACTGGCGGTGAGTTTGGGGCAAATAGCCGGACAATGCGTGAAGAAAAAATCCACTACCACAACTTTGTCTTTCCACTCACCGGCCGACACCATATCCCCTTCCTGGTTCACCAGCCTGAAGTCTGCAATGGTATGCTGCCATTCCCTGCCTGCGCTGTCTGTTGCCGGTCCCAGTACCGGCAAAGTCTGAACCCTGCTCTCATACCAATCCATTCCCACCCAGGCGATTGCCGGTATTACAAAGACCAATATCACAAAAAACCATATCGTCTTTTTAGTTCTCATTTGTTTTCACTTGCAAGCGGTGTGGGATTATCGATATTGAATCGGGGAGCGCCCGGTCCGCTGTTCTTATTAACATTGATCAAAGCAGGCGTATAAGCCAGTACCAATATGATGATCATGGCAATGATCCAGGGTTTGAACTGGTCGAACAAAGGCACTCTTTTTTCATCGTGATAAGCTTCGCTTACCGGAATTTCCAGCGAGCCTGCTACTTTTCTCTTCCGCAGAATGGTTCCGAAGAAAGCTATAATAAACAACATGCCGGCAGTGAACATTACAATGCCTCCCAGCATGGCCAGTGTGGTCGTAGGAACCCAGTCGCTGCGGAACAATTCGCTCTTAGGATTGAGATAACTGATGCCCAGGTTGGTCCTTCTTGGTTCTCCGCGCAAGCCACCCCAGCTCATCCCGAAAGAAAAGATCAGCATACCCATCATCCATAAGTAGGGAACGATGGTAACGATCTTACGCATGAATACCGGTTTTCCACTCATACCTGAATAGAGATACAGACTCATACCCACAATAGCAAGGAATACCGGTCCGGCTACCGTCATGTGAAAATGCCCGGGTAACCATGCTGTATTGTGTACTACTGTATTCAGGGAATAAGAAGCATTGATGATACCGGTAACGCCACCGAAAACAAAAAGGATGAGTCCGCATATAAAATAAGAGAACAGGAAATTGTTTTCATCGAACCAGGGTAGTTTTTTCATCCATCCAAACAATCCTTTCGCGCCTCTTTGTCTTCCTGCATATTCCAGTGATGCCGCTAATGTAAAAGCGGTGATGAAACTGGGGATGGTTACCCCATAGGTAAGCATTCCCTGGAAAAATTTAACTCCTTGTGTGATGGAAGGATCACTGTATTGGTGATGCACACCTACCGGAACAGAGAAGAGCAGGAACAGGAACAGCGCCATTCTGCCGGCCAAATCAGAGTAGAGCTTTCCGCCCGCCACTTTAGGCAAAATGGTATAGAACATGATATAAGCCGGTAACAGCCAGAAATACACCAGTGCGTGACCAAAGAACCAGAACAGGGTCCTGGCGAGGGCTACATTCACGGTGGTTGTCCAGCCTAGCGACCAGGGTACCAGTAATACCAATACCTCATATGCCACTGCCAGGGTGCACACAAACCAAATGGTGAAATTTATCAATGTACCGATAACAGCCAACGGCGTCTTGGTTTCGGCATGAACTTTCTTCCATTGCGTGTACATCACGGCCCAGTTAAAAAAAGGCACCCAGGATCCTACGATGAGCAATGCCGTTCCGATATAAAACAAAGGATGCGCTTTCAATGGCGGGTAAAAAGTATATAATACCGATGCTTTTCCGGCCAGCATGGCCCAGGATGCCATCAACGTTCCGCCCAGCATCAGTGCAAAGCTGAACCACATTAATTTTTTATTAGGCTCCTGTTTGAGGTAATAGGTCATGGTGGCGTGGCCGAACGCCACCGCAAAAAAAGTAGTAAGCACAATGGCGTTGATCACACCATGCAGGGTCAGGCCCTGGTAATAACCCAGTTTGGCAAAAGAAGTGTTCTGTAACACACCGGCACGGTAAATGGTTTGCATCAATCCGTGGTAGATACCAATGATCAGCAGCGCAACGGGGATGGACAATTCCAGGAAAATGATTCGTTTAAAAGTCTTTGATACTTGCATGACGTTGGTTTTACTTAGCATCGGGATAATTCACGTATACCTGTGCGTGCATGTTCTGGTGTCCTACGCCACAGTATTCATGGCATACGATATCATACACGCCGGGTTTATCAAATTTGACAGTTGTTTTATTGATGGATCCGTATACTGCCATCATGTTCACATTCTTCTGTGCAATATTGAATCCATGCACTACGTCTTTGGACGTTACATAAAAATCCACTTCACTGCCCACAGGAATGTATATCTCAGCCGGCTGRAACTGCCACATGGAAGCCACGCTGAAAACCTGGTAGGTCTTATCGTCCAGCTTATTTACTTTGGGTTCTGCATACGCTTTATCATAAGGCAGGCATTCGGGTACATTACTCTTGTATTTTTTCATGGCATAGAGCAATGAAAAAACAAAGAGGCCCATGACTGCCATGGAAGAGAAGATGATGCGCTTTTCTATTTTGTCTATGGCCATGGCTATTGATTTTAGGTTCTGTTAATCATTAAAAAATAAATACTGTACCAGAAGAKCAGGGCCAGCACTACGAGCGCAATGAAAAATGCGATGGCGCCGGAAGGGAAGAAGGGTTTTTCGTTCGATGCATCCATAAATTGAAGTATTGCTGAAAATGATTGCACAAAACTATTCAGGCCCCGCTGCGTTAAGCATGACCTGGGGGATTTAGAACACCTGATTTTAATCAGTTGGCATCTTGAGGTGGGTCAGTTTTATCCCGGGCTGATGAATATCTGTTGCATTACTAACATCCGTCACCTGCTGCACAAAAAGTCAATGTTAGTTTTGGGCATGATGAATGAAATAACCATACCTCCTTTGTTGATCAAGAAATACAACCAGCCTGTTCCGCGTTACACCAGTTATCCAACCGTTCCTTTCTGGCAGGATATTATTTCCCGGCCTCAATGGGCCGACCGGTTCCAGCAAGAGTTCTCACTCGAAAATGTGCGCAGCGGAATCAGCATATACATACACCTTCCTTTCTGCGAATCACTGTGTACTTATTGTGGTTGCAATAAAAAAATAACTTCCAATCATGCGGTGGAAGAGCCCTATTTGCAGACCATAGAAAAAGAATGGAAACTGTACAGGGGGCTGATGCAGCAAACACCGGTGATCAGGGAACTACACCTGGGCGGCGGCACGCCCACTTTCTTTTCTCCGCTGAACCTGCGCCGGCTAATTAACACTATACTAAAGAACAGCATCGTACACCCCATGCATGAATTCAGCATTGAAGGTCACCCGAATAATACCACAGCGGAGCATTTGAAAGTACTCGCGTCTCTGGGATTCAAACGCATCAGCTATGGCGTGCAGGACATGGATCCGGAAGTGCAACGCGTTATCAACCGGATACAACCGTTTGCAAACGTGCAACATGCAACAGAGGAGGCGAGAAAAGCAGGCTTTAGTTCTGTGAATTTTGATCTCATTTATGGCTTGCCGCTGCAAACAGCAGCAGGACTGCGAAACACTTTCAACCAGGTACTGGCCCTGAAACCCGACAGGGTCGCTTTCTATAGTTATGCGCATGTTCCCTGGACCAGTAAAATGCAGCGGCTATTCAACGAATCACAACTGCCGGCTCCGGAAGAGAAAATGCAACTGTACCTGGAAGGCAGGTCTTTATTGATAAATAATGGCTATCATGATATTGGCATGGACCATTTTGCATTGCCCAACGACTCCCTGTTCCTGGCCAAAGAAAAAGGCAAGCTGCACCGTAATTTTATGGGATACACTACGCAAAATAATGAGTTCCTGGTGGGACTCGGTGTATCCGCTATCAGCGATATCGGTAATGCCTTCGCCCAGAACGAAAAGAGCCTGCAYGATTATTATCATGCTATCAGCAATGGCATGCTGGCAGTAAAAAAGGGGTATTTCCTCAATAAAGARGACCTTCATTTCAGGCGTTATATCAAAGAGATTGCCTGTAACGGCTCTACATCATTCAATAAAGAAGATAGGGAGCCATTGGAGACTTATTCTTTTCCGATACTGGCTCAATTGCAAAAAGATGGACTGGTCGATTATGATCTGAAGGGTGCTTCGCTTACAGCTATCGGTCATTATTTTATCCGCAATGTCTGCAGCGCTTTCGACATGTACCTGCAAAGGAGCTCGGTGGCAGATAGCAGAACATTATTCAGCAAAGCAATATAAAAGCCATTTGTTGTTCAGATCAAATATGCCAGGCCGTTGTTTACCGGGTTGCACAGGTCAGCGATCTTCTTGCTGGCAAATATTTTATACGTCAGTTCACGCACCGCTTTATACTCATAGTGTATGGGACAGGGGCGCGATGCTGAACATTTTTTCAAACCCAGTCCGCATTGTGTAAACAACTCCTTCCCTTCAATGGCATCGACTATATGAATAATGGGGCGTTTCAACTGCTCTCTGGAAATATGAAATCCACCCGARGGYCCTTTCACACTGTTGATGATCCCCGCTCTTGCCARCGTTTGCAATACCTTRCCCACTGTATGTTCGCTGGCATCTATATAGCCGGCAATTTCCCGGATACCGGCGTTATCGTTACCATCCTGTTGAGAAGCCAGGTAAATAACGGCTTTAATGGCTGTCTGACTCATCTGGTTGAGCATAGTATCAACGATTTAAAAAAAGTTTGCCTGCCTCCGATATCCTGTCGTGCTTCCATGGCGGATCGAAACTCAGGTTGACTGCAATCTGTTCGCCGGCAAAAGTAGCGGACAACAGCTTTTCAACAGCATGGGTAATAGATGCCCCCATGGGACAAAAAGGGGTGGTCAGGGTCATGGTAACTTCTATTTTCTGGCAGGCGTCATCAAAATCCAACCGGTAAACCAGGCCCAGGTCAACAATATTCAATCCGATTTCCGGGTCTATCACTTGTTGCAGCGCCGCCAGTGCAATAGTACACTTAATATTATTGTTGGTCATTACATTCATGTGTGAACCGGTTGATGCATGAATAGTTTAGCCACATTGAGGTTAAAAAGCAAAGAAGCAATTAACAGCAGGACCGAACCCGTTTGCAGAAATGGGATCTGTTCYGTAAAAATGCCTGTCAGAAAAACGCTGAACCCGGTCATGTAAACCAATGCCATCACCACAAACCATTTATGATTGTATAGGTTGCCCGGACCCTGCTTCTTATCTGAAACCACCGCATCATAGCGCCTTTTGTTCCAGATGATAAAAGGCAGCGTTTTAAATGTCATACCCAATATCAGGGTAGTGATCCAGCCAAAAAAGATCACAAAGCCATACGCTTTGAAAAGCGCCAGTTTACCTGATGATACTCCCGGTGCAGCCAATAGGGACAATAGAAGCAATACAGGCAAAAAAGTCATCACAATAGACAGAAGGGATAATTTCACCGGTGTATCGGTTGTTTTGCGAATACGTTCCTGGTATGCTCGCCGGCAGTAGTAACCAAATTGCAGTATCGCCGTTAACAAGCCGGTAATGGGTACAAAATACCAGTCCGGCGGCGCCTGTCCCAGGAACAAAATAACAAAAGCAATAAGGCTTGCATTGATGAACCAGTAAATGATTTTCAATAAGTGAGCACTTTCATATTTCGACAACAGGAACATAGGTATCAGCCTGGTTCCCACGCCTACTATCATCAACAAGAACCAACCGGCAATACCCATGTGTGCATGAAGAGAAAGATAATACAGGGAATCTTTTGAAAGTACATTGTTACTGAAATTGAATACCAGCAGTAAACCCACCAATGTGGTCAGTAACAACCAGCAGGCAGCAGCAACCATGAAAAGTCCATGCATGTTTTGATGCCGGCTCCTGGTATAACTACCCACCTGGTTAATCACATAACAAGCAACAGATACATTGATCAATATGGCACCTGCCTGTGCAGGTATACCCATATCGAAAACGTAAAAAGCATATACCAGGAGCGGAATGCCGGCAGCTGCTGCAAAAAACGAAACATACGCCAACGTTTCGCTGAACAGATCACTTTCGGTAATAACGGGCATCAATTGATAACTGGCGCTCAGGATCATCATCGTACCCCAACCCAGGGCCATACTGTGTGTAACAGCCAGTATATGGGGATGAAAATAATGCCCAGTAAATGCCTGAACCGACAAGCAAAGCAATGACATCGCCACGCATAACGATACGGCTGCATACCCATAGAAAGGCAATACTATTGTTTGGGGTGTTGTTTTCGCGATCATTAGATCAGCTTTTATAGATCAATAGTTGCACGCCTTCATTTCCCAACTCCCTGATGCGATAACYAAAGCGTCGCTGTTCCAGTTCGGGTAACAGGAACACTGGYACTCTTTTGTGATGAACCAATAATGCCTCGCCARGTTCCAATTGATCCAATGTTTCCAGKATCTTCATCATAGGTAAAGGCATCGCAAGCATCCGCACATCCAATTCACGTAACCGGTGTTCAAAATCCGTCATTAACCGGTACCAGTCATCATGCATATGAGGTTTATCTTCCGGTATGGTGGTAGTTCCTTCCTTATAAAAAAAGGTTTCTACCACTCCGTTGTGCAATGCTGTTGCATAGGAAGCAAATCCCTGTTTTTTTAACAACAGCATTAAAGGAGTAGGTTCAAAGCTATTGATGATCTTCAATGCCTGTTGATCCTGTAATTGTTTCACTTGTTCAAGAATATCGGGAAGTGGATCTTTTCCTGCAGCAATGATGGGTCGCACATCCAGTTCAATGAAGTTGTCCGGGTATATCCGTGCTTCCGAATGAGGTAATGTTTTTACCGGATCCGCTGCYATATYCGTATYCACCTTAAAACCAAGCGGTTCCAGCTTATTACGAAAATCATCAATGGTACAACCGGCAACTTTACAAGCCATGGCAACACTGGTTCTTGCCGCCATCAGCTTACGGATCAGGGGATTGCGTAATTTCTCAAAATGTGTACTAATGCCGATTATAGCATCCAATGCTCCCGGATGCTCCTTGAGTATATTGCTGATCTTAGTATTTGCATGAACTTCCATTATCCGTTATTTGTTTTTCCCTTTCCACTGCTTTAGGGAATAAGATATTATTCTCCAGGTGGATATGCGTATACAGGTCTGTTTCAAATGCCGCTAACATTTTATACAGCAGGCTATAGCTGGCACAAGCATCTTCCGGAATGGAAAAATTTCCACTGAGCGTCCTTATCTTATGCATGGCGGCCCCTACCAGCTCGTGTTCCATTTCCATCATATTGATAGGATTTTTTACTGTTCCGAAATGCGCTGCCTGGTGTAATTGAGACTGGTTACGAGCCGCCGCCAGGTCTTTTATGTAAGGGAATAATACTTTTTCCTCCTTCGTCATATGTGCCATCATCTCTTCGTAAATTACTTCCACCTGCCGCTGTATCTCTGCTAATTCAGGGTGCTCTTTTCCATGTACCCTTAACACTTTCAATGCATATCCCCTGATCTCAGGAAGATTTTTCCGTGTATAAGCATGGTGAACATTAACAATGTAATCGGCCAAAAAGCCGGGCGCCCATTCGTTATAAGGAAGTGAAGCAGACACGGGCGCCTCGTTAGCTTGTTGCAGCTCCTGTTCAATCTTCACTATATCCAATCCTTTTTCCAAACAAGCTTCTTTCACCGTTTTCTTTCCCCCGCAACAGAAATCAAGTCCATTTTTTTTAAACACTGCTGCTTTGCGCAGGTCTTTTGCCGCTATTTCGCCAATCGTTTCGCCGTTTTCCTCGCTGGAACGCTTGGTAATATTCACTTTCCACCACCTGGGGCCTTGTTCAGTGTATTCCCATTTAAAAATATTTCCTCTCTCCCCCAATAGCTGGTAATACAGGGGCTTGGGGTCATGATCGTTATGAATAGTCAGTGTTTCTCCGTCGTTGAGTTGATCAAAACGGTCGAAAATGGTTGGGTGCTTCTGGCGTGGCTCCAGCATTGTCACATCCAGGATATTCTGATTGATTAYTTCCATCGTGTTTATTTTTTGATGATAGCACAAAATTAGACTTTTGTCAAAATAAAAGTATTTACTTACTTTTATTTTACATAAAACGAAACAGAATCATGGAGGCACCTGATTAAGATCAGGAGGCATGATATTTGTATCATAATAAAAAAATCATCACTTTTATTTCTTTGCATGTGCAAATCGGAACATCTATACAACACCCTTCTTTACCCGTGTTGGAAAAGCGTTTATACCGGATCTCCTTATTCAATCTCTTTCTTGTTTCGTTTATTGGTTTGTACCTGCGTTCTGCCCCGGTAACAAGTATCTGGGCCGGATCGTATAAAAATATATTACACGCCCATTCTCATTTCGCATTTGGCGGGTGGATCATGCCGGCGCTGGTAGCCTTGATCATCCGGTTCTTTCCTGAACTGGCCAACACTATTTCATACAAGCATTGGAGGAATCTCTCGGCTCTGCTACTGATAGCCGCATATGGCATGCTGTGCAGTTTCCCCTTCCAGGGATATGGTCCGGTCAGTATTTGCTTTTCTACATTGTCTATCATTGCCTCTTTCTATTTCGCCTGGCTGGTGTGGCGCGCTAGGGTTTCAAGTAAAGACAGCATTGCGCATCAATTTCTCCGTGCAGGCCTGTTTTACCTGGTGCTTTCATCAGCCGGCCCGTTCGCCACGGCACCTCTTATTGCCATGGGCAAAGCTGGTAGCGCATTATATTTCAATGTCATTTATTTTTATCTGCACTTTCAGTACAATGGCTGGTTCACTTTTGCCTTACTGGCTGTATTATATAAAATAACCGGTCATGCACCAGGACGTTATAGTAAAAACGCCTTCGCATTATTTAACATCTCCTGTATTCCCGCTTATTTTCTTTCGGTATTGTGGAGCCATCCCGCACCTGCATTTTTCATAATAGCCGCAGTAGCCGCTATTTTACAGTTAATTGCGCTGTTTTACCTGCTGGCCGATATCGTTGACAATAACGATAACCGCCGGCTGAATGGTTTAGTAAGGCTATCGCTGGGCATATTTGCCATGAAGATCATCCTGCAATTACTCGGCGCTTTCCCAGCCATTGCAGACATGAGTTATCTTCACCGGAATTTTATCATAGCGTATCTCCACCTGGTATTATTGGGTTTTGTTACTTTCTTCATCATGGGCGCAATGCATTTGCATGAATCACCGACAGAAAGGTCTTCCAAAAAATGGAGCATTTTATTCATTGCGACCTGGATATTAACAGAAGGATTGTTGTTATTGCAGGCTACGGGAGAAGTGGCAGATTTTCAGATCCCCAATTTTACAACATGGTTGTTCCTTGCAAGCTGTTTTTTCCCGGTAGCCATTCTGGGTATCTGGATTAAAGATCTTTCTTCCTGAATATTTTCAGTGTAAGGAGCAAGGGCAGCGCTATCCACAGCAGCATAATACCCGTGGTAAAAGCAATACCCCAACCGCTGCCGAAAAAGGATTTATATAAAGCGCCTGTATATCCCATCAGGGCGCTTACATCCATCTTCAGCATAATGAAAATGCGCCCAAGATCTATCGGGTTGAGTGCAGATAATAACAAAGTGAACTTTTCCATCGGGTAATCGCTGAAAGCGAATAATATCAGTAAAACAAGTCCGTCGTATATCAATGCAAAATAAAACCATAATAATAAAGCGGCGCCAATACCTTTTGCCTTATCCCTTGCTTTTACAGAAGCAAGGAATGCGATAGAAGTAAAAGCCAATGTGAGTGCCGATCCGGTAAGCAAAAACGAAATACCGGTTGCATCAAAAGCATAAATCAATACCGGTATCCCTACTCCCACCAAATAAGCAGCGGTCAGAGATACCGATACACCTACGTATTCGCTTAAAAGTATCCGGGTGCGGCTTAATGGTTGCGACAGCATCAGTTCTATAAATTCATAAGAGTTGTAATAATGTATAGTGGTGAAGATCATACTAATCAAGGGGATGACGATCAGCACAATGGTAAGCAGGCTCATCAGAGCTTTACTTTGATTCTCCTCCAGTTGAAACAAGCTAAGCGAAACCAACAGCAAGAATAGAGTATATACAATGATTACCCTGTTACGAAGAATATCATACAGCACATAACGTGATAGTTTTCGCATAAAGCTTATTAATTTGATTGATTATTTGTTTCCAGCATCAACACCTCGTCAATCCACAATGCGCTCTTTTTCTCTCCGTTCATGATACGGGCGATGGCTTTTCCTAATTTCTCTTCGCCAGTTTCTTTTCGCAGCTGTTCTATGCCTTTCAAAAAAATCATCTTCCCTTCCTGCAAATACATAACATGAGTGGTAAGATCATCGAGGTCACTGAGAATATGTGAAGTGATAAGGATGAGTTTGTTTTTTTGTTTCTCCTCCATGATCTTAGCTTTCAATATTTCCGATGAAAGCGGGTCGAGACCGGCCGTTGGTTCATCCAGGATGAGGATATCGGGATTGAAATAAAAAGCCAGGGCTGTACTCACTTTCTGCCTGGTGCCGCCACTCAGCGTGCGCATGGGCTTGTCAAAAATAGAAGCCAGGTTGAATTTCACGAGCAGGTCGGTATCCAGCGCTGCCTCCGTTTTCATCCGGATGTCTTTCATCATAGTAAACAATTGCCCTACCCTCATATTATCAGGATAACGGCCTATCTGTGGCATATAACCGATGTGTTCCCGGTAAGCTGGGTCGTTCCCAATCTGTTGCCGGTTGATGAATATTTTTCCGGCATCTGGTCTTACCAGGCCCAACAAGGTTTTGATAAGTGTTGTTTTCCCCGACCCGTTAGGTCCGATCAGGGATACCACCTGCCCCTCTGTAAAGAGCGCATTGATATCATCCAACACTTGCAGTCGCTTGAATTTCTTTTTCAGGTTTTCTATTCTGATCATATTTTCAATGGCTTTATCATCGGCTGACGGTCTACCAGGTTCTCCGGTGTGAGGCTGGGTATGGCCTTTTCCGCCTTATCGAGAAGGGTTACCATGAAGCTTCTCATTAGGATCATGGTTCCGGGCGTTTGCTCCACAATCATGGAATACATACTTACCGGGTGATAGGGYACGTCGCCAACCCCGTTTCTATCGATATCATAGCCTTCATATTTATCCCAATAATTGTTGTGCAATTTGTTCAGCACCATGGTGCCATTAGTAGCCAAATCGAAACTGTTGCCAAAAAAATTGTTGTGATGAAAAACGTTATCGTCGCAACTCGCCTGTACTTTAACCGCCCAGCCGTTATTTCTGAAAATATTGCGCTCTATCTCTATCCTGCTCGCGCCCTCCATATAAATACCCGTTGTGTTCTTAAGGAATAAGTTGCTAACAATATGGCTATCTGTGATCTCTTTCAGCAAAAGTCCATATGACGAAGCGCCCCAGTTTGCTTCAAAGTGGTTACGCTCCATGGTCACATGTTTGGAATACATCACAGCAACCCCGGCTCCGTTGTTACGAAAAATATTTTCGATATAATGATCACCATGGGAAAACATGAAATGCAAGCCATACCGGATATTTTTTTCACTCAGGTTCTTCCGGATAACCGATTCCGTTACAAATTCAAAATAGATGCCATCGCGGTAGCCGGTTACCTGGTTGCCTTCTATCAATGCATGGTTACTCTTCCATAAATGAATGCCATTGCCGGTCAGTTGCTCCGTCTTGGGTATCCCTACAATCCTGTTGTTGCGGATAGTGCAGTAGGCTGCATTAGAAATATGAAAAGCGAAATAAGCATCATATACCAGGTTATCTTCCAGTAATACATAACTGGCATCAATCAGTTTTACCGCAGCATAATCGTTCAATGCCGAATAACCCGCATGATGGAATTGCAATTTTTTAATAGTAACATGGCTCCCGCTGATAACGAGTAATTCCTGTTTATGATCGCCATCCAGTATGGTATTGCCTTCACCCAAAACAGTGACCGGCCGGGTAATCACTATCCTGCCTTCTTTGTATACGCCATTGCGGAGCCTTATGGTATCGCCGTCCCTGGCCAGTTGCACAGCGGCTGTCAATGTTTTCACAGGTTGCCCAACGCCCGCCACAATGGTGCGGGCCAGCGTTACATGTGAACAGATCAACCACGATATGACGAATAAAAACCGCATTACTTTATTTCAATTTAGCCTGTACAGCCTCCCAGTCCAGTACAACATAAGATGTATCAACTATTTTTGCCTGGGCCGCAGCTTTTGTTTTAAAGCCGGCTGTATTGCCACCCATCGGACTTTTCAATGTGTTACCGTTTAAAAAACTGGCATCCTGGGCCTTGAGAAAAGTATTCGGCTGATCAAAATCAACGACCCAGGATTGCGCCAGTCCATTCTCTTTCCGGTCATTCATGCGCATATAGGAAATCATACATTTCAGGTCATCGAATTTGTATGTCTTTCCTTTTCTGGTGATGAGCTCGCCTCCATACCGGGTATCGCTGATGCCCATTTTACAGAACGTACAAAAATCTTTTCCTGGCTGAAAGGGTTCAGGTGATGCAGGAGAACATGCGTTCAGCAAAAACAGCATTATGCAAACTACAGCCACAGCAGGCGCCGCCCGCCTGCTTACTTTTCTATGGCGATACCATTCCATGAACCATACCACGAAAGAGAGACAGCCGGCAGCGATCACTACCCATCCACCCACACCGGGCAGGGAATAGGCATCGAAATTCAACAACCGCTTATGTCCTAACAATGGAGGCTGATAGGAAAGTCCCGGCACTTGTATAGGCGCTTTTGGATCCAGGTTATGCCCGTAATCATAGCCCCACTGGTAAAAATCATACATAGCCAGTAACCCACCCAGGAGGGTGAGTAATAAATACAGGAATAAGACCTTTCGCTTGCCGGTAATAGCTACTGCTACGCCCAGTAACATGAAAAACAACACCACATAAGGCAGGAAACGGAATTCCGGAAACATAGCAACTGTAATATGTTTCATGCCTATATAATGATTGAGGCCGTTGATCACATCCACATCACCCGATATTCCGTTGATCCATATATTCATGGTCAGTCCCTCCGGGTACTGTGGCGCAAAAAGATCAATACGCCATGCAGGAAGAAAGAAAACAACAATCAATGCTCCTGATGCAAATGCCACCAGTATCCGCGATACAATACTCAATTGATTGTTCATATTGATAGGTTAATATGCGGTCTCTTATTATAAAGAGACCGCACAAGATTTGCTTATTTGGTTTTTCCATCGGTTGCTTTATAATCAGCCGCCGCTTTAATTGTACCGGTTCCGTATATGATGGGAACATTCGATCCGGGAGCGCTTATCCTAATGTATCCTTGCATTTCCTGGTGAAGCGCAGAACAGAAGTCGGTGCAATAGAAGGGAAACACACCCGCTTTTTCAGGTACCCATTTCAATGTTTGTGTTTCGCCCGGCATGATCAGCAGCTCTGCATTGTTGGCGCCCTTGATGGCAAAGCCATGCGGAATATCCCAGTCCTGCTCCAGGTTGGTAACATGGAAATAGACGGTTTCTCCCAGTTTCACCCCTTCTATATTATCAGGCGTAAAGTGCGAACGGATAGCAGTCATGTACACATGCACTTCATTGCCTTTGCGTTCTACCCTCGTATAATTATCGCCTTTGGCTGCAGCCGGGTGAGCATTTTCTTCTATCTTATAGATCTTCTGGCTGTTCTTCATTACCAGCTCCGCAGGGATGGCCTCTCCATAGTGCGGCTCTCCTATGGTAGGGAAATCAAGCAGCAATTTCATCTTATCACCGCTGATATCATA
>BFBZ01000198.1_pt1 | contig 74867 bp, 67 predicted proteins | sample 1888401 | NCBI WGS metagenome assembly BFBZ01 (sample SAMD00112614, study PRJDB3348) | symbiont metagenome | host: Chara braunii
TTCCGCATCCGCTCCCGCTGCAATGACGTCTCATGACAACGCCCTCGGTTGGATCGGACATTCATAGGATTATATACAGTAGGAATTCAGTCAAGAGGCGCGGCGCTATTTTTCTGAAGACAGCCATACATACCGCCGTCATGCCCGGCCTTGTGCCGGGCATCCCGCTAAGGGAGGCACTGTGCTCACCTAAGCGGGATCGCCGGGACAAGCCCGGCGATGACATCGGTGTTTGGTTCAAAGACGGTGAGGCGATAGCGGAACGCTACGCGTTCTTGCCGATCCCCAGCATCTGCCGCGCGTCGGCGGACGTTGCGACCTGATCGCCCAGGATTTCGATGATCCTGCCGGCCTTCTCGACGAGCGCTGCGTTCGACGGCGCGAGCTTGCCCTTCTCGAGATAGATGTTGTCCTCCATACCGACGCGCGGGTGGCCGCCGAGCAGTACGGCCTGGGCGACCATCGGGAATTGCCAGAGCGAGATGCCGAACGCGAACCAGGTGCAGTCCGCCGGCAGCAAGCTCCGCATGTAAGTCATCGCTTCGGGCGTCGCGGGCTGGCCCCACTGGATGCCGAGGCAGATTTGAAAGAGGCCCGGCCCCTTCACCAGACCGTTCTCGAGGAATTTCTTGGCGAGCAGCAGGTGGCCGGTCTCGAACACCTCAAGCTCCGGCGTCACGCCCGCGTCTTTGATCGCGAGCGCCATCGTCTTCAGATGCGTCGGCGTGTTGATGAACACACGGTCGCCCATGTTGAGACTGCCCATGTCGAGGCTGCAAATCTCCGGACGCAACTCCAACACATGCTGCACGCGCTCCTCGGGGCCGCGCAGCGTCGAACCCGCGCTCGCCTTCGTCGGGTCCTGCTCGTCGTGCCAGAACCGCGCGCCGGGGCCGGTCGTCAGGTTGATGATGACGTCGGAATTCTTTTCGCGGATGCGCTCGACCACCTCGCGGTAGAGCGCTTTGTCCATGCTGGGCTTGGTGGTCTTGGGATCGCGCACGTGGATATGCACGATGGCGGCGCCGGCCTTGGCGGCATCGAGCGAGGAGGTCGCAATCTGCTCCGGCGTCACCGGCACCGCCGGGTTCTTGCCGGGGGTGTCCGCGGACCCCGTAACCGCGCAGGAAATCATCACTTTACGCGCCATTTTCGCTCCTCGATCCATTCCCTTTTGGCCGTCAACCAAGCGGCCTGGAAGCGGTTGCAGTTCCGCTCTCAGCCGACATTATAGGGGCGCGGCATCAGGTTGCGTAAAGGGCGTTTCGCCGTGAAGGTGATTATCGTCGGCGGGGGCGTTGGCGGGCTCACACTGGCTCTCATGCTGCATGCGCGCGGCATCGACTGCGAGTTGTTCGAGCAGGCCGAGGGCGTCCGTGAGCTTGGTGTCGGCATCAACACGCTGCCGCACGCGATCAAGGAGCTGAAAGAGCTCGGGCTGCTGCCGCGGCTCGACGCGGTTGCGATCCGCACCCACGAGTTGATCTACACCAACCGTCTCGGCCAGGAGATCTGGCGCGAACCGCGCGGCCTCGACGCGGGCTACGACGTGCCGCAGTTCTCGATCCATCGCGGCAGGCTGCAAGGCGTGATCTATCAGGCCGTGCGCGCGCGGCTCGGTGAGAGCCGCATTCACGCCGGGCACCGGCTTGGCTCGTTCCAGCAGAATGACGCGGGCATCACCGCCTATTTCTTCGACCGCAACGGATCGCACCGCCACACCGCGCAGGGCGACGTGCTGATCGGCTGCGACGGCATTCACTCCTATGTGCGGTCCACGCTGTTTCCCAACGAAGGCCCAGCGCGCTGGAACGGCTCGATGCTCTGGCGCGGCGCGATGGATTGGCCGCAATTCCTCACCGGCCGCTCGATGGTGATCGCGGGCGGCATGGCGGGGAAGCTCGTGGTCTATCCGATCGGCGAGGGTCTGCGGCAGGATCGCCCGCTGACCAACTGGGCGGTGCTGGTGAAGGTGGGCGAGGGCGGCGTTCCGCCGAACAAGGAAGACTGGTCGCGCCCCGGCCGCTTCGAAGACCTGATGCCGCACGTGCAGCGCTTCAGCATTCCTTACGTCGACGCCAAGGCGCTGATCGAGGCGACACCGGAGTTTTGGGAATACCCGATGTGCGACCGCGATCCGCTGCCGCGTTGGTCACATGGCCGCGTCACGCTGCTCGGCGATGCGGCACATCCGATGTATCCGGTGGGTTCGAACGGCGCGTCGCAGGCGATCCTCGATGCGCGTTGCCTGTCCGATTTGTTGAAGAATGCCGATCATCCGATGCAGGCATTATGGGCCTACGAGCAGGAGCGTTTGCCGCCGACGGCGCAGATCGTTCGCATGAACCGTGGCGGCGGGCCCGAGGGTGTCATCGACGCGGTCGAGCAGCGCGCCCCGGACGGCTTCTCCAACATCGACGACGTGCTGTCCTACGAGGAGCGCAAGGCCATCGTGCGTGGATACGCTTCCACCGCGGGCTATGCGCAGCAGCAGGTCAACAAGCCCGGCAAGGCGGCCTAGGCGAAATACCGATCCCAGAGCGCGTTGCGGAAACGCAACTGCGGATCGTAGTGGCGCTTCTTCGCGGCGAATTGCTCAGCCTTCGGGTAGGCGGCCTTGAACTGCTCCGGCTTCGCGTGGAGCCGATAGGGCAGGTAATAGCTGCCGCCGAGATCGATGACAGCCTCGATCAACCGTTCGGTCATCGCGCGAGCCGCTTCATCCGCTTTGGGCGTCACGGCTTGCGAGAACGACATCACCGCAGCGACGCGTGGTTTCGGCGCGAAGGCCATGACGCTCACCGGATCGGATTCGACGTAGCGCAGCGTGACGTTCAGCAGATCCTGCGTCTCCGGAATGTTTTCGGCGCAGGCGATCTGGAAATCGAGGACGCGCTCCGCCGGCAGGAAATACTCGTGCAGGATATCGACGCGGCGCGGGCTGTTTTCGGCGAGAATGGAAACCGGGTAGCTCAGGATCGCGTTACGAGTGAGCGGCTTCGCCGCCGCGGCTTTGGGCAGCAGATTGGTCTCTGCATACCAGCGGGCTCTTTTGGCGCGCTCGGAGCCGACCTGTGCGCGATAAAGCTGCCGCGAGACGAAGCTGTAGGCCCCGGAGCGTTCCGCAAGCGGCAGCGATTTCGGCTGCGCCTCGGCGGCCTTGTAGGACACCACCAGCCCTTCCGCGAGGAAGGCTTCGCGCGCGACGTTGAGGCGGCCGTAGGCCATCTTCACGCCATCGCCGTTGGCGGTGTTGGCAAAGCGTTCGCCGATTGTGGGCTTGGGCACCACGTCATAGTTCGCGACCAGCAGCACATTGTCGACCATCTCGACGTCCATATCGACGACGATGCCGAACAGGCCGTAGCCGCCGATCGCGAGGCCGAACAACTCCGGGTTCTCGTTGGGCGAGCAGGTGAGCAGCGTGCCGTCGGCCAGCATCAGACGGAACGATTTCACCGTGGTTCCGAATGGCCCGAACGGCGCCGGCCAGCCATGCGCGTTGACGGAGAGCGTCCCGCCGACGCTGAAGTCGCTGTTCGACTGCATGACCTTCGGCGAGAAGCCGAGCGGATCGAGCGTCTTGATGATGTCGCGCCAACGCGCGCCCGCGCGGGCACGATAGGTTTTCTTTTCGACGTCTGGAACGCAGAGCGGGGAAACGAGCGAGCCTGCGACGCCATCGCGCGGCAGGCTTTGTCCGCCCATCGAATGCCGCGCACCGCCGATGGCGACGGGACGGTTCTCCGCCGCGGCATCCTTCAGAAGCGTGCGGAGCTCCGCGAGGATCGCCTCGTCTTCATTCGGGCGGATGACGATGTGCTTGGCGACCGGAGTGGGGCTGAGCTTTCCCGCGTCATTGAGGACGAGCGGCTTGGCCTTGGCCGCGGCGCGGGCCGGCGACACACGCGGCTGCAAAAACGCGACCGCGCCTGCGGCGCCGGTCGCGAGCAATTTGCGGCGGGACAGCTTCACGTGAAGGCTCCCGCACAGATCCGATCGGTATCAGGCCGGAGGCGGCGGCAGGAACACGACCTCGTGCTGCGCGGAGAGCGCGACCACGGCGTCCGGGTTCTGCTCCTTCATCGAGTGGATGCCCCAGAACAGATCGTAGAGCTTGCGGGTCGGGCTCACCCAGAAGAAGCATTTCACGGTCTGGTCGGACTTGTTGAAGATGCCGTGCGGGATCGTCATCGGCAGACGAATCACGTCGCCCGCGGTCGCGAAGAAGTCCTTGCCGTCGAGGACGAGGTCGAGCCGGCCCTCCAGCATGTAGATGAACTCGTCCTGGGTCGGATGGATGTGCGGCGGCACGAAGGTTCCCGGCGGGAACGTGGCGTGCCAGGAGAACGACTGCTCGTTGAGCGACTTGGGCACGTAGGTCTGGCCCAGGATGTTCCAGACAATGCCGTCCAGGCCGGTGCCGGCTTTGGTGACGCCGGGATTCATCTGCTGCATCGAACCTGCACTCCTAACCTCTGGTGGCCGCAGCGTATTCAACCACGTCTGCAGGGGCTTAGAAACGATCCCGAACGGCAAGAAATGCTCCTTTTGGCCCCAGCGTAAACGCCGGTGGGGATGACGTGCAACGTGAGGCAGGATCAAGCTTTTCGCGCCTTGCCTCCCTTTGTGCGCTGCGCTAAGCCTCCGCACGCCTGCCTTGGAACGAATCTTAAGTCCGCTGGGGGATTTCAGAGGGCTTTCCGACGCCTTGTGATGGCGTTTGGAGGGGTCTGGAGCGGGCTTTGGCGGGGGCAGACGGAAGGTCGCCGATGAACGCATTGCTGCAAGATTACCTTCCTCTCGTCATCTTCATCGCAGTCGCGCTCGGGCTTGGACTGGCGCTTTTGGTGGTTCCGTTCATCGTCGCCTACCAGAACCCCGATCCGGAAAAGTTGTCGGCCTACGAATGCGGATTCAACGCGTTCGATGACGCCCGCATGAAATTCGATGTGCGATTCTATCTGGTCGCCATCCTGTTCATCATTTTCGACCTCGAGGTCGCGTTTCTGTTCCCCTGGGCCATCGTGTTCGGGCAGCTCGGTACCTACGGCTTCTGGTCAATGATGGTATTCCTTGCGGTGCTGACCATCGGATTTATCTACGAGTGGAAGAAGGGAGCGCTCGAATGGGATTGACCCCTCAGCGCTCGACGCTCGTGGCACCGGCTCCGACGGGGATTCTCGACCCGCGCACCGGAAAGCCGGTCGGGGCGGACGATCCGTTCTTCGTCGGGCTGAACGACGAACTCTCGGACAAGGGCTTCATCGTCACCGCGACCGAGGACCTGGTCACCTGGGCCCGCACCGGCTCGCTGATGTGGATGACCTTCGGGCTCGCGTGCTGCGCCGTCGAGATGATGCAGCTTTCGATGCCGCGCTACGACGTGGAGCGTTTCGGCTTCGCGCCGCGCGCCTCGCCGCGCCAGTCCGACGTGATGATCGTCGCCGGCACCTTGACCAACAAGATGGCTCCCGCGCTCCGCAAGGTCTACGACCAGATGCCGGAGCCGCGCTACGTCATCTCGATGGGAAGCTGCGCCAACGGCGGCGGCTACTATCACTACTCCTATTCGGTGGTGCGCGGCTGCGATCGCATCGTGCCGGTCGACATTTACGTGCCGGGCTGCCCGCCCACAGCCGAAGCGCTGCTTTATGGCGTGCTGCTGCTCCAGAAGAAAATCCGCCGCACCGGAACGATCGAGCGCTGACCGATGCGGATGAGCGGCATTCCATTTGGCACCACGGACTGGACGAGCGTCGAGGCGACGACACACAGCGGTGATGTCGGCGTCGCAACCTGGCGCACGCAGCAGTTCGGTGACATCCGGGTGCGGCTCGTGGACTATTCGCCGGGCTATGTGGCCGACCATTGGTGCGAGAAGGGCCACATCCTGTTTTGCGTGGACGGCCAGCTCGACACTGAGTTGGCCGACGGGCGGACGTTCACGCTGAAGCCCGGCATGAGCTATCAGGTCGCCGACGGCGCCGACGCCCATCGCTCGCGCACCGACAAGGGCGCGCGGCTGTTCATTGTGGACTGACGGAATGAGCGAGACGCTGCAAAAACTCGGTGAGACGATCGCGGGCGCGCTTGCGGGCTCGGTGACGGGCTTTGTGGTCGCGAACGGCGAGCTCACGGTCACGGCGAACGCGGCCGATATCATCAAGGTCATCACGTTCCTGCGCGACGACGAGCGCTGCCAGTTCTACAGCTTCATCGACATCACCGCGGTCGACTGGCCGGCACGCGAGAAGCGCTTCGACGTCGTCTATCATCTGCTGTCGCCCAAGCTGAACGCGCGCATCCGCGTGAAGATCGAGGTCGGTGAGGACGAGTCCGTCCCGTCGATGATCGGTGTGTTCATCGGTGCGGACTGGTTCGAGCGCGAGACCTACGATCTCTACGGCGTGGTGTTCACCGGCCATCCCGACATGCGGCGGCTGCTCACCGACTACGGTTTCGAAGGCCATCCGCTCCGCAAGGATTTCCCGGTCACCGGCTTCGTCGAGGTGCGCTGGGACGACGAGCAGAAGCGGGTCGTCTACGACAAGGTCCGCCTCGCGCAGGAGTTCCGCAATTTCGATTTCCTCTCGCCGTGGGAGGGCACCGACTATGTGCTGCCCGGCGACGAGAAGGCGAAAGAGGGAGGCAAGCCGTCGTGACGCGTCCCAACGAGATGGCAGGCGGTTGCCTGTGCGGCGCAGTCCGGTTCACCGCCGCGCCCGCCGAACGTCACACCGATGTCTGCCATTGCGGCATGTGCCGCCGCTGGTCGGCCGGGCCTGCATTCATGGTCGATTGCGGCGATAGCGTCGAGTTCACGAAGACCGATGGGCTGGCGTTCTATCGCTCGTCGGAGTGGGGCGAGCGCGGTTTCTGCAACCGGTGCGGCTCGTCGCTGTGCTACCGGCTGGTCGGCAAGAACGCCGTGTTCGTTTCGATCGAGGCGCTCGACGACCGCGACGGCTTCACGTTCACGCAGCAGATCTTCATCGAAGAAAAGCCCGATTACTACACCTTCGCCAACCAGACCAAGACCATGACCGGCGCCGAAGTCTTCGCCGCGTTCTCGCAGGCGGGCAACTGACATGGCCGACAGCGCGGTCCGCAATTTCACGATCAACTTCGGTCCGCAGCATCCGGCCGCGCACGGCGTGCTGCGTCTAGTGCTCGAGCTTGACGGCGAGGTCGTCGAGCGCGTCGATCCGCACATCGGTCTCCTGCATCGCGGCACCGAGAAGCTGATCGAGCAGAAGACGTATCTCCAGGCGATCCCGTACTTCGACCGGCTCGACTACGTCGCGCCGATGAACCAGGAGCACGCGTTCTGCCTTGCCGCGGAGAAACTTCTTGGCCTCCAGGTGCCCAAGCGCGCGCAATTGATCCGTGTGCTGTTCTGCGAGATCGGCCGCCTTCTGTCGCACATCCTCAACGTCACCACGCAGGCGATGGACGTCGGCGCGCTCACCCCGCCGCTGTGGGGCTTCGAGGAGCGCGAGAAGCTGATGGTGTTCTACGAGCGCGCGTCCGGCTCGCGCATGCACGCGGCGTATTTTCGCGTCGGCGGCGTGCACCAGGACCTGACACCGCAGCTCATCGACGACATCGACGCATTCTGCGATCCGTTCCTCAAGGTGGTCGACGATCTCGACAGGCTGCTGAGCGAAAACCGCATCTTCAAGCAGCGCAACGTCGACATCGGCGTCGTGAGTCTGAAAGACGCCTGGGCCTGGGGCTTCTCCGGCGTGATGGTGCGCGGCTCGGGCGCGGCATGGGACCTGCGCAAGTCGCAGCCCTATGAATGCTATTCGGAGCTCGAATTCGACATTCCGATCGGCAAGAACGGCGACTGCTACGACCGCTATCACATCCGCATGGAAGAGATGAAGCAGTCGATCCGCATCATGAAGCAGTGCATCGCCAAGCTGCGCGCGCCGGAAGGGCAGGGCCCGATTGTGGTCGTCGATAACAAGATCACGCCACCGCGCCGCGGCGAGATGAAGAAGTCGATGGAAGCGCTGATCCATCACTTCAAGCTCTACACCGAAGGCTTCCACGTTCCAGCCGGCGAAGTTTATGCCGCGGTCGAAGCGCCCAAGGGCGAGTTCGGCGTCTATCTCGTCGCCGACGGCACCAACAAGCCCTACAAGTGCAAGATCCGTGCGCCAGGGTTCGCGCATCTTCAGTCGATGGATTTCATGTGCCGCGGCCACATGCTGGCCGACGTGTCCGCCATCCTCGGCTCGCTCGATATCGTGTTCGGAGAGGTTGATCGCTAATGGCCAATCGCCGCCTCGCGCCGCCCGAGCTTCAGCCCAAGGACTTCGCCTTCACGGCGGAGAACCTGGAATGGGCGAAGGCGCGCATTGCGAAATATCCGGCCGGCCGTCAGGCGTCGGCGGTCATTCCGCTGCTGTGGCGCGCGCAGGAGCAGAACGGCGGCTGGCTGCCGCAGAAGGCGATCGAGTATGTCGGCGATATGCTCGGCATGGAGCGCATCCGCGCGCTCGAGGTCGCGACCTTCTACACGCAGTTCGTTCTGGTGCCGGTCGGCAAGAAGGCGCACATCCAGGTGTGCGGGACGACACCGTGCATGCTGCGCGGCTCGGATGAGCTCTTCAAGGTTTGCCGCAGCCGCATCCATCACGATCCGCTGCACGTCTCGGACAACGGCGATTTCTCGTGGGAAGAGGTCGAGTGTCTCGGCGCGTGCGTGAACGCGCCGATGGCGCTGATCGGCAAGGACACCTACGAGGACCTGACGGCGGAAAATTTCAACAAGCTGCTCGACGGATTTGCCAGCGGCAAGCCGCCGAAGCCGGGCCCGCAAATTGACCGGCAGCTATCCGCACCTGAGGGCGGCCCGACCACGCTGAAGACGGTGAAGGCCTAAGCGATGCTCGACGACAAGGATCGCATCTTCAAGAACCTCTACGGCATCCATGATTGGGGCCTCGAGGGCGCGCGCAAGCGCGGCGCCTGGGACGGCACCAAGGCGATCATGGAGAAGGGCCGCGACTGGATCGTCAACGAGATGAAGGCGTCGGGCCTGCGCGGCCGCGGCGGTGCGGGCTTCCCGACCGGTCTCAAGTGGTCCTTCATGCCCAAGGAATCCAAGGACGGGCGGCCGAGTTATCTCGTCGTCAACGCCGACGAGTCCGAGCCCGGCACCTGCAAGGACCGCGAGATCATGCGGCACGATCCGCATCTGCTCGTGGAGGGCTGTCTGCTGGCCGGCTTCGCGATGAACGCGGTCGCGGCCTACATCTATGTGCGCGGCGAGTTCATCCGCGAGCGCGAGCGCCTGCAAGCCGCCGTCGATCAGGCCTATGAGGCCGGGCTGATCGGCAAGAACGCCTGCGGCTCGGGTTACGACTTCGACATCGTCGTCCACCACGGCGCGGGCGCTTACATCTGCGGCGAAGAGACGGCGCTGCTGGAAAGCCTCGAAGGCAAGAAGGGCATGCCGCGGCTGAAGCCGCCGTTCCCGGCCAACGTCGGCCTCTACGGCTGCCCGAGCACAGTCAACAACGTGGAGTCGATCGCGGTTGCGCCGGACATTCTGCGCCGGGGCGCTGCGTGGTTCGCGGCCATCGGCCGTCCGAACAACGTCGGCACCAAGCTCTTTTGCATCTCCGGCCACGTGAACAAGCCCTGCAACGTCGAAGAGGCGATGGGCATCACGTTCCGCGAGCTGATCGACACCCATTGCGGCGGCATCCGCGGCGGCTGGGACAATCTGCTGGCGGTGATCCCCGGCGGTTCGTCGGTGCCGCTCGTGCCGGCGCATCAGATCGCCGATGCGTTCATGGACTTCGACACGCTGCGCAATCTGCAATCCGGTCTCGGCACCGCGGCCGTGATCGTGATGGACAAGTCGACCGATATCGTGCGCGCCATCGCGCGGCTGTCGTATTTCTACAAGCACGAGAGCTGCGGCCAGTGCACGCCGTGCCGCGAGGGCACCGGCTGGATGTGGCGCGTGATGATGCGCATGGTCGATGGCCGCGCCCAGAAGCGCGAGATCGATCAACTCTTCGACGTCACCAAGCAGGTCGAGGGCCACACCATCTGCGCGCTCGGTGACGCGGCCGCCTGGCCGATCCAGGGCCTGATCCGGCACTTCCGTCCGGAGATCGAGCGGCGCATCGACGAATTCTCCCGCAACGCCGACGCGCATCGTCCGGCGCTCGTGGCGGCGGAGTAAGGCGCATGAGCAAAATCATCGTCGACGGCACCGAGGTTGACGTTCCGCCGGAGTTCACGCTGCTCCAGGCGTGCGAGGCCGCGGGCGCCGAGATTCCGCGCTTCTGCTTCCATGAACGGCTGTCGATTGCCGGCAACTGCCGCATGTGCCTGATCGAGGTGAAGGGCGGGCCGCCCAAGCCGGTCGCGTCCTGCGCCATGAACGTGCGCGATCTGCGCCCGGGCCCGAACGGCGAGCCGCCGGTGATGTTCACCAAGTCGCCGATGGTGAAGAAGGCCCGCGAAGGCGTGATGGAGTTCCTGCTGATCAACCATCCGCTCGATTGCCCGATCTGCGATCAGGGCGGCGAGTGCGATCTGCAGGACCAGGCGATGGCCTACGGCGTCGACTCCACGCGCTATCAGGAGAACAAGCGCGCGGTCGAGGACAAGTACATCGGCCCGCTGGTCAAGACGATCATGAACCGCTGCATCCATTGCACGCGGTGCATTCGTTTCTCCGCCGAGGTCGCGGGCGTGCCGGAGCTCGGCGCGATCGGCCGCGGCGAGGACATGGAGATCACGACTTACCTCGAGCAGGCGATGTCGTCTGAGCTGCAAGGCAACGTCGTCGATCTGTGCCCGGTCGGCGCGCTGACCTCGAAGCCTTACGCGTTCTCGGCGCGGCCGTGGGAACTGACCAAGACCGAGTCCGTCGACGTGATGGACGCCGTCGGCTCGGCGATCCGCATCGACAGCCGCGGCCGCGAAGTGATGCGCATTCTGCCGCGCAACAACGACGACGTGAACGAGGAGTGGATTTCCGACAAGACGCGCCACGTCGTGGACGGCCTGCGCACCCAGCGGCTCGATCAGCCTTACGTGCGCGTGAACGGCCGGCTGACGCCCGCGACCTGGGCGCAGGCGTTCGACGTCGTGGTCGGCAAGGTGAAGGCCGCCAAGGCCGACCGGATCGGCGCCATCGCCGGCGACCTCGCCGCGGTCGAGGAGATGTTCGCGCTCAAGGATCTGATGACGCGGCTCGGTTCGAAGAACCTCGACGCCGGTCAGGACGGCGCGGCGCTGCATCCGGCCTGGGGCCGCTCGACCTATCTGTTCAACGCGACCATCGCGGGGATCGAGAAGGCCGACGCGCTGCTGATCGTCGGCTCCAACCCGCGCAGGGAAGCGTCGGTGCTGAACGCGCGCATCCGCAAGCGTTGGCGCACCGGCAAGCTCCAGGTCGCGATGATCGGCGAGAGGGCCGATCTGACCTATCCATACGACTATCTCGGCGCGGGTCCGGAAACACTGGCCGATGTCGCCGCCGGCCGTCACGCCTTCGCGGAGACGCTGAGGAAGGCTGCGAACCCGCTGATCATCGTCGGCACGGGCGCGCTGGCGCGGCCCGATGGCGCGAGCGTTGCGGCGCTGGCGGCCAAGGCCGCGGTCGAGCTCGGCGCGATCAAGGACGGCTGGAACGGTTATTCGGTGCTGCACACGACGGCTTCGCGCGTCGGCGCACTCGACATCGCTTTCGTGCCTGGCGCGGGCGGCAAGAACGCCGCCGAGATGACCAAGGCCGGCAACTCCGACGTTCTGTTCCTGCTCGGCGCCGACGAGGTCGACGTGCCGCCGGGCACGTTCGTCGTCTACATCGGCACCCACGGCGACAGCGGCGCACACCGTGCCGACGTCATCCTGCCGGGCGCGGCTTACCCCGAGAAGTCCGGCATCTTCGTGAACACCGAAGGCCGCGTGCAGATGTCGAGCCGCGCGGCGTTCCCGCCGGGCGATGCCCGCGAGGATTGGGCGATCCTGCGCGCGCTCTCCGACTTGCTTGGCCACAAGCTGCCTTATGACTCGCTCGCGCAACTCCGCGCGGCGATCTTCAAGGCGCATCCGCATCTGCAACGCATCGATCAGATCGCGGCGGGTGACGGCAACGATATCCGTCAGCTTGCGAGCCGCGCCTCGACGCCGGACAAGGCGCCGTTCCAGCCGGCGATCGACGACTTCTATCTCACCAACCCCATCGCGCGTGCGTCCGCCACGATGGCCGAGTGTTCGGCCTTGGCGGAAAGCCGCGCGACACTGACCGCGGCGGAGTAGGACATGACCTTCGCGGAACTCTGGACCGGTTATCTCTGGCCGCTGATCATCATCGTGGCGCAGTCGCTGCTGCTGCTCGTGGTGCTGCTGGTCGCCATCGCCTATGTGCTGCTCGCCGACCGCAAGATCTGGGCGGCGGTGCAGATCCGCCGCGGCCCGAACGTGGTCGGGCCTTGGGGCTTGCTGCAATCCTTCGCGGACCTTCTGAAGTTCGTGCTCAAGGAGCCGACCATCCCGGCCGGCGCCAACAAGGGCGTGTTCCTGCTCGCGCCGCTCGTCACCTGTACGCTGGCGCTCGCCGCCTGGGCGGTGATCCCGGTCAACGCCGGTTGGGTGATTGCCGAGATCAACGTCGGCATTCTCTACATCTTCGCGATCTCGTCGCTGATGGTCTACGGCGTGATCATGGCGGGCTGGGCGTCGAACTCGAAGTATCCGTTCCTCGCGGCACTGCGTTCCGCTGCGCAGATGGTGTCCTACGAAGTCTCGATCGGATTCGTGATCATCACCGTGCTGCTGTGCGCGGGCTCGCTGAAGCTCTCCGCCATCGTCACCGCGCAAGACACTCAATACGGAATGTTCGGCTGGTACTGGCTGCCGCTGCTGCCGATGTTCGTCGTGTTCTTCGTCTCGGCGCTCGCGGAAACCAACCGTCCGCCGTTCGACCTCGTCGAAGCGGAGTCCGAGCTCGTGGCGGGCTTCATGGTCGAATACGGCTCGACGCCGTACATGATGTTCATGCTCGGCGAATACGTCGCCATCGCCACCATGTGCGCGATGGCCACGATCCTGTTCCTGGGCGGCTGGCTCCCGCCGTTCCCGATCGCGCCGTTCACCTGGGTGCCGGGCGTGATCTGGTTCGTGCTCAAGGCGCTGTTCATGTTCTTCTTGTTCGCGATGGCGAAGGCCATCGTGCCCCGTTACCGCTACGACCAGCTCATGCGGCTCGGCTGGAAGGTCTTCCTTCCGCTGTCGCTGGCGATGGTCGTGATCGTCGCAGCCGTCCTGCAGTTCGGCGGCTTGGCGCCGAAAGGATAAGACGATGAGGCTCGATCAAGCCGCAAAATCGATCTTCCTGACGGAGTTCGTATCGGCGTTCTTCCTCGCCATGCGTTACTTCTTCAAGCCGAAGCCCACGCTCAACTATCCGTTTGAGAAAGGGCCGATCTCGCCGCGCTTCCGCGGCGAGCACGCGTTGCGCCGCTATCCGAACGGCGAGGAGCGCTGCATCGCCTGCAAGCTCTGCGAGGCGATCTGCCCGGCGCAGGCCATCACCATCGAGGCGGGCCCGCGAAGGAACGACGGCACGCGCCGCACCACGCGCTACGACATCGACATGGTGAAGTGCATTTACTGCGGCCTCTGCCAGGAGGCTTGCCCGGTCGACGCCATCGTCGAGGGCCCGAACTTCGAATTCGCCACCGAAACCCGCGAAGAGCTCTACTACGACAAGGAAAAGCTGCTCGCGAACGGTGACCGTTGGGAGCGCGAGATCGCGAAGAACATCGCGCTCGACGCGCCGTACCGGTGAGGGCTGCTCCTCGATGATCCTGCAAGCTCTCTTCTTCTATCTCTTCGCCGGCATCTGCGTCGCGTCCGCCTTCATGGTGATCGCGTCGCGCAATCCGGTGCATTCGGTGCTCTATCTGATCCTGGCGTTCGTCAACGCTGCGGGCCTGTTCGTGATGATGGGCGCCGAGTTCCTCGCCATGATCCTGATCGTCGTCTACGTCGGCGCGGTCGCGGTGCTGTTCCTGTTCGTCGTCATGATGCTCGACGTCGATTTCGCGGAACTGCGCCAAGGCTTCCTGCAATATCTGCCGGTCGGCGCGCTGGTGGGGGTCGTGTTCCTTGCCGAGCTTCTGCTCGTGGTGGGCGCGTGGGTGATCGGCGGCAACGTGACGAAGCCCGCGATCTCCGCGATCCCGGCGAATATCACCAACACCGAGGCGCTCGGCCGCGTGCTCTACACGCAGTACATCTATTACTTCCAAGCCGCCGGCGTTGTGCTTCTCGTTGCGATGGTCGGCGCGATCGTGCTGACGCTCCGCCACAAGGCCGGCGTCAAGCGCCAGAACATCTCGGTGCAGAACGCGCGCACGAAAGAGACCGCGATGGAAGTCGTCAAAGTCCAGCCGGGGCAGGGGCTCTGACATGGAAATCGGGCTCGGTCATTATCTCTCGGTCGCCGCGATCCTGTTCACGCTCGGGATCTTCGGCATCTTCCTGAACCGCAAGAACGTCATCGTCATCCTGATGTCGATCGAGCTGATCCTGCTCGCCGTCAACATCAACCTGGTGGCGTTCTCGACCTATCTCGGCGACATCGTCGGCCAGGTGTTTGCGCTCCTGGTGCTGACCGTTGCCGCGGCCGAAGCCGCCATCGGCCTCGCGGTGCTCGTCGTCTATTTCCGCAATCGCGGCTCGATCGCCGTTGAAGACATCAACCTGATGAAGGGCTGACGGGAATCGTTATGTATCAGGCGATCGTCTTCCTGCCGCTGCTCGGCGCGATCCTCGCGGGTCTCATCTCGCTTTATGGGGCGATGAAACGCTTCCCCGGCGCAGAGCCGTCCGACGATCATCATGCCGGCCATGGTCATGCGCACGCACACGCGGCGCACGATGATCACGCTCACGGTCACGACGATCATGGCCACGGCCCGGTCGAGCCGGCAGCCGAAGGCTCGCGCGGGGCGGAGATCATCACGACCGCATTCCTGTTCATCGCCTGCGTGCTGTCCTGGATCGCGCTCTGGCAGGTCGGCTTCGGCCATCACGACGAGCGCATCGCCGTCATGCCGTGGATGGTGGCGGGCGACTTCAAGGTCGATTGGGCGCTCCGCATCGATACGCTGACGTCGGTGATGCTGGTCGTGGTGACGACCGTGTCCGCGCTGGTGCATCTGTATTCGACCGGTTACATGCACGAAGACCCGTACCGGCCGCGGTTCTTCGCCTACCTGTCGCTGTTCACCTTCGCGATGCTTGCGCTGGTGACATCGGACAACCTCGCCCAGCTTTTCTTCGGCTGGGAAGGTGTGGGTCTCGCGAGCTATCTCCTGATCGGATTCTGGTACTACAAGCCGGAGGCCAACGCGGCAGCGATCAAGGCCTTCGTGGTCAACCGCGTTGGCGATTTCGGCTTCGCGCTCGGCATCTTCGCCGTGTTCATGATGACGAGCTCGATCGACTTCGACACGATCTTCGCTCAGGCGCCGTCGCTCACCGGCAAGACCATCAATTTCTTCGGCTGGCACGCCGACGCGATGACGCTGATCTGCCTGCTCCTGTTCATGGGCGCGATGGGCAAGTCGGCGCAGTTCCTGCTGCACACCTGGCTGCCGGATGCGATGGAAGGCCCGACGCCGGTCTCCGCGCTCATTCATGCCGCGACGATGGTGACCGCCGGCGTGTTCATGGTCGCGCGCTTGTCGCCGCTGTTCGAATTGTCGACGACGGCGCTCGCGGTCGTGACACTCGTCGGTGCGACGACCGCATTCTTCGCCGCAACCGTCGGTCTCGTGCAGAACGACATCAAGCGTATCGTCGCCTATTCGACCTGCTCGCAGCTCGGCTACATGTTCGTCGCGATGGGCGTCGGCGCCTATTCGGTCGGCATGTTCCACCTGTTCACGCATGCCTTCTTCAAGGCGCTGCTGTTCTTAGGTTGCGGCTCGGTGATCATGGCGATGCATCACGAGCAGGACATCCGCGCGATGGGCGGGCTGCGCAAGAAGATCCCGTTCACCTACTGGTGCATGGTGATCGGCACGCTGGCGCTGACCGGTTTCCCGTACACGGCGGGGTATTTCTCCAAGGACGCGATCATCGAGGCGGCCTTCGCTAGCCACAACACGTTCGCGGTCTACGGTTTCGTGATGACCGTGGTCGCCGCCGGCCTGACCTCGTTCTACTCGTGGCGCCTGATCTTCAAGACCTTCCACGGCGAGCCGCACGACCAGAAGCACTATGACGCCGCGCACGAGAGCCCGGCGGTGATCTTGATTCCGCTCGCTGTGCTGGCTGTCGGCTCGATCGTCGCGGGCTTTGCCTTCTATGAGTATTTCGCGGGCCACCACCTCGCCGAGTTCTTCCGCGAGTCGATCAAGCAGAAGCCGTCGGTTATCGAGGAGATGCACCACATTCCGCCGCTGGTGGCGTGGGTGCCGACCTTCATGATGGCGGGCGGCTTCGTGGTTGCTTGGTACTTCTACCTGCGCCGCCCGGACATCCCTGTGCGCCTCGCAAAGGAGCAGGGCATCCTCTACCGCTTCCTGCTCAACAAGTGGTACTTCGACGAGATCTACGACTTCCTGTTCGTGCGGCCTGCGCTCTGGGTCGGCCGCCTGCTCTGGAAGGGCGGCGACGGCCGCATCATCGATGGTCTCGGGCCGGACGGCGTGTCCGCGCGCGTGCTTGACGTGACGCGCAACGTCGTGCGCCTGCAAACGGGTTACCTCTATCACTATGCTTTCGCCATGCTGATCGGAGCGGCCGCGCTCATCACCTGGTTCATGTTTGCCGGGGGAGGCCACTGATGGCGAGCTGGCCGATCCTTTCCGTCACCACCTTCCTGCCGATCGTCGGCGTGCTGTTCATTGCGATGATGCGCAATGACGAAGCGGGCACGCGTAACGTCCGCTGGGTCGCGCTCTGGACCACGATCATCACCTTCGCGGTGTCGCTGATCATGCTCTGGCGTTTCGACGCCGGATCGCCGGAGTTCCAGTTCGTCGAGAAGCGCGAATGGCTCGGCGGGTTCGCGACCTACCGCATGGGTGTCGACGGCATTTCGTTGCCGTTCTTGATCCTGACCACTGCGCTAATGCCGCTTTGCATCGCGGCGAGCTGGCTCGCCATCCAGAACCGCGTCAAGGAGTACATGATCGCGTTCCTGGTGCTCGAGACGCTGATGATCGGCACCTTCTCCGCGCTCGACCTGGTGCTGTTCTATCTGTTCTTCGAAGGCGGCCTGATCCCGATGTTCCTGATCATCGGTGTCTGGGGAGGCCCGCGGCGCGTCTACGCGAGCTTCAAGTTCTTCCTCTACACGCTGCTCGGCTCGGTGCTGATGCTGCTCGCCATCATGGCGATGTACTGGCAGTCCGGCACGACCGACATCACGGTGCTGCTGAAGTACAACTTCCCGGTCAGCATGCAGCCGTGGCTGTGGTTCGCGTTCTTCGCCTCCTTCGCGGTGAAGATGCCGATGTGGCCGGTCCACACCTGGCTCCCCGACGCGCACGTCGAGGCGCCGACCGCGGGCTCGGTGATCCTGGCCGCCATCCTTCTGAAGATGGGCGGTTATGGGTTCCTGCGTTTCTCGCTGCCGATGTTCCCGATGGCGTCGCATGACTTCGCGCCATTTGTGTTCACGCTGTCGGTGATCGCGATCGTCTACACGTCGCTGGTCGCGCTCGTGCAGGAGGACATGAAGAAGCTGATTGCCTATTCGTCCGTCGCCCACATGGGCTTCGTGACGATGGGTATTTTCGCGGCCAACACCCAGGGCGTCGCAGGCGGCATCTTCCAGATGATCTCGCACGGCTTTGTCTCCGCCGCGCTCTTCCTCTGTGTCGGCGTGGTCTATGACCGCATGCATAGCCGCGAGATATCGGTGTACGGCGGCCTCGTGAACCGCATGCCGCTCTACGCCTTCGTGTTCCTGCTGTTCACGCTGGCGAACGTCGGCCTGCCGGGCACCTCGGGTTTCGTCGGCGAGTTCCTGTCGCTGATCGGCACGTTCCGCACCAACATCACGGTCGCGACCCTTGCGACGCTCGGCGTCATCCTGTCGGCGGCTTACGCGCTCTGGCTCTACCGCAAGGTCGTGTTCGGCAAGCTCGAGAAGCCGGCGCTCGCGGGCATCACGGACATGGGCTGGCGCGAGAGTTTGGTGTTCGCGCCGCTCGTTATCCTGACTCTCATATTCGGCTTCTATCCGAAACCGATCCTCGACATGTCGGCCAGCTCCGTTGCGGCGCTGCTCGATGGCTACAACAAGGCGATCGCGGTGAAATCCGCCGCCGTGGTGAAGTGAGGCCGCGCCGATGAACGCACTTCCGTCGCTCGCCCCGCTGCTGCCGGAGATCATGCTGGCGGTCGGCGCCATGGCGCTGCTGATGATCGGCGCCTATGGCAAGGACGTCACGCGCGCCGTCAACATGCTCGCAATCCTGATCCTGCTCGCGGCCGCGGTCGCCGCCGCCACCGTGCCGGGCGGGACGACCATGAACGGCAGCATTGTGGTCGACAGCTTCGCGCGCTTCATGAAGGTCATCGCCTTCGTCGCCTCGGCGGTCGCGATCGTCATGTCGCTGAACTATCAGACCGTCGAGAAGCAGAGGACGTTCGAATACGCGGTGCTGATCCTGCTCTCGACGACCGGCATGGGGATGCTCATTTCGGCTGCCGACCTGATCGCGCTCTATCTCGGCCTCGAGCTGATGAGCCTTGCGCTTTACGTGGTCGCGGCTTCGAACCGCGACAGCGTGAAGTCGACCGAAGCGGGTCTCAAATATTTCGTCCTCGGCGCGCTGTCGTCGGGCATGCTGCTCTATGGCTGCTCGCTGATCTACGGCTTCACCGGCACGGTGTCGTTCGCGGGCATCGCGAAGGCGTCGACCCACGCCGGCGTGGGCCTCGTGTTCGGCCTCGTGTTCCTGTTCGCGGGCCTCTGCTTCAAGGTCTCCGCCGTGCCGTTCCACATGTGGACGCCGGACGTCTACGAAGGCGCGCCGACGCCGGTCACGGCTTTTTTTGCCGCGGCGCCTAAGATCGCCGGCATCGCCATCTTCGTGCGCGTTGCCACCACCGCGTTCCCCGGCATCGTGCCGCAGTGGCAGCAGATCGTGGTGTTCGTCGCCATCGCCTCGATGGTGCTCGGCGCCTTCGCCGCCATCGGCCAGCGCAACATCAAGCGCCTGCTGGCGTACTCGTCGATCGGCCACATGGGTTTCGCGCTGGTCGGCCTTGCCGCCGGCACCGCTGAAGGCGTGCAGGGGGTCCTGATCTACATGGCGATTTACTTGGCCATGACGCTCGGAACCTTTTGCGTCGTGCTCGCCATGCGCCGCTCGGACGGGGCTGTCGAGAACATCTCCGATCTCGCGGGTCTTGCGCGCACCCATCCGGGGCTCGCGTTCTTCCTCGGCCTGTTGATGTTCTCGCTCGCCGGCATTCCGCCGCTCGCGGGCTTCTTCGCGAAGTACTACGTGTTCCTCGCCGCCATCAACGCCGGGCTTTACGCGCTCGCCGTTATCGGCGTGCTCGCGAGCGTGGTGGGCGCCTACTATTACCTGCTGATCGTGAAGACGATGTACTTCGACGAGCCTGCCGCGGGCTTTGTGCCGATGCCGGGTGAGCTGAAGGCCGTGCTCGGCATCACCGGGCTCTTCACGCTCCTGTTCTTCGTCTATCCGGCACCGCTGCTCAACGCCGCGATCGTGGCGGCGAAATCGCTATTCTGATGAAGCTCGATCCCGCAGCGGCAGCAGCCGGCGCGCGGCTCATCAGCTACGACACGATCGGTTCGACCAACGCCGAAGGTCTGAGGCTCGCCCGTGAGGGCGAGCACGGCCCGCTGTGGGTCACGGCCAGGAGCCAGACCGCGGGACGCGGCCGGCGTGGCCGCACCTGGGTGTCCGAGCCCGGCAATCTCTACACGAGCCTCGTGCTGACCGATCCGTCGCCGCCGGATCGCCGGGCGGAGCTGTCGTTCGTCGCGGCACTGGCGCTGCATGACGCCGTCGGTGCGCGCATCCCGGGCGTGTCCTCGCGGCTCCTTCTGAAATGGCCCAATGACCTGCTGATCGACGGCTGCAAGTTTGCCGGCATCCTGATCGAAGGCGAGGGCAACGCCGCCGTGATCGGCATCGGCGTCAATTGCGCGCATCATCCGTCGGGCACCGATTTCCCCGCAACCGATCTTGCCTCGGCGGGGCTTCGCGCTTCGCCTGAGAAGGTTTTCGAGGCGCTCTCCAGCGCGATGGCGCAGCGTCTCGCGCAATGGGATCGCGGCGCGGGCTTTGTCGCGATCCGCGCCGAATGGCTCAAGCGCGCCGCAAACCTCGGCCATGACATCAAGGTCGCTGTGACCGAAGGCACGCGCGTCGGCCGTTTCGAGACCGTGGACGACCGCGGCTGCCTCGTTCTGCGCCTGCCGAACGGCGCGACTGAGACGATCGCCGCGGGCGACGTCCTCGTGGGACACTAGCATCATGGCGAATGCGAACAGCGAACTCGTGTTCGCGCCGATCGGCGGCGTCGGCGAGATCGGCATGAATCTCTACATCTACGGGCTGGGCGACGAGAAGAAGCGCACCTGGCTGATTGTCGATGTCGGCGTCTCGTTTGCTTCGGAAGAGCATTTGCCGGGCGTCGATCTGATTCTCCCCGACATCAAATTTCTCGTCGAAGAACGCCGCAATATCGCGGGCATCGTGCTGACCCACGCCCACGAGGACCATTTCGGCGCATTGCTCGACCTGTGGCCGAAGCTGAAGGTGCCGGTCTATGCGACGCCGTTCACCGCGGCGCTGTTCGAGGCCAAGCGCCTGGGCGAGCGCGAGGCTCCGGAGGTCCCGGTCAAGGAAGTGGCGCTCGGTTCGCGCTTCGAGGTCGGTCCATTCGACATCGAGCTGTGCACGGTCGCGCACTCGATCCCGGAAGCCAACGCGCTGATCATCCGCACGCCGCACGGCAATGTGCTGCACACCGGCGACTGGAAGCTCGATCCGACGCCGATCCTGGGCGATCCGACCGATGAGGCGAAGCTTCGCGCACTTGGCGACGAAGGCTGCCTCGCGCTGATCGGCGACTCCACCAATGCGGTGCGCGACGGCCGCTCGCCGTCCGAAGCCGATGTCGCCAAGACGTTGGCCGAGCTGATCGCCAACGCGCCGAGCCGTGTCGCCGTGACGACCTTTGCCTCCAACGTCGCCCGCATCCGTGCCGTGGCCGAAGCCGCCCGCGCCGCCGACCGCGAGGTGGTGCTGGTCGGGCGCGCGATGGAGCGTGTGGCGCAGGTCGCGCGCGAGACTGGCTATCTCGATGGTATCCGTCCCTTCCGTGGCATGGAGATGTACGGCCATCTGCCGCGCGACAAGGTCGTGGCGCTCTGCACCGGCAGCCAAGGCGAGCCCCGTGCGGCACTCGCCCGTATCGCGGCGGACGAGCACCCGGAGATCGGGTTGTCCAAAGGCGATCGCGTGATCTTCTCGTCGCGGCCCATCCCCGGCAACGAGAAGGCGATCTCGCAGATCATCAACGGCCTGATCGATCAGGGCGTCGAGGTCATCACCGACCGCACGCATCTGGTTCACGTATCGGGTCACCCGCGCCGCGCCGAGCTGGAAGAGCTGATCGGCTGGGTGAAGCCGCAGTTGCTCATCCCGGTGCACGGCGAGTCCCTGCATCTGTCCGAACACGCCAAGCTCGCGCGCTCGCTCGGCATTCAGGTCGGCATGTGCCGCAACGGCGATCTCGTGAGGCTCGGTCCCGGCAATCCCGGCATCATCGACGAAATCCCGACCGGCCGCGTTTACAAGGACGGCTCGCTGCTCGTGGAGGAGAACTCGCGCGCGGTCGTGGATCGCAGGCGTCTCAGCTTCGCCGGCATCGCTTTCGTCGCGATGGCGATGACCGACAAGGGCCAGCTTGCGTCGGACCCCGAGATCGAGCTGGTCGGCATTCCGGAAAAGTCCGCCTCCGGCGAAGCGATGCTGGAAATCGCGAACGATGTCGTGCTGGAGACGTTCGAGACGTTGCCCAAGCCGCGCCGCCGCGATCCCGACGCGGTCGAGGAGTCGATCCGCCGTGCGGTGCGCGGCGCGCTCGCCCAGAACTGGGGCAAGAAGCCCCTCGTTTACGTGCACGTCTTGATTGTGTAGGCCGCCGACCCGGCTTGCCAAGGCTCCCTGAAACCGACACCGTTCCCGCAACGGCGCGCGCGAATGTTCGCCGATAAAACGGCCGGCCTCGAGCCGGAATAAGAAGTCGTTTGGGAGGCGCGAATGGGAAGGCGAACGCTCGTCGCGGCGTTGTTTGCCGCATGTCTCGTTTCAGGTGCCAGCGCACAGGATTTTCCGAACCGGCCCGTGACGCTGGTCGCGCCGTTTCCGCCGGGCGGCCCGTCGGACACCACGGCGCGCCTGATCGCGACGCATATGGCGAAGGCTTTGGGCCAGGCTGTGATCGTCGAGAACGTCACCGGGGCTGGCGGCACGATCGGCTCGAACCGCGTCGCAAAGGCACCGCCGGACGGCTACCAGATCGTCATATCGGGCTCAGGCACCCATGCCGCGATCGAATATCTGGTGAAGGAGCCGCCGTATAAGCCCGCCGATTGGGAGCACATCGGGTTGATCAACGTGTCGCCTGTTGTGCTGGTCGCGAAACGCGATGTGCCCGCCAACACGTTGCAGGAATTCATTTCGTATCTGCGCGCCAACGAGAAGAAGGTGACGGAGGCCGATGCCGGCGTCGGCTCGATCTCCAATCTGGCCTGTTCGGTGTTCCATTCGCTCGCCAATGTGAACCCGACGGTCGTGTCGTATCGCGGCACGCCGCAGGCGACGCAGGACGTCGTTGCCGGCACCGTGGACTTCGGCTGCAACCAGATCGTCAACATCGCGCAGCATGTGCAGAGCGGCGCGTTGAAGGCTTACGCGGTGACGAGCGGCAAGCGCTCGCCGATGCTGCCGAACGTGCCGACCACGGCGGAGGCGGGATTGCCTGCGTTCAAGCTTTCCGTCTGGTTCGGGTTGTCGGCGCCGAAAGGCACGCCGAAGCCGATCGTCGAGAAGCTCAACAAGGCATTGGCCACGGCGCTGGAAGACGAGGCGACCGTGAAGCGCTTTGCCGATCTTGGCTATGACGTGGTGCCGAAGGAGCAGCGTTCGACCGCTTATTTCGAAACCTACTTCAAGGAAGAGGTCGCGCTCTGGACCAAGGTTCTGGGCGGTCTCTCGGTCGCACCGAAACAGTGAGTGAATGGGAATGAGTTGGAAGCCGACGCAGGAACTTGAGATCGTCGCGGGCACTCCGCCGGGTGGCGGTCTCGACCGCTCCGCTCGCGCGCTTGCTCGCGCCATCGAGGCGAACAAGCTGATCGATGTGCCGGTGAAAGTCGTGAATGTCGGCGGCGACGGCGGCCGCAAGGCCTGGGTCCATATGGATGGCCGCGCGGGCGAGGGGCACGTCATCGGCATCAGCTCGCCGAACATGGCGGCGGACTATCTCACCGGCGTCACGAAATCCGACCCGGATAAGTACCCGCCCGTCGCGATCCTCTATTCGGAATATATCGCCTTCGTGGTCGACGCGGATTCCACGATCCATGACGGCAAGGGCCTCCTGGCGCGCTTTGCCAAAGACCCGGCGGGCGTCACGGTCGCGCTCTCGACGTCACTCGGCAATTCCAACCACGTTGCGCTCGCCAAGGTCGTCCGTCACGCCGGCGCCGACACCCGCGCGCCGAAAATCCGTGTGTTCGACACGGCGCTCGATGCCGTGGCCGATGTGGTCGCGGGCAATGCCGATGTCGGTGCGATCACCGCCGCAAGCTCCGTTCCCGAGATCGAGGCGGGGCGGCTGCGCGCCATCGGCATCTCGTCACCCGAACGGCTGCCGGGTTGCTACGCGGTCGCGCCGACCTGGAGGGAGCAGGGCGTCGATTGCGTCATCGGTTCATGGCGGGGCGCCAGCGGCCCGCCGAGCATGAGCGCAGAGCAGGTCGCGTTTTGGGCGAGCATTTGTCGTAAGGCCACTCAGACGGCCGAATGGAAGGTCGATCTCGCCAAGCACTTCTGGACCGAAATGGTCCTCGACGGTCCCGCATTGACCGACCATCTCAAGCGCGAACGCGGCGAAATGCGCGCCATCCTGAGCGATCTGGGGTTGCTCTCCGCCTAGCGGTTCCTGCTCCGGCCCGCTATGGAAGGGACGGCTGCCGGGCCGCAAGAGAAGGACATGCGAGGGACATGATCGGACGGCTCAACCACGTGGCCATCGCGGTGCGCGACATTGCCAAGGCCAGTGAGGTCTATCGCAAGACGCTCGGCGCGGACGTGTCCGCCGCCGTGCCGCAGGCTGCCCACGGCGTGACGACAGTGTTCATCAATCTGCCGAACACCAAGATCGAGCTTCTGGAGCCGCTCGGCGCGGACTCGCCGATTGCCAAATTCCTGGAGCGCAATCCGGACGGCGGCATCCACCACATTTGTTACGAGGTGGACGACATCATCGCCGCGCGCGACCAACTGAAAGCGCAGGGCGCGCGCGTGCTGGGCGACGGCACCCCGAAGATCGGGGCTCACAACAAACCCGTGCTGTTCCTTCATCCGAAGGATTTCTGCGGCACGCTGGTCGAACTCGAGCAGGCGTGAATGCAGATCACCACGGCGATCGCGATCTATTTCCTGATTTGGTGGATCACGCTGTTTGCGGTCCTGCCGTGGGGCGTGACGGCGCAAGGGGCGGACAGCCCGCCGGGCACTGACCCCGGCGCTCCGACGGTTCCGCGGCTCGTTCGCAAGTTGATCTGGACCACGATCGTCTCGAGCGTGATCTTCGCGATCTGCGCCTTCCTCTACATCAAGCGGATCGTGACCCTGGACGATCTCGCGCGCTGGATGGGCGTCTAGCGAAACGCAAAAAAAGAGCAGGGACAAAGCCCTGCTTGGATTTCTTGAAAGTCCAGTTGTGCCCCGACACGCAGAACTCTCTTCGAGGCAGCGGCGCCGTTGGCGCGCTTTTTGGCTAATCCTCCCAAGACTAGGGCCGCGTTGCCGGGTAAAACCCGGACGGCAAAGACAGGCTAACTGAACATTTCGTGCTTGTCATTAAGGCAGAAAGGGGCCGTTTTCTGCCGCCGAAACAGGCCTCAGGCCCTTGAGAGGCTTGTATTTTCGCGCCCGATCCGCTTTCACTCGCCCGGCCAAGTCGGGTCCCGATTCTAGAGATTTCCGTATGCGCCTGTCCCGTTTCTTCCTGCCGATCCTGCGCGAGACCCCGAAGGACGCCGAAATCGCGTCCCACCGGCTGATGTTGCGCGCCGGAATGCTCAAGCAGGAGGCCGCCGGGATCTACACGTTGCTCCCCCTCGGGCTTCGGGTGCTCAACAAGATCAACGCCATCATCCGGGAAGAGCAAAACAGATCAGGCGCGATCGAGCTCCTGATGCCGACCATCCAGTCGGCGGAACTCTGGAAGGAAAGCGGCCGCTACGACGACTACGGCAAGGAAATGCTGCGGATCGAGGACCGGCACGAGCGCGAAATGCTCTACGGACCGACGAACGAGGAGATGATCACCTCGATCTTCCGTTCGTACGTGCGCTCGTACAAGGACATCCCGCTGAACCTCTACCATATTCAATGGAAGTTCCGGGACGAGGTCCGCCCGAGGTTCGGCGTGATGCGCGGCCGCGAGTTCCTCATGAAGGACGCCTATTCCTTCGATATCGATCAGGCCGGCGCGCGGCATTCGTACAACAAGATGTTCGTCGCATACTTGCGGACCTTCGCGCAGCTCGGGCTGAAAGCGATTCCGATGGTGGCGGATACCGGGCCGATCGGCGGCAACCTCAGCCACGAGTTCATCATTCTCGCCTCGACCGGCGAGAGCGAGGTGTTCTGCCACAAGGACTATCTCGATTTCCCGGTTCCGCCGGCGGATGTGAACTTCGACGATGTTTCGTCGTTACAGGGCATCGTCGACAAGTGGACGTCGCTGTATGCGGCGACCTCGGAGAAGCACGACAGCGCGGCCTTCGGCGCGATCCCGGCCGACAAGCAGGTGTCGGCGCGCGGCATCGAGGTCGGCCATATTTTCTATTTCGGCACCAAATACTCCGAGCCGATGAAGGCCGTGGTGAGCGGGCCTGACGGCGTCGAGAAGCCCGTCCATATGGGCTCCTACGGCATCGGTCCGACGCGGCTGATCGCCGCAATCATCGAGGCGTTCCACGACGACGCCGGCATCAAGTGGCCGGAGGCGGTCGCGCCGTTCAAGGTGGCGATCCTGAACCTGAAGCAGGGCGACAGCGCCACCGATGCGGCTTGCGAGGCGCTCTACCGCGATCTCACCGCCAAGGGCGTTGATGCGCTCTACCACGATCTCGACGAACGGCCGGGTTCCAAGTTTGCGACCGCCGACCTGATCGGCGTGCCGTATCAGGTCGTCATCGGCCCCAAGGGGCTTGCTGCCGGCCAATACGAGGTCAAGAAACGCGCCGACGGCAGCCGGGAGAATCTGGGCCCGTCGGCGACTCTCGACCTGCTGACGCGTTGAACCACGTTGTTTCTGTGTGTTTCTCACGCTTGCGTGCGGCCGAAGCTGGCTTGAATCCGCCAGAATCGGATGAAATCTCACATTAAGAGCAAGCGATGAGTGAACCGTCGGGGACACGTCCCTTCGCACCGTTTGAATGGATGTTGTCGCTGCGCTACCTGCGGGCGCGGCGCAAAGAGGGATTCATCTCGATCATTGCCGGGTTTTCCTTCCTCGGCATCATGCTGGGGGTGGCGACCCTCATCATCGTCATGGCGGTGATGAACGGCTTCCGCACCGAACTCCTCGACAAGATTCTCGGCCTCAACGGCCATCTTCTTGTTCAACCGCTGGAATCGCCGCTCACCGATTTCGAGGTGGTGGCCGACCGCATCTCGAAGGTGCCGGGCATCCGTCTCGCGGTGCCGATCGTCGAAGGCCAGGCGCTGGCGTCGTCGCCGTTCAATGCGGCCGGCGTGCTGGTGCGCGGCATCCGCGGCAACGACCTCGCCGGGCTCACGTCGATCGCCAAGAACATCAAGCAGGGCACGCTGGAAGGCTTCGACCAGGGGCAGGGCGTGGTGATCGGCCGGCGTCTTGCCGATCAACTGACACTTCGCGCCGGCGATAACATCACGCTGGTCGCGCCGCGCGGCGCCGTGACGCCGATGGGCACCACGCCGCGGATCAAGCCCTACAAGATCGCGGCCGTCTTCGAGATCGGCATGTCGGAATACGACGCGGCCTTCGTGTTCATGCCGATCACCGAGGCGCAGGCCTATTTCAACCGCAACAATGATGTCACCGCGATCGAGGTCTACACGACCAATCCGGACAAGATCGCGACCTTCCGCCAGCTCGTGAGTGAGGCGGCGGGGCGCCCGATCTTCATGGTCGATTGGCGGCAGAGGAATGCGACGTTCTTCAATGCGCTTCAGGTCGAGCGCAACGTGATGTTCCTGATCCTCACCATGATCGTGCTGGTGGCGGCGTTCAACATCGCCTCGAGCCTCATCATGCTGGTGAAGGACAAGGGCCGCGACATCGGCATCCTGCGCACGATGGGCGCTTCGCAGGGCTCGATCATGCGGGTCTTCCTGATCACCGGAGCCGCGATCGGCGTGGTCGGCGATCTGGTCGGCTTCCTGCTCGGACTGGTCGTGTGCCTCAACATCGAGTCGATCCGCCAGTTCATGTCGTGGCTGACCAACACCGAGCTGTTCTCGCCGGAGCTTTACTTCCTGTCGCGGCTGCCGGCCGAGCTCGACGTCGGCGAGACCACCGCGGTCGTCGTCATGGCGCTCGCGCTTTCGCTGCTCGCGACGCTGTATCCGTCCTGGCGCGCCGCGCGCCTCGATCCGGTCGAAGCGCTGCGTTACGAGTAACCCGATGGCGGATGAGCAGACACCTGTCGTTTTCCTGCATCAGGTCGAGCGGCGCTATAACCAAGGCGAGGCGGTCCTCGAAATCCTGAGGGGCGCCGAGCTTGCGGTGTGGCCGGGTCAATCGGTTGCGCTCGTCGCGCCATCCGGCTCCGGCAAATCGACGCTCCTGCACATCACCGGCTTGCTTGAGCATCCCGACGGCGGCGAGGTCTATCTCGATGGTGTCGCGACCAGCAGTCTGTCGGATGCCGACCGCACCAAGATCCGGCGCAACGCCATCGGTTTCGTCTATCAGGCGCATCATCTGCTGCCGGAATTCTCCGCAATCGAAAATGTAATGCTGCCTCAGATGGTGCGCGGGCTCGCGAAAGGCGAAGCGCGGGAGCGCGCGGGCGAGCTTCTGTCCTATCTCGGGCTCAAGGACCGGCTGTCGCACCGCCCGGCCGAACTGTCGGGCGGCGAGCAGCAGCGCGTGGCGATCGCGCGCGCCGTCGCAAACGCGCCTCGGCTTCTGCTGGCCGACGAGCCGACCGGCAATCTCGACCCGCACACGGCGGACCACGTCTTTCACGCGCTCGACCAGTTGATCCGCGCGTCAGGACTCGCAGTGGTGCTGGCCACCCACAACATGGATCTGGCCGCGCGGATGGACCGCCGGGTGACGTTGCGGGAGGGCCGGGTGGTGGAGCTGCGATAGCGCCGGCTCGCTCGCTAAAATGAACGAGGCCGCCAGCGATGGCGGCCTCGTTGTTTTGTTCGGGCTACCTGGCGGCCCAAATCGTTTAGCGCCCCGTATAGGGTTTGCAGAGGCCGTCTTGCACCGTGTAGTTGGGCGGGCATCCGTTCCACGTCCGCCAACGCTGGCTCGGCGGCGCATAGCGGCGGTCGTCGTCATCTCCACCGAAGTTGAAGTTGAAACCGGACTGCGGACGCCGCTGGTGGTATTGCGGCTCTTGCTCATAGTAGCGTGGGCGCTGCTGCTCGTAATAGCGCGGGCGCTGCTGGTAGTACGGCTGAACGCGCTGGCCGCAGACGACCCGGCCATATTGGTCCTGGATGCAGTCCTGCGCGACCGCGACGTCAGCCGTGCCGACAAGACCGCCGAGCAGGCCGAAAGCGAGTAGAAGGCGACGCATTGTTGTTGTTCTCCTGATCAGCGCCAATGGGGCGCTCCCGGGCATGGAACACCAGCGGATATGAACGCGCGCACAACACTGCGAATATGCGTTCTTTCATGACGGTGAAACGCCGGATTATCAGGTGTAATCAAGCTTTTGCGACAGGTCGCCGCAGGACGAAGAACGGGCGCTTGACAAAAGAACAAACAATGAACTATGTTCTCTTTTCGTTCAGGGAGGACATCATGTTCCGCGCTGTCGTTGAAGAAGCCGCCGCACTGACCTCGATCAGCCTGTTTCTGGGGATGGTCGCCATCTGGGCCCAAGTCATCTCCGCGATGTAAGGCGCGCCCATGGTGCTGCGCGCCGGCCCAGTGGTCTGCGCGAGCCTGAGAGGGTTTTGCGTTCGGTAAGCGTTGCGTTTGCGTATCCGGTACCCCGCTCGTCATACCCGGCTGCCCCCGGGTATCCGCGTCTTCCCCATCCCCGATCAGACGTGGATGGTCATCGGAAATCGGGCTTGCCCGGCTCCGAGGCCATGACGGCGGCCTACCGTTCTAGGGGTCTTCGAAATTCACAACCGAATGCTGCAACTCCAGCGGTTCCCGCTGAGGAAAACAGGCACATGTTCGGGCTTCGGATCGTTGGCGATGGACAGGGCGCATCCGCGTCCCCACCATCGCTCAAAATCGAATCGTTGAGGCCCCCGTGACCGCTGATCCCGGCTTCGTGCATCTGCACGTCCATTCCGCCTATTCGCTGCTCGAAGGCGCAATGACGATCGCCAAGCTCGCGGAGTTTGCGAAGGCCGACAAGCAGCCGGCGCTGGCGCTCACCGACACCGACAATATGTTCGGCGGGCTGGAATTCTCCGAGAAGGTCGCGGGCTACGGCATTCAGCCGATCGTCGGCTGCACGCTGGGCGTGGATTTCGACGACGAAGCGCGCGATCCACGCCAGCCGATCCGGACCAAGCCATGGCCGCGGATTGTGCTCCTGGCCACGAGCGAGGATGGCTACAAGTGTCTCGCAAAGCTGTCGTCGCGGGCGTTCCTGGAAACACCCGCGACCGAAAAGGCGCATCTCAAGCTCGCCTGGCTCGAAGGCGAGACGGCGGGATTGATCGCGCTGACCGGCGGTCCGACCGGTCCGATCGACACCGCGATCGTTGCGGGACAGAACGATCTCGCCGCCTCGCGGCTGGCATCGCTGAAGCAGTTGTTCGGCGACCGGCTCTACGTCGAGGTGCAGCGTCACGGCACCCCGGATGAGAAGTTCGCGGAGAGTCCGCTGGTCGAATTGGCTTACGCGCAGGAGATTCCGCTCGTCGCGACCAACGAGCCGTTTTTCGCCAAGCGCGACGACTACGAGGCGCACGATGCGCTGATCTGCATCGCCGAGGGCAAGCTGCTGGCGGAGACCGAGCGGCGGCAGCTCACCGCCGAGCACTACTTCAAAAGCCGTTCCGAGATGGCGGCGCTGTTCGCCGATCTGCCGGAGGCGCTCGCCTCGACGGTCGAGATCGCGCAGCGCTGCGCGTTCCGTCCGGGCACGCGCAAGCCGATCCTGCCACGCTTCTCCGCGGGCGATAAGAACGACGACGAAGCCGCCATCCTGCGCAAGCGCGCCGAGACTGGTTTGCAGCGGCGCATTGAAGCGCACGGCATCGCGCCAGGCCGTACGGTCGAGGAGTATCAGGAGCGGCTCGCCTTCGAGCTCTCGACCATCGAGCGGATGAAGTATCCGGGCTACTTCCTGATCGTGTCGGACTTCATCTCCTGGGCCAAGGAGCAGGGCATTCCGGTTGGGCCGGGCCGTGGCTCGGGCGCAGGCTCGCTCGTTGCTTATTCGCTGCTGATCACCGACCTTGACCCGCTTCGCTTCGATCTGCTGTTCGAGCGCTTCCTCAATCCGGAACGCGTGTCGATGCCGGACTTCGATATCGACTTCTGCCAGGACCGGCGCGACGAGGTGATCCGCTACGTGCAGGAGCGCTATGGCCGCGATCAGGTGGCCCAGATCATCACCTTCGGCACCTTGCAGGCGCGCGGCGTGCTGCGTGACGTCGGCCGCGTGCTGGAGATGCCCTACGGGCAAGTCGATAAGCTCTGCAAGCTGGTGCCGCAGAATCCCGCCGCACCGGTGACGTTGGCGAAAGCCATCGAGGGCGAGCCCAAGCTGCAAGCCGAGCGTGACGCCAATCCGGTGGTGAAGCGCGCCTTCGATATCGCGCTCAAGCTCGAGGGCCTCAACCGCCACGCCTCGACCCACGCCGCGGGCATCGTGATCGGCGACCGGCCGCTCTCCGAGCTTGTGCCGATGTATCGCGATCCGAAATCGGACATGCCGGTCACTCAGTTCAACATGAAGTGGGTGGAGCAGGCAGGGCTGGTGAAGTTCGACTTCCTCGGCCTCAAGACGCTGACGACGTTGCAGACCGCGGTGAAGCTCTTGAAGCGGCGCGGGATCGACCTCGATCTTGCGGCGATCCCGCTCGACGATGAGAAGACCTACGAGGTTCTCTCTCGCGCAGAAGCAGTCGGCATCTTCCAACTGGAAAGTCAGGGCATGCGCCGCGCGCTGCTCGACATGAAGCCGGACCGTTTCGAGGACATCATTGCGCTCGTCGCGCTCTATCGCCCTGGTCCAATGGCGAACATCCCGACCTACTGCGCGCGCAAGCACAAGGAGGAGGAGCCGGACTATATCCATCCGAAGCTCGAGCCGATCCTGCGCGAGACCTTCGGCGTCATCGTGTACCAGGAGCAGGTGATGCAGGCGGCGCAGCTGCTCGCCGGTTACTCGCTCGGACAGGCCGACCTTCTCCGCCGCGCCATGGGCAAGAAAATCCGCTCGGAGATGCAGGCGCAGCGCGCAGAGTTCGTGAAGGGGGCGACGGCGGGCGGAATCGAGAAAGCGCATGCGGATGCGATTTTCGATTTGCTCGAGCGCTTCGCGGAATACGGCTTTAACAAGAGCCACGCCGCGGCCTACGCGCTGGTCGCCTATCAGACCGCATATCTGAAGGCGAACTATCCGGTCGAGTTCCTCGCGGCGTCAATGACGCTCGATATGGGCAACACCGACAAGCTGTCGGAATTCCGCACCGAGGCGGAGCGGCTCGGCATCAAGGTGGAGGCGCCGTCGATCAACCGCTCGGGTGTCGAGTTTGACGTTGAAGGCAACACCATCTTCTATGCGCTCGCGGCGTTGAAGGGCGTCGGCCGGCAGGCGGTCGAAGCGATTGTCGCCGCGCGCGGCGACAAGCCGTTCAAGGATCTTTCCGACTTCGCGCTGCGGACCAATCCGCGCGCGGTCAACAAGCGTGTGCTGGAAAGTCTTGCGGCCGCGGGCGCATTCGATGGGCTGGAGCCGAACCGCGCGCGGGCCCAAGCCTCCGTCGACATCATGATGGGCGCAGCGCAACGCAGCCACGAAGCCGAGACAGTCGGGCAGAACGACATGTTCGGCGGTCCGTCGAGCCAGGAGAAGCTCGTGCTCCCGAATGTGGAGCCGTGGCTGCCGGCCGAGAAGCTGCAACGCGAATACGACGCGATCGGATTCTTCCTGTCGGGCCATCCGCTCGACGATTACGCGGCGCTCCTTGGCAGGTTGAAGTTGCAGTCTTGGGCGGAGTTCTCGCGCTCGGTGAAGTCCGGTGCGACCGCAGGCCGCGTGGCGGCAACGGTCGTCTCGCGCATGGAACGCCGCACCAAGACCGGCAACAAGATGGGAATCTTCGGACTGTCCGACCCTTCAGGACACTACGAGGCCATCATGTTCTCCGAGGGGCTGCAGATCTATCGCGATCAGCTCGAGCCGGGCTCGTCGGTGCTGTTGTTCCTCGCCGCGGAAGCGCAGGGCGACGAGGTGCGTGCGCGCATCCAGTCGGCTGAACCGCTCGATCAGGCGGCGGCCAAGCTCCAAAAGGGCCTGCGTGTGTTCCTGCGCGATCCGGCGCCGCTCGACTTCGTTGCCAAGCGGCTCGACAACAAGGGCGACGGCGAGGTGAGCATGGTGCTCCAGCTCAACGACGGCGCCGAAGTTGAGATCAGGCTGCCCGGCCGGTTCAAGGTTTCACCGCAAGTTGCAGGTGCGATCAAGGCCGTGCCCGGCGTGCTCGACGTGCAAACCGTTTAACGACGTTGGTTTTCGGCGAAACCCCTGCGGCATGCGCAGGCACGCGCGGCATTTCCGCCGGTTGACCCCGCGCGGGCCGGGCGCTGTTATAGCCGCCGAAACTGTATACCGTCTCAAGGAGCCAGCCATGGCCAACAAGCTGCGTCACATCGCCATTTCTGTTCGCGATCCCGAGAAGACCGCAAAGTTCTTCGAAGAGGCGTTCGGCATGACGCGCGCCGGCAACGCCATGCGCGGCGTCTACATGACCGACGGCATCTTCAACGTCGCGCTGCTCAACTTCGGCGACGAGCCGGTCGCCGGCATGGAAGACCAGAAGAACCCGCTCGGCCTGATCCACTTCGGCATGTGGGTCGACAGCGTCGATGAGATCGCCGACAAGATCACCAAAGCAGGCGGCAGCTACGTCACCGGCCGCAAGGAGACGGGCCCGAACGTTTACTACGAGGTCAAGTACAAGACCCCGGAGGGCATCGTGTTCGACATCACCGAGAGCGGCTGGAAGGGCGCGGTGAAGGACGTCAAGCCTGCGTAACACGCAGAGGTGTTGGCACGGCGCGTGCATTCGGTTTGCGACGTTCCAACGTCGGGCGTGTCACGAGAGGTAGGATGATGTTTCGAGCGATCGCGCGAGTCTTTTTTGCAATCAGCGTGCTGTTTTCGGGAGCGGCGCAGGCCGCGTGGCCCGAACGGCCGGTGACGATGATCGTCCCGTTCGCGGCGGGCGGCATCACCGACGTGCTCGCGCGGATCACGGCGGAACGGCTGACGCAGAAATTCGGCCAACCGTTCATCGTGCAGAACGAGGGCGGCGGTGCCGGCATTATCGGCGCGAACTCGGCCGCGCGCGCGAAGCCGGACGGCTACACGCTGATGTTCACGCCGATCTTCCTGATCACGTTCGCGCCGTTCAGCCAGAAGGTCGACTTCAACCCGATCAAGGATTTCGCGCCGATCTCGATCGTCGCATCGAGCCCGTTCGCGATCACGGTCGCGGGCTCGTTCCCGGCCGATACGCTCGGCGAGTTCATCGCGCAGGTGAAGGCGAACCCAGGAAAATTTACGTTCGCGTCGGCCGGCGCAGGCAGCCTCACGCACATCGCTTCGGTCGTGTTCCTGAAGAGCGCCGGCCTCGACATGATCCACGTGCCGTATCGCGGCATGGGCCCGGCGTTCACCGATCTGCTGGCTGGCCACGTTCAAATGCTGTCGGCGAGTCCTGTCGAACTGAAGCCGTTCGTGGACTCCAACAAGGTGAAGCCGCTTGGCATCAGCGGCAAGGAGCGCTCGAAGTATCTGCCCAAGGTGCCGACGATTTCCGAGACGGTGAACAGTCCGGTCCTTGCGACCTACAACGGTCTGCTCGCCCCGATGGGCACGCCGAAGGAGATCGTTGACGCGATCTCGCAGGAGATCGTCGCGGCGGAGAAGACGCAGGAATTCCTGGACAAGCTTGCCAGGGTCGGCGTCGAGCCCTACGCCAGCACGCCGGAGCAGATGGGCAAGGTGATCGCCGAGGACTCCGAGCGCTGGCGCGGACTGGCGACCGAGCTTGGTTTGAAAGTGACGCAGTAAGGAGCGGAAGACGGATGGCTGGATCGAAGGCGAATGCGCGCGTCGTTGTGGTTGGCGCGGGACCCGTGGGCATGGTGTGCGCACTCGCGCTCAACAAGCGCGGCGTGTCGGTCACGGTGCTGGAGCAGGAGCCCGCGCCGGTCGAGGATCAGCGTGCTGCCACGATCCATCCGACGTCGCTTGAGATGCTCGACGAGATTGGGGTGACGCAGAAGATCATTCCGCTTGGCCTCGTCTCGTCGAAGTATCGCTTCCATGATCGGGTTAGCGGCACTGTCGTCGCGGAGTTCGACCTTGAACGCCTCAAGGACGAAATCCGCTTCCCTTACGTGGTCCAGTACGAACAGTACAAGATGACCGCGACGATCGCTGCCGAGTACGGCAATGCGTCGGACTTCGACGTCCGCTTTTCGCATTCCGTCACGGCGCTCAAGCAGACCGCGGACGGTGTCGAATTGGAAATCTCGACGCCTGGCGGCGTCGAGAAGATAACCGCGGACTATGTGATCGGCTGCGACGGCGGCCGCTCGACCGTACGCAAGCTCGCCGGCATCGACTTCGAAGGATTCACCTATCAGGAGAAGTTCATCAAGATCGCGACGAGCTTCGACTTCGGCACCGTCAATTCGAACCTCGTCTTCCGCAACTATTTCTCGGACCCGCGCGAGTGGTGCAATCTGTTCAAGGTGCGCGGCAAAGGCCCGCCCGGTCTTTGGCGCGCGATCTTCCCGATCCCGGACGATGAAGACGAGACGACTGCAATGTCGCCCGAGCGACTCGAAGCGCGGCTGCAGAAGTTCTTCCCGAAGGCAGGCGCGTATCACGTCGAATACGTCAATCTTTACCCGGTGCATCAGCGCGTCGCCGCGACTTTCCGCAAGGGCCGTGTGCTGCTCGCCGGTGACAGCGCTCACGTCAACAATCCGATCGGCGGCATGGGCATGAACGGCGGGATGCACGACGGCTTCAACCTCGCGGAGAAGCTCGCGCGCGTCATCCACGGCGAGGCGGACGATCAGTTGCTTGATCTTTACAGCCGCCAACGCCGACACGCGGCTGTGAAATACGTCCAGGCGCAGACCATGGCGAACAAGAAGCTGATGGAGGAGCGCGATCTGTCCGTTCGCCAGAAGAATTTCGACGAACTGCGCAAGATCGCGGACAATCTCGATACGGCCAGGGCCTACATGCGCCGTGCCGCGCTATACGACAGCCTGAGCGACGCCGCCTCAATAAGCTGACGGCCGGGTCTGAAGCCACTTGCGCGTTCCGGCGGGGAGGACCACATCTTTCCCGCCGTGATCGACGTTTCCCAAATCCTTGAACAAGCCCGCCTCTCCGCGCGGGCTCTTGTTGAATTTGGGGAGGGGCTGTTCAACCCGACGGTTCGGCTCGGCATCACCGGCCTGTCGCGCGCAGGCAAAACCGTCTTCATCACGGCGCTGGTGCACGGGCTGATCCGCGGCGGGCGTTTTCCGGTGTTCGAAGCGCTGTCGAGCGGGCGCGTCGCGGGCGCCAGGCTCGCGCCGCAGCCGGACGATGCGGTGCCGCGCTTCGACTACGAGGGGCATCTTCGCGCGCTGCTCGACGAACGCCGCTGGCCGGAGTCGACACGGCAGATCAGCGAACTGCGTGTGGTGATCGACTATCAGTCGGCGAATGGCGCGATGCGCACGCTGACGCTCGACATTGTGGATTATCCCGGTGAATGGCTGCTCGACCTGCCGTTGCTCGACAAGAGCTACGAGCAGTGGTCGGCGGAAAGCCTCGTGCAGTCGCGGAGCGGTCCGCGCCGCGAGCTTGCGGCGAAATGGCACGCAAATCTCGCGACGCTCGATCCGCTGAAGCCGGCAGACGAGAACGCCACAATCGAGTCCGCACGGTTGTTCACCGAATATCTGCAAGCGTGCCGCGACGAGCGCTACGCCATGAGCCTGCTGCCGCCGGGTCGTTTCCTGATGCCCGGTGACATGGCGGGCTCGCCGGCGCTGACCTTTGCGCCGCTCGAATTGTCCGGTGAGGATGAACCGCCGTCCGGTTCGCGGTGGGCGATGATGCGGCGGCGTTACGACGCCTATCGCGAGGTGATCGTGCGGCCATTCTTCCGCGAGCATTTCGCACGGCTCGACCGGCAGATTGTGCTCGTCGATGCGCTGGCGGCGTTCAATGCAGGGCCCGAGGCGGTGCGCGATCTGCAAGGCGCATTGGTGTCGATCCTCGATTGCTTTCGGGTCGGAAGGGGCGGCATCCTCTCGACGCTGTTCAGCCCGAAGGTGGACAAGATCCTGTTCGCGGCGACCAAAGCCGACCACCTGCATCACACCGGGCACGACCGTTTGGAGGCAATCCTCAAGCGCATGACCGATCGCGCCATCGAGAAGGCGAACTTCTCCGGGGCGGAGGTCGATGTGATTGCGCTTGCGGCGGTGCGCGCCACACGTGAGGGCACGGTGCGCGGCGCAGGCAGCGATCTGCCGTCGATCGTGGGCGTGGCGGCTCCCGGTGAGGTCGCAGGCGGCCGCACGTTCGACGGCAAGACGGAGATCGCGATCTTCCCAGGTGACCTGCCGGATGATCCGTCGGCGCTGTTCGATCCGAAATCCGAATTGTTTCGTGGTCTGACGCACGCATCGGCACAGGATTCCGATTATCGTTTCGTGCGTTTCCGCCCGCCGCTGCTTGAGCAGATCGACGGCGGCAACCCGGCGCTGCCTCACATCCGCCTCGACCGTGCTCTGCAATTCCTGATCGGAGACCGGCTGAAATGACGGACGCGTTCCGCAAGCCCGCGGTGTTCAGCGCCGACGATCCGCGCATTGTGCTCGCGGCGCCGGAAGAAGCGCCGCGCACCGGCAATGCGTTGACCGTGCCGGAGATGACCGATGGGGCGCCGGCCGAACGGTCGCGCCGCATGCGTTGGGGCGCGCTGTTCTGGTCGGCCTTGTCTGGCCTCGTGATGCTTGGGCTTGGGGTCGCGGTCACGAATTTCGTCGAGGATTTGTTCGCGCGTTCGCCGTGGCTTGGCGCGGTTGGCGCTGGGCTTGCCGTGCTGACCGGCGTGGCGCTGCTCGCGATCATTGCGCGCGAGATCTACGGGCTGGTCCGGCTTTCGACCGTACAGACGCTGCATGATCGAGCGGTCGCGACGGTCGAAAGCGACGATCGCGACAGTGGCCGCAAAGTGGTCGGCGATCTTCTGTCGTTGACAAGCCGGATGCCGAAGCTCGCCCGTGGCCGTGCGCGGCTTCAGGAGCATTTGTCGGAGATCATCGACGGCCGCGATCTCATCCGGCTTGCCGAACGCGAATTGATGACGCCGCTCGATGCCGAGGCCCGGCAGCTCGTGGCGTCGGCGGCAAAGCGCGTGTCGGTTGTTACGGCGGTCAGCCCGCGAGCGGCCGTCGACATGATCTTCGTGCTGGTCAACGCGCTCAGCATGGTCCGCAAGCTCGCGGTGCTGTACGGCGGGCGGCCCGGTGCGCTGGGCGTGATCAAGCTTCTCCGTCAGACCGTGTCCCACCTTGCCGTCACCGGCGGCGTGGCCATGACCGACAGCCTGATTCAGCAAGTGGTCGGCCACGGGATCGCGGCGCGGCTGTCATCCAAGCTGGGCGAGGGGGTGTTGAACGGCCTCCTGACCGCCCGGCTGGGCCTCATGGCCATCGATCTGACCCGGCCGCTGCCCTTTGCGGAACTGCCCCGGCCATCGATCAACGACCTCGCAGGCGGGCTCCTGAAGTCGGCCCCAGGCAAGGGCGACAAGGCCGAAGGCGAGATTTCCTGAGGTTTTTCGGGCTTTCGAGGGCTAAATAGTCCTAATCCCTACGGTTTTTGTTGCGTTGCGGCCCGACCGCCGTTATATGCACGCCCATCTCACAGGCGGACATTGGCCCTCGGGCCGTCCGGTGGCTCCAGCCAATACAGGCCGGTGCTCACACGTCCGCCGCGGACAAACCGGAGAATGACGATGGCGCTGCCCGATTACAGCATGCGTCAGCTTTTGGAAGCTGGCGTTCACTTTGGCCACCAGGCCCACCGCTGGAACCCGAAGATGGGGAACTACATCTTCGGCGTCCGCAACAACATCCACATCATCGATCTCGCCCAGAGCGTGCCGATGCTGCACCAGGCTCTTCAGGCGGTGTCCGACACCGTCGCCAAGGGCGGCCGCATCCTGTTCGTCGCGACCAAGCGCCAGGCGCAGGACGCGATCGCCGACGCCGCGAAGCGTTGCGCGCAGTACTACGTGAACTCGCGCTGGCTCGGCGGCACGCTGACCAACTGGAAGACGATCTCCGGCTCGATCTCGCGTCTGCGCAAGCTCGACGAGATGCTCTCCTCGAACGAGGCGCAGGGCTACACGAAGAAAGAGCGCCTCGATCTGACGCGCGAGCGCGACAAGCTCAACCGCTCGCTCGGCGGCATCAAGGACATGGGCGGCATCCCCGACCTGATCTTCGTGATCGACACCAACAAGGAAGACATCGCGATCGCCGAAGCGCGCCGGCTCAACATTCCGGTCGCCGCGATCGTCGACACCAACTGCGATCCCGATGGCATCACCTTCCCGGTGCCGGGCAATGACGACGCCGCCCGCGCGATCACGCTCTACTGCGATCTCATTGCGCGCGCCGCGATCGACGGCATCTCGCGTGGCCAGGGCGGCGCGGGCGTCGACCTCGGCGCTGCCGAGAAGCCGATCATGGAAGATCTGCCGAAGGCCGAGAAGGGCCTCGGCTTCGAGCCGCTGCCGGGTCCGCGCGGCGTCGCTGACGATCTCAAGAAGCTGACCGGCGTGTCGCCCGCGATCGAGAAGAAGCTGCAAGATCTCGGCATCTTCCATTACTCGCAGATCGCCGAGTTCTCGCCGGAAGCCGCTCACAACGTCGGCGAAGAGGTTGGACTTCCGGGCCGCGTTCAGGGCTGGATCGCCAAGGCGAAAGAACTGACGGCCGAATGATACGGCGCGCGGGCGCAAGCCGCCCGCGCTCGCCTTCCTCTAAAAGCGGCTCAAGGAATACGCAGATGGCGAATATCACCGCACAGATGGTCAAGGACCTGCGCGACCTCACCGGCGCGGGCATGATGGATTGCAAGGCCGCGCTCGGCGAGAGCGGCGGCAATGTCGATCAGGCCGTTGATTGGCTGCGCAAGAAGGGCCTGTCGAAGGCTGCCAAGAAGGCTGATCGCGTCGCGGCGGAAGGCCTGATCGGCGTTTCCATCAAGGGCACGAAGGGCGTCGTCGTCGAGGTGAACTCGGAGACTGACTTCGTTGCGCGCAACGATCTGTTTCAGGGCCTTGTGAAGATGATCGCCGATGTGGCGCTCGACACCGGCACCGATGTCGAGAAGATCAAGGCCGCGAAAGCGGGCAGCCTCACGGTTGCGGACTCGATCTCCGAAACCATCGCCAAGATCGGCGAGAACATGACGCTGCGCCGCGCAGCCGGCCTTTCGGTCAGCAAGGGCGTGATTGGCAGCTATATTCATACCGCTGTCAGCGAAGGCCTCGGCAAGATGGGTGTGCTGGTCGCGCTCGAATCCGCCGGCAATACCGACGAACTGACGGCGCTTGGCCGCCAGCTTGCGATGCATGTCGCCTCGTCCAATCCGCTCGCGGTTGAGCCGTCGGGTCTCGACCCGTCGATTGTGACGCGCGAAAAGGACGTCCTCGCCGACAAGTTCAAGCAGCAGGGCAAGCCGGCGAACATGATCGAGAAGATCGTCGAGTCTGGCATCAAGACCTTCTACAAAGAGGTCTGCCTGCTCGAGCAGCCGTTTATCTTCGACGACAAGAAGAGCGTTGCTCAGGCGGTCAAGGAGTCCGAAGGCAAGGTGGGCGGCCCGATCAAGATCACGGGCTTCGTCCGCTTCAAGCTCGGCGAAGGTGTCGAGAAGCAAGAATCCGATTTCGCTGCTGAAGTCGCGGCTGCTGCCGGTCAGGGCTGACGGGCTGCCGCCGCTTCGCACGGGGGGAGCTTGAGGATGGCCAGTTCTTCGAAGCCCAAGTCTTCTACGCTCAAGTCTTCTAAGCCGGCGTATCGGCGTGTGATCGTGAAGGTGTCCGGCGAAGCGCTCGCCGGACCCGAAGGCTCTGGGATTCACCAATCGACGGTCGATGCCATCGCCAAGGATTTGGTTGCTGCTCACAAGTTCGGTGTGACTCTCGGCGTCGTGGTGGGTGGTGGCAATATTCTCCGCGGTGTCAACGCGTCCGGCAAAGGCCTGTCACGGCCGACCGCGGACTCCATGGGCATGCTCGCGACCGTGATGAACGGTCTCGTGTTGGAGGCTGCGATCGAACGCTTCGGCGTTTCGGCGCGCACCATGTCGGCGCTCGCCATGCCGCAAGTCTGCGAGACTTACGAGCGCGCGCGGGCGCTCCGCCATCTTGAAGAGGGCCGCATCATCGTGTTCGCAGGCGGCACCGGCAATCCGTTCTTCACGACCGATACCACGGCCGTCCTCCGCGCCGGCGAGATGGACTGCGACGCGGTTTTGAAAGCAACCAATGTGGACGGCGTCTACAGCGCCGATCCGAACAAAGATCCCAACGCGAAACGGTTCGACAAAATCAGCCACAAAGACGCGCTGGATCGCGATCTCAAGGTTATGGATGCGACCGCCTTCGCGCTTGCCCGGGAGAACCGGACGCCTATCATCGTGTTCTCGATCCGAGTCCCCGGTGCGATCGAAGCGGTGTTGCGCGGCAAAGGACGCTCGACCGTCGTCGGGTGATCGAGTTTCGCCTGAGGCCGCCACGCGATGGCGTTCGGCCTGAGCGATTGAAGAAGGCGCGGCCGGCCGTCGGTCGCGAGGAGAGAGGTCCATGGCAGGACAGACACACGACATCAACGAACTCAAGCGCCGCATGCAGGGTGCGCTCAGCGTGCTCAAGACCGAGCTTGGCGGGCTTCGCACCGGCCGCGCGTCGGCGCATTTGCTCGACCCGATCCACGTGGATGCCTACGGCCAGAGCATGCCGCTCAATCAGGTTGCGACCGTCAGCATCCCACAGCCGCGCATGATCAGCGTGCAGGTGTGGGACCGCTCGATGGTGAATGCCGTCGAGAAGGCGATCCTGGCCGCAAATCTTGGCCTGACCCCTTCGAGCGAGGGGCAGGTGATCCATCTGCGGCTTCCTGAGCTCAACCAGGAGCGCCGCCAAGAACTCGTCAAAGTCGCGCACAAATATGCTGAGGCCGCGAAGGTGGCCGTCCGCCACGTACGGCGTGACGGCATGGAAATTCTCAAGAAGCTCGAGAAGGATCACGTCATCAGCCAGGATGAACACAAGCGCCACGATGGCGATGTGCAGAAGGCGACCGATCAGTCGATTACCGAAATCGACCAGATGCTGAACACCAAGGAAAAGGAAATCATGACGGTGTAAGGCCGCGTCATGAGGTGAAAGCCGAAATCTGATGTCCCAAGCCGAGGCCCCGCTGCCTGAGCCCCGCGAACCCTTCGAGGTTCCGCGGCATGTTGCCATCATCATGGATGGCAACGGACGCTGGGCTGCGGCGCGGGGATTGCCGAGGGCCGAAGGCCACCGGCGCGGCGTCGAAGCGCTCCGCAAAACGGTGCGCGCCGCCGGCGAAATCGGCATCTCGTATCTGACGATCTTTTCGTTCAGCTCGGAAAATTGGTCGCGGCCTGCGTCCGAAATCCGCGACCTGATGGGGCTGCTGCGCCGCTTCATTCGCAACGACTTGGCTGAGCTTCACCAGAACGGCGTGAAGGTTCGGGTCATCGGCGAACGCAACGATCTTGATCCCGATATTCGGCGGCTTCTCGAAGAGGCCGAGGAGCTAACGCGCAACAATGAACATCTCACGCTTGTCGTTGCGTTCAACTACGGCGGCCGCCAGGAGATCGCGCGTGCGGCAGTGCGCATCGCAACGGAGGTTGCGGCGGGCAAGATTGCACCTGAAGCGGTGACCGCCGAGATGGTCACAAGCCATCTGGACGCGCCCGACATTCCCGATCCGGATCTTCTAATCCGCACCAGCGGCGAGCAGCGGCTTTCGAATTTTCTGCTTTGGCAGTCCGCCTACAGCGAGCTTGTGTTCGTCCCGATTTATTGGCCCGACTTCGACCGCGTCGCGCTCGAAGAAGCCGTGGCCGTGTACCGCCAGCGCGAACGCCGTTTCGGCGGACTTGCCGCGCAGGCCCGGTCGTGACCGTGGCTGGCGCGGAACCCGCCGATCATTCCAGCAGCGCCGCACCTGCTGTTGCGGGTCGAAGCAACCTCGCGCTTCGCGTTGTCTCGTCGTTGATCCTCGCGCCGATTGCGCTCGGGCTCACCTACCTGGGCGGCTGGCCGTTTGCGATTTTCTGGACCGTCGCGGCAGCGATCGTGCTGATCGAATGGATGATGCTGGTCATCGGCCGCAATCCGCTTGCGTTGTTTCCCTGGAGTGGGCCGCAATGGCTCTGGGCGCTCTGCGGCGTCGTCTATGCAGCCGCTTTGCTTGCGGCGACATTGATCCTCCGCGCAGATGTGGGCCTTGGCTTTGCAGCGATCGTGTTCGTATTCGCCGTGGTCTGGGGCTCCGACATCTTGGCTTATTTCGTTGGTCGCGCTGTTGGCGGGCCGAAATTGATGCCGCGCGTGAGCCCGAGCAAAACCTGGTCGGGTGCGGTCGGTGGCACGCTGGCGAGCGTTGTCTTTGGCGTGTTGGTTGCAAAATTAGCGGGGCTCGAAAATCTCAGTATGGTCGCCCTGGTGGCCCTGGTTCTCTCGGTGGCGTCGCAGGCAGGCGATCTTTTGGAATCTGCTTTGAAGCGCCACTTTCATGTCAAGGATTCCAGCGCGCTCTTGCCGGGCCACGGCGGGCTGATGGACCGGCTCGACGGCTACTTGACCGCAGTGGTTGTGGCGGCGCTTATCGGCCTGGCGCGCGGCGGTTTTGATGCGCCCGCGCAGGGCCTTCTGGCTTGGTGACCCTATGTCCGTGAACACCTCTTCCGCTCGAGCGAAGCCGGCCGGCGCCGTGCGCAGCCTCACGCTGCTCGGCGCAACCGGGTCAATCGGCGGCAGCACCGTGGATCTCATCAAGCGGGGCAAAGGCCGCTATCGGGTCGAGGCGGTTGTCGCGAACAAGAACGCAGCGCAGCTTGCGCAGATTGCGCGCGATATCGGCGCGCGCTTTGCGGTGGTGTCCGACGCCTCCGCCTACAAGGAGCTCAAGGACGCGCTCTCCGGCACCGGCATCGAAGCCGCGAGTGGGGAGGCGGCGTTGCTCGAAGCAGCGGAACGCCCGGCCGAGTGGGTGCTGGGCGCGATGAGCGGCGCGGTCGGCCTGAAGCCGACACTGGCGGCGCTCAAGCGCGGCGCGACGGTCGCGATCGCCAACAAAGAGTGTTTGGTTTGTGCCGGCGGCGTATTCATGCGCACGGCTGCGAAGTCCGGTGCGACCGTCCTGCCGGTCGACTCCGAGCACAATGCGATCTTCCAGGCGCTCGGCTCGGGCCGCCGCGAGGACGTGAAGCTCGTGATCCTCACCGCCTCCGGTGGGCCGTTCCGGACCTGGACCAAGGATCAGATGCGGACGGCCACCCTCGAACAGGCGCTGAAACACCCGAACTGGTCGATGGGTCCGAAGAACACCATCGACTCCGCGACCATGATGAACAAAGGCCTCGAACTCATTGAGGCGCAGCATATTTTCGGCCTCAAGCCGCATGAGCTGGATGTGCTCGTGCACCCCCAGTCGATCGTGCATGGACTCGTCGAGTACCGCGACGGCTCCGTTGTCGCCCAGCTCGGCAGCCCGGACATGCGTATCCCGATCGCGCATTGCCTCGCCTGGCCGGAGCGCATCGATGGGCCGGCAGAACGGCTTAACTTGGCTCGAATTGGGAATCTGACGTTCGAGGCGCCGGACACCGACCGGTTCCCGGCACTCGCCATCGCGCGCCGGGTGTTGGAGGCGGGCGGGGCGACCCCGACAGTCTTCAACGCCGCCAATGAGATAGCGGTCGCTTCCTTTGTGGAGAGAAAGCTGTCTTTTGCCGGTATTGCGGCACTCGTCCAGGCCACAATTGACGCTGCCGAGCGGCGAAACGCGACAAATGAGCCGGAAACCATCGAGGACGCGCTGGCCGTTGACCATATCGCAAGGTCGTTGGCGCAAGACCTTTTGCCCGAAATAGCCGCAAAGTCATCCTAGGATGCTCCGGCGACCGGGGGCGGTTGGGGTCGTGGTGGGGACAGAATCGGTATGAATTTCAGCATCGTGGACGGCCTGAGCGCGCTCGGGGGCGGGTTCGTCGGCTACATCGTCCCATTCCTTTTCGTGCTCACCATCGTGGTGTTTTTCCACGAGCTTGGGCACTTCCTGATCGCACGGCTCTGCGGCGTGCGGGTTCTGACGTTCTCCGTCGGCTTTGGGCCTGAACTTCTCGGATTCACCGATCGTTATGGGACCCGATGGAAAATCGCGGCCATTCCGTTGGGTGGGTACGTGAAGTTCTTTGGGGACGAGAACGCGGCGAGCGTGCCGGATGAAGCGGCCGTTTCCGCGATGACGGCTGACGAGCGCAAGGTCAGCTTTTTCCATCAGACGGTCGGGCGCCGTGCGGCCATCGTCGCCGCGGGCCCGATTGCGAATTTCATTCTGGCGATCGTGATCTTCGCCACGATTTTCGTGCTCTACGGCAAGCAGACCACGGCTGCTCGCATTGACTCGGTGCAGCCGGATTCGCCCGCAGCCACCGCTGGCCTCAAGCCCGGCGACGTCGTCGTGGCGATCGATGGCCGCAAGGTCGAAAGCTTCACGGATATGCAGCGCCTTGTCAGCGCCGCGGCCGGCCGCACGCTTGAATTCAAGATTGATCGCGGCGGCGCGCCGATAACGATCATGGCGACGCCGCAGCTTCGGCAGGGCAAAGACCCGATGGGCAACAGCTACTGCCACGCGGTTCTTGGCGTTACCCGCTCGACCACGGCAGGCGAGGTCAAGACCGAGCAGATCAATCCGGCTTCGGCGGTCTGGCTCGGGGCGCTTGAGACCTGGTTCGTGGTCGACCGCACCTTCTCGTATCTGTCGGGGGTCATTGTCGGGCGTGAATGCGCGGACCAGCTCGGTGGCCCGATTCGCATTGCCCAGATCTCGGGGCAGGTTGCCACCATCAGCTTGGCGGCGCTGTTTCATCTGACTGCCATGCTTTCGGTGTCGATTGGGCTCCTAAACCTCTTTCCGGTGCCGCTGCTCGATGGCGGTCACCTTCTGTTCTATGCGATCGAGGCGGTTCGGGGCCGTCCGCTGTCGGAACGTGCCCAAGAAATCGGGTTTCGGATTGGTCTCGCGCTGGTTGTCATGTTGATGATCTTTGCAACCTTTAATGACATCCTGCACCTCGCGTCCTCGTAGGAGCCGGTTTTCCCTGTAAATTCCTGCGGATAACGTGGTGTCTCAGGGGGTTAAGTTGTGTTGCAGTGCCGGGAAAAGCCTGTAAAACCATGCTAGCGGGTCAGTACTGCGGTAACGCTGTTCGGTCTGTAAAAAAGGTTCAAAAGGGCGCGTTGCGCATGAATTTGTGGTGGCGGCTGTTTCGGGGGCTGGGTTTGGTTGGCCTGGTCCTCGGGGGGATGATTTTCGGCACGGCGGTCACGTCGATCGCGACGGCTGGGCGCGCCTCGGCGCAAGCCATCGAAGTGCAAGGCAACCGCCGCGTCGAAGCGGAGACCATTCGTTCCTACTTCCGAACGGCTCCTGGCGAGCGGCTTGACGCTGCCAAGATCGACGAGGCCTACAAGTCGCTTTACGGCACCGGTCTGTTCCAGGACGTCCGCATCAATCAGAGTGGCGGCCGGATCGTTGTGACCGTGGTGGAAAACGCGGTGCTCAACCGCGTCGCCTTCGAAGGCAACAAGAAGGTCAAGGACGATCAGCTCAACGGCGAGGTGCAGTCGAAACCGCGCGGCACGCTCTCGCGGTCAACGGTGCAAGCCGACGTGCAGCGCATCGTTGAAATCTATCGCCGCAACGGCCGGTTCGACGTGCGCGTCGAACCCAAGATCATCGAACTGCCGAACAACCGTGTCGACCTCGTGTTCGAGATCAGCGAGGGCGAAAAGACCGGCGTGAAGAAGATCATCTTCGTCGGCAACAAGTCATACATCGACCAACGGCTGAAGGACGAAATCAAGACGTCCGAGACGTTTCCGATCTTCAGCTTCCTGCAATCGTTCGACATCTATGACACGGATCGCCTCGAGGCCGACCGCGATCTCATTCGCCGCTTCTACGTGAAGCACGGCTATGCCGACGTCCGTGTCGTGTCCGCGACCGGCGTCTACGATCCGGACAAGAAGGGCTTCATCGTCACCTTCACGATCGAAGAAGGTGCGCGCTACAAGTTCGGCAAGGTCGAGATCATTTCCAACGTGTCGCAGGTCGATGCGGCCGGTCTTTATGGACGCGTGCGTGCAAGCGCCGGCGCCGTCTACAACGCCGAAGCGGTCGAGAAGTCGGTTGAGAATCTGTCGATCGAAGTGGCGCGGCGCGGTTATCCGTTTGCCGTCGTGCGTCCGCGCGGCGACCGCGATGCCACCACCGGCACGATCAACGTGTCTTTCGTCATCGAGGAAGGCCCGCGCGTCTATGTCGAGCGCATCAACGTCCGCGGCAATACACGCACGCGCGACTACGTGATTCGCCGCGAATTCGATCTTGCCGAAGGCGACGCCTACAACCGCGCGCTCGTCGATCGCGCCGAGCGGCGCCTGAAAAACCTCAACTACTTCAAGACGGTCAAAATCACCAACGAGCCCGGCTCCGCGCCGGACCGCATCGTGCTGAACGTCGACGTTGAAGAACAGCCGACCGGCGAGTTCTCGATTAGCGGCGGCTTTTCGACCGCCGACGGCTTCATGGCTGAGTTGAGCGTCGGTGAGCGCAACCTCCTCGGTCAGGGTCAGTACGCCAGGGCGTCGGTGCAATACGGCCAGCGCGTCCGCGGTTTCGAAGTGAGCTACGCCGAACCGTTCTTCATGGGACAACGGCTCTCGGTCGGCGGCGACATTTACGCGCGGCAAACTCTGGCTTCGAGCTACGTGTCGTATGACAACAAAACCTACGGCACCAGTGTGCGGGCGGGTTTCCAGCTCAGCGAAGAAATCGGCTTGCAGCTCCGCTACTCGATCTATCGGCAGGAAATCACGCTGCCGGACACGCTCAACGACTGTATTTTGTCGCCCAACGCGCGGATCAATGGCGGCCCGGGTGTAACGGTGACGAACGAAGCGGCCTTGGCCAGCGGCGGGTGCTACGCGAACGGCGAAGCGTCAATGGCGGTTCGTAAAGAATTGGCCTCCGGTCCGGTCGTCGCTTCGCTCGTCGGATACACCGCGACCTACAGCACGCTCGACAACAACCGCAACCCGACCAGCGGCCTGATCACTGAGTTCAAGCAGGATCTGGCCGGCGTCGGCGGCGATGTGAACTTCATCCGGTCGTCGGTTGATGCTCGCAGCTACTACGAAGTGTTCTCGGACATGGTTGCCGTGCTTCGCGTACAGGCCGGCCATATCGGCAGTTGGGGTAGCAAAGATCTGCGCATGCTGGATCATTTCCAGATGGGCCCGAACCTCGTGCGCGGTTTTGCTCCGGCCGGTATCGGACCGCGCGATCTGACCACAGGCACGGCGCAAGACGCCCTCGGCGGCTCGATGTACTGGGGTGCCAGCGTGGAGGCCCAGACACCGTTCCACTTCATTCCGAAGGACGTCGGCATCAAGGGAGCGATCTTCGCGGATGCAGGCTCTCTTTGGGGCTACAGGGGTCCGACCTCTTGGAACGTCACCGGTGAGACGATTTCCCCGGCCGATACGGCTGCGGTGCGCGCCTCAGTCGGTGTCGGCCTGATCTGGAATTCGCCGTTCGGTCCGCTGCGCTTCGATTACGCCATTCCGGTCATGAAGCAGAGCTACGACCGGGTGCAGCAGTTCCGGTTCGGCGGCGGCACGAGGTTCTGATCGCAAAGGCCAACACCACGATTGTCGTGGTGTGATCGGACCGCAGTTCTTGGAGCACGATGTCGGCCCGTCCTGGGACGCAATCGCGTGATGTAGTTTGCGTGACTCATGGAGACGGGGGAATGAGCGGCGAAAAGCTCGACGCGGTCGGCATCAAGGAGATCCTGGCCGCGCTGCCGCATCGCTATCCGTTCCTGCTCGTGGACAGGATCATCGATATCCGCGGCGATGAGCACGGCATCGGCATCAAGAACGTCACGATCAATGAGCCGCACTTCCTCGGCCACTTTCCGAACAATCCGGTGATGCCGGGCGTACTCGTGCTGGAAGGCATGGCACAGACCGCAGGCACGCTTTGCATCCGTGCGCGGCCCGGCCAGACCAAGCCGAGCGTCGTCTATTTTCTGACCATCGACAAAGCCAAATTCCGCAAGCCGGTGCTTCCGGGGGACGTGCTCGAGTACCACATGAACCGCATCGCACGGCGCAAGAACATGTGGTGGTACCGCGGCGAGGCCAAGGTCGCCGGCGAGCTCGTGGCTGAAGCCGACCTCGGCGCCATGATCGCGGACGCCTGACGTGGCCAAAATCGACCCGATGGCGCGCGTGTTTGACGGCGCCAAACTCGCCGATGACGTGGAGGTAGGCCCGTTCTGCGTGGTCGGCCCGAACGTCGAGCTGCGCGCGGGCGTCAAGCTCCTGTCGAACGTGAACATCACCGGCCTCACGGTCATCGGCGAGCGCACGACCATCTATCCGTTCGCCTCGCTTGGCACGCCGCCGCAATCGACCGGTTACAAGGGCGAGCCGACGAAGCTTGAGATCGGCGCCGATTGCATCATTCGCGAGGGTGTGACCGCGAACACCGGTACTGCGAAGGACCGTGGCGTCACCACCATCGGCGACCGTTGCTTCCTGATGGTCAATTCGCACGTCGGACACGACTGCGTGGTCGGCAACGATGTGATCTTCGCCAACGGGGTGCTGCTCGGCGGTCACGTGCAGATCGGCGAAAAGGTTTTTCTCGGCGGCAACGCCGCGGTGCATCAGTTCGTTCGCGTGGGCGAGGGCGCTATGATCGGCGGCGTCACTGGCATCACACGCGACGTCATTCCATTCGGCTTCGCCTTCGGCCCCCGCGCCGATCTGGTCGGCCTGAACATCATCGGATTGAAGCGCCGCGGCCATAGCCGCGAAGAGATCCATCGCGTGCGCAAGGCTTATCTTGCATTGTTTGAAGGAGCGGGCTCGTTCGAGCAGCGCGTTAAGTCGGTCGAGGGGGAATTCGCCAGCGATCCTCTGGTCGGCAAGATCGTGGACTTCATCAAGGCCAGCGGCTCACGATCCATCATGAAGACCGCGTCTGGCGGCGGCGGCGTTGACGGCGATATGTCATGACCTCAAGCCCGCCGAACGCAGCAGGTGGCGAAGGTCCGCTCGCCATTGTCTGCGGCGGCGGCAGCCTTCCTTTCGCGGTTGCTGACGCCGCGGTGCGGCAGGGCCGCAAGGTTCTCCTGTTCGCCCTGACCGGCTGGGCCGATCCGCAGCGGATCGCCGGCTACAAGCATCACTGGGTCCGCATGGGCCAGTACGGGCGCTTCAAGCAATTGGCTCAGGCCGAGGGTTGTCGCGATCTCGTTTTCATCGGTGCGGTCGGGCGGCCCGCTATGTGGCTCTTGTGGCCCGATCTTGGAACGCTGCGACTCCTTCCGCGCGTCCTGCCGCTGTTCAAGGGCGGCGACAATCATCTGCTGTCGGGGCTCGGCCGCGTGTTCGAGGGCGAAGGCTTCCGCCTTGTCGGAGCCCACGAGATCGCGCCCGAGATCCTGATGCCTCTCGGTAAGGTGGCGGGCCGCGATCCGAACGACGCAGAACAGGCCGACATTGCCCGCGGCGTGGCGCTGCTGCAGGCCACCGCGCCGTTCGATGTCGGACAGGCTGTGGTCGTGGCCCACAATAACGTGGTCGCGGTCGAAGGCCCGGAGGGCACCGATCAAATGCTGACCCGCGTTGCCGAGCTTCGCCGCAGCGGCCGCATCCGGACGCCGAACGGGGTCGGCGTGCTGGTGAAGGCTGCGAAGGTCGGCCAGGACCATCGGCTGGATCTGCCGTCCATTGGCCCGAGGACGGTCGAAAGCGTCAAACGGGCGGGGCTGGCGGGCATCGCGGTGCTCGCCGGAAGCACGGTGGTGGCCGAACCCGAAAAGCTTGCTGTGGACGCGGCAAGTGCGGGGGTTTTCGTGGTCGGCGTCGCCCCATGACAGAGCCGTTCCGGCAGCCGGAGGGTGCCGCCGGCGCGCTGAAGGTGTTTCTGGTCGCGGTCGAGGAATCCGGCGACCGGCTTGGCGGTGCACTGATGCGGGCGTTGCGCGAGCGCGCCGGGCGGCCGGTGCAATTCTCCGGGGTCGGCGGGCACGACATGACGGAGGCCGGCCTCAAAAGCCTTCATTCGATCGACGGCTTCTCGATCATCGGCATCACGGCAATCCCCGAGAAGCTGCCGCGCATCCTGCGGCATATGCGGGAAACCAAAGCCGCCGTGCTGGAGCAAAAGCCGGACGTCATGGTGATCATCGACAGTCCGGGCTATTCGCTGCGGCTGGCACGCTCGATCCACAAAGCCGCGCCCGACATCCCGATCGTCGACTACGTCTCGCCGTCGATCTGGGCCTGGCGGCCGGGCCGGGCGCGTGCCATGCGCGGGTTCATCGACCATGTGCTGGCGCTGCTGCCATTCGAGCCTTACGCTCACAAGCGGCTCGGCGGGCCGCCTTGCACCTACGTTGGTCATCCGCTGATTGAACAGGTTGGAGAGCTGCGTCCGAACGCGGACGAGGCAAGGCGGCGGCTTGCCGATCCGCCGGTGCTGCTGGTTTTCCCAGGCAGCCGGACCGGCGAAATCCGGCGTCACAGCGCGGTATTCGGCGAAGCGATGCGCATCGTTCGGGATCGCGTTGGGCCGATCGAGGTGATCGTGCCCACGACGAGAGAGCGGCGCGAGCAGGTCGCTGCTGAGACCGCGAATTGGCCCGTGCAGCCGCGGCTTGTAACGGATGACGGGGAGAAGCGCGCGGCGTTCCGGATTGCACGTGCGGCGCTGGCGAAATCCGGCACAGTCACGCTTGAGGTGGCTTTGGCCGGCGTGCCGATGGTCGCAGCCTACAAGGTCTCGGCGGTGGATGCCTTTATCGTGCGGCGCCTGGTCCGCGTGCCGTCTTACATCCTGGCCAATCTCGTGCTCGGCGAGAATGCGGTGCCGGAGATCGTTCAGGAGGAATGCACCCCGGAGCGTCTTGCCGATGCCCTGGTGCCGCTCCTGGGCGATACGCCGGAGCGGCGGCGGCAGGTCGACGCATTCGCCCGCCTTGATGCGATCATGGAAATTGGTTCGCGCTCTCCGGCCGCCCGGGCGGCCGAGGTGGTGCTTGCCACGTTACGACGGAGCTGATCGCGGTCTTGCCCAGCGGTCTTGCCCAGCGGTCTTGCCGATGTGAGCCCAGCCTGTACGCTCAAGATGAACGCTGATGGTCACTTCGTTCGATCGATGAGATATTCAATATAATAGTCTGTAAAAACACGATTTTTGACATCCTTACGCGGCCGAAGCCCCGCAAGACATCGTTGCCGCCTTAAGACACACCGGCCTCGCGGCCGCAAAAAAACAGCGCTCCAAAAAGCGGATCGCAGGGAGGAAGAGGATGAATTGGCTTTTCATGCGGCTGTCGGCTGCGCTGTTGGGACTAATGATCCTGTCTGCCGGCGCTGATGCGCAAAGCTGGCCCAACCGGCCGGTGAAGGTGATCATGGCGACTGCCGCAGGCAGCGCGCCGGATGTGATCGCACGTATCGTCACCGACCGGCTGTCCCAGATGTGGGGCCAGCAGGTCCTGATCCTCAACCGGCCCGGCGCGACCGGGCTCATTGCATTGCAAGCGCTTGCGACCTCGGAACGCGATGGCCACACGTTCTATATGCCCAGCTCGTCGTCGCTGGTGGTCTTGCCGGAGACGCATCGTGACAAGATGCCACTCGACTTGCAGCGCGATCTGATGCCGATCGGGCTTTTGGGCGAGCAGCCGTTTCTCATCGTCGCCGGTCTTCACACCGGGGTGAGCACGCTTCCTGAACTGATTGCCCTCGCAAAGCGCAAGCCCGCTGAAATCACATACGCTGCCAATTTCCGCGGATCGTTGCCGAATATGACAGCGGAATGGTTCCGCAACCGCGCCGGCATCGAGATCACCTACGTGCCCTATCCGGGCGCGCCGCAGGGTTTGCAGGACGTGGTCGGAGGGCGGGTTTCCATGATGGTGGAGGGCCTCGCCGCGTTTGCCGGCGCGATGGAATCGAAGTCCATCAAGCCGCTCGCCGTGACCTCTCCGCAGCGTCTGCCCAATCATCCGGACATTCCTGCCGTTGCAGAGACCATTCAGGGTTTTGACACCCGCGGTTGGATTGCCTTCATGGCGCTGGCCGGAACACCCGATGACGTGGTCCGGAAGGCCAGTGCAGACCTGCGCACGGTCCTCGACCATCCTGAGGTCAAAGCCCGGTTCGAAACGCTCGCGACCTATGCACGTCACATGTCGCCTGCGGAAACCGGAAAATTCATCCGCGACGAGCAGGAAGCCTGGCGGCCGATCGTCAAACAGGTCGGCGTTATCCAGTAGAGCCGCGAAGCCGAACTCTCAAACGAAAAGGGCGCCGGAAGGCGCCCTTTTGCTTGTCCGTGGACCGGTTACTTCCGCCGCGAGATCGGCACGTAGTCGCGGGACGGCGAGCCGGTGTAAAGCTGGCGCGGACGGCCGATGCGCTGGTTCGGATCCTCGATCATTTCCTTCCACTGCGCGATCCAGCCGACGGTGCGCGCCAGCGCGAACAGCACGGTGAACATCGTGGTGGGGAAGCCCATCGCCTTGAGCGTGATGCCCGAATAGAAGTCGACGTTCGGGTAGAGCTTCTTCTCGATGAAGTACTCGTCGTGCAGAGCAACCTTCTCGAGCTCCATTGCGACCTGCAGAAGCGGATCGTCGCGGTGGCCGAGTTCGGCCAGAACTTCGTGCGCGGTCTTCTGCATGATCTTCGCGCGCGGGTCGTAGTTCTTGTACACGCGATGGCCGAAGCCCATCAGGCGGAAGCTGTCGTTCTTGTCCTTCGCGCGCTTGACGTATTCGCCGACGCGCTCCGGACGGCCGATTTCGCCGAGCATCTTGAGCGCCGCTTCATTGGCGCCGCCGTGTGCTGGCCCCCAGAGCGCCGCGATGCCGGCGGCAATGCAGGCGAACGGATTCGCGCCCGTCGAGCCCGCGAGACGCACCGTCGAGGTGGAAGCGTTCTGCTCGTGGTCGGCGTGCAGGATGAAGATGCGATCCATCGCGCGCGCGAGAACCGGGTTCGGCTTGTACTCTTCCGCCGGCACCGCAAAGCACATGCGCAGGAAGTTCGTCGCGTAGTCGAGATGGTTCAGCGGATACACGAACGGCTGGCCGATCGAATACTTGTAGGCCATCGCAGCCAGCGTCGGCATTTTCGCGATCATGCGGATCGAGGCGATCATGCGCTGCTGCGGATCGGAGATGTCGGTGGAGTCGTGATAAAAGGCCGACAGCGCGCCGACCGATCCGGTCATCACCGCCATTGGATGGGCGTCGCGGCGGAAGCCCTGGAAGAAGCGGTGCATCTGCTCGTGAACCATCGTGTGGCGGTTCACGCGATAATCGAAGTCGGCCTTCTGCGCGGCCGTCGGCAGCTCCCCGTAGAGCAGCAGGTAGCAGGTCTCGAGGAAGTCGCCGTGCTCGGCGAGCTGTTCGATCGGCACGCCGCGATAGAGCAGCACGCCTTCGTCGCCGTCGATGTAGGTGATCTTGGATTCGCAGGCACCGGTCGACGTGAAGCCTGGATCGTAAGTGAACATGCCGCTTTCGGCGTAGAGCTTGCCGATGTCGATTACGTCCGGCCCGATGGTTCCCTCATAGATGGGAAACGACCAAGTCTTATCGCCGACGGAAAGCTTGCCGGTCTTGATGTTGGCGCCGGTTTTCGCGTCCATGTGGAACCCTCATATGCCCTAGGAAACCCTGAGATTTGGGGTATCCCATTCATTGGTGCGCTGCAAGATACAGCAGTTTCAGAGCTGCCGGGCAAATAAGCAAATGAGGGCTGGGGGTGCGGATTTCCAGCCCACGATGTGGTTCAGCCCGTCTGATCGCGGAGACGAGCCAAGCTCTCGTCCCGTCCCAGGACCGCCAGCACGTCGAAAATCGGCGGCGAGGTGGTTCGACCGGTCAGTGCTGCGCGGAGCGGTTGTGCGACCGACCCGAGCTTCAGCCCCATGACCTCCGCAAACGTCCGCACCGCGGCCTCGGTCGAGGCAGTGCTCCAATCCGGGCTGGCTTCGAGTTGTGGGACCAGCACCCCGATCATCTCGCGGGCTTCGGGGGTCAGAAGCGCCTTGGCCTTGTCATCAAGCGGTAGCGGTCGATCGGCCCAGAGGAAGCTTGCGGCATCAAGGAGGTCGACCAACGTCTTCGCGCGCTCCTTGAGGTTTGGCATGGCAGCCACGAGCTTGGCGCGGACCTCCGGCGTGATCTTCTTCGCGATCTCCGGCCCCTGGGGCAGGTGCGGCAGGAGCTTCTCCAGCGCCACCACCAGTTCCTCGTCCGGACTGGTGCGCATGTAGTGGCCATTCAGGCTCTCGAGCTTGGCAAAGTCGAAGCGCGCAGGCGACCGGCCGATCTGAGGCAGGTCGAAGGCAGAGATCATCTCGTCGGTCGAGAAGATTTCCTGGTCGCCGTGCGACCAGCCAAGACGGACCAGATAGTTGCGTACGGCGGAGGGTAGGTAACCCATCGCGCGATAGGCGTCGACGCCGAGCGCGCCGTGACGCTTGGAGAGCTTCGATCCATCCGGCCCGTGGATCAGCGGGATGTGCGCCATGACCGGGACGTTCCAGCCGAGCGCCTGGTAGATCTGGGTTTGCCGTGCGCCGTTGTTGAGATGGTCGTCGCCGCGGATGATGTGGGTGACGCCCATGTCGTGGTCGTCCACCACCACGGCCAGCATGTAGGTCGGGTTGCCGTCCGAACGCAGCAGCACGAAATCGTCGAGGTTCTCGTTCTGCCAGGTGACGCGTCCTTGGACCTGATCGTCAACAACTGTCTCGCCGGTGAGGGGCGCCTTGAGGCGGATCACCGGCTTCACGCCGGGCGGGGCATCAGCCGGATCGCGGTCGCGCCAGCGGCCGTCATAGAGACGGGTCTTGCCCTCAGCGCGGGCCTTCTCGCGCATCTCAGCGAGCTCTTCCGGCGTGGCATAGCAGCGATAGGCGTTGCCTGCGGCGAGCATCTGCTCCGCGACCTCGCGGTGCCGCTCGACGCGCGAATACTGGTAGACGGTCTCGCCATCCCAATCGAGGCCAAGCCAGGAGAGGCCGTCGAGAATGGCGTCGATCGCCGCGGTCGTGGAACGCTCGCGATCCGTGTCCTCGATCCGCAGCAGCATCTTGCCGCCGCGGCCGCGTGCGTAGAGCCAATTGAATAACGCCGTCCGGGCCCCACCGATGTGGAGAAAGCCGGTGGGAGACGGTGCGAAGCGCGTGACGACGGGTTCAGTCATGCTGGATGAAAAATGGGACAACAGGCGATTCCAGTGCGCGGAGGATGTACCACAAAAGTGCCGGTTCTTCTCGCCAAACACCTGGTTAGGCTTGGCTCAAGGGCCCGGATTTGGCACATAGGCCGCACCATCGGCAACGGGACTAAGGCAGCATGACGGCAATAGAGACGGGGACAACAGAGGCAGGGCGCGATTTCATCCGCGACATCGTCCAAGCCGACCTCGACTCCGGGCGCCACAAGCAGGTGGTCACCCGCTTTCCGCCCGAGCCGAACGGCTATCTGCATATCGGTCACGCCAAGTCGATCATGCTCAACTTTGGCATCGCCGATGAGTTCAAGGGCCGATGCCACCTGCGCTTCGACGACACCAACCCAGCCAAGGAAGAGCAGGAATATATCGACGCCATCGAGCGCGACGTGCGCTGGCTCGGTTTCGACTGGGGCAAGAACCTCTATCACGCGTCGGACTATTTCGATCGGCTCTACGAATGGGCCGAACTGCTGATCCAGAAGGGGCTCGCCTACGTCGACGACCAGACGCCGGAGCAGATGCGGATCAACCGCGGCACTTTGACCGATCCCGGCAAAAACAGTCCGTTCCGCGACCGTTCGGTCGAAGAAAACCTCGATCTGTTCCGCCGCATGAAAGCCGGCGAGTTTCCGAACGGCGCACGCGTGTTGCGCGCCAAGATCGACATGGCGTCCGGCAACATCAACATGCGCGATCCGACGCTCTATCGCATTGTGAAGGCGCCGCATCCGCGCACCGGCACCAAATGGTCGATCTATCCGAGCTATGACTACGCCCATGGCCAGTCCGACGCGATCGAGGGGATCACACATTCGATCTGCACGCTGGAGTTCGAGGACCATCGCCCGCTGTACGATTGGTTCCTCGAGCAGCTTCCGGTGCCGTCGCGGCCGCATCAGTATGAGTTTGCGCGGCTCAATCTCACCTACACGGTGCTGTCAAAGCGCGTCCTGACCACACTGGTTCGCGACGGCCATGTGAAGGGCTGGGACGACCCGCGTATGCCGACCATTGCCGGCATACGCCGTCGGGGCGTGCCGCCAGCCGCGCTCCGCGATTTCATCAAACGCATCGGCGTGGCCAAGGCGAACAGCGTGGTCGATGCTGGGGTGCTGGATTTCTCGGTCCGCGAGGTGCTGAACAAGACGGCGCTCCGCCGGATGGCGGTGCTGCGGCCACTCAAGGTCGTGATCGAGAACTACCCGGAAGGCCAGACCGAAGAGCTCGACGCCGTGAATCATCCCGACGATCCGTCGGCGGGCACGCGCAAGATCAAGTTCGGCCGCGAGCTTTATATCGAGCAGGAAGACTTCATGGAGAATCCTCCGAAGAAGTTCTTCCGGCTTTCACCCGGCACGGAAGTCCGGCTGCGCTACGCCTATTTCATCACATGCCGCGAGGTGATCAAGAACGCCGCCGGCGAGGTGGTCGAGCTGCGCTGCACCTACGATCCCGCGACGCGCGGCGGCAATGCCCCGGACGGCCGCAAGGTGAAGGCGACGATCCATTGGGTGTCGGCGGAGCATTCTGTGCCGGCCGAAGTCCGCATCTACAACCAGCTCTTCAAGAGCGTGGCGCCGGACCCGGCTGACTTCGCAGCCCACATCAATCCACAGTCGCTGGAGGTGCTTTCGGACGCGCGGGTTGAACCCGCCGTGACCGGCGCCAATTCCGACGAGCCCATGCAGTTTGAGCGGCAGGGCTACTTCACCCGCGATCCCGACTCCAAGCCGGACCGTTTGGTGTTCAACCGCACGGTCGGTTTGCGTGATACCTTCGCCAAAGAGGTCGGCGGGAAATCTTAGAACAGTGATCCAAACCCGCCGGCCCCGAAGCGTTCGCGTCTCGGGGGAGCGTGGCGTTGGTCGAGTGGGGCAAGGGGCGCGGCCGGGCCGAACCATGGCCCGAGGCTGAACGGCGACGCGGCCATGTATGGGCGTGGCCGGACGGCGTTCCGGATTTCGCCCGCACCTTTGCCGAACGCCTCCGCGATTGGGTGATCGCAGACACCGGGCCAGGACGGCTGTTGCCGTGGCTGCCGGTCGCGTTCGGACTTGGCATCGCGACCTATTTCACGGCGGAACGTGAACCGGCGTGGTGGGCAGCGTCTGCACTGGCCGTTGCGGGCGTGGCTGTCACGTTCTTTGCGCGGAAGCGGCCGATCGGGTTTCCTGTGGCGCTGGTGCTAACGTCTGTCGCGGCTGGCTTTGCCGTGGCAACACTCAAGACCAAGCAGGTGGGGCATCCCGTCCTGTTGTTTCCAACGAGCAACGTGGAGGTCGCGGGTTTCGTCGAAGTCCGTGAAGAGCGCGACCGATCCGACCGCGTCGTCGTCCGCGCTTTGAAGCTCGATGCTCCGCGAATGCAGCAAAAGCCGGATCGCGTGCGCGTGTCCGTCAAGAAGGGTACGGCGCCGCCAGTCGGCTCCTACGTAACGTTCCGCGCCCGGCTCAATCCGCCGTTGGCACCGCTCCGGCCTGGCGGTTACGACTTCGCGCGCGATCTGTATTTCCAGCGCATCGGGGCGGTCGGTTTCGTCCAGGGCGCGATCAAGACCGCGGAGCCGCCAGCGGAGCGCGGCTTCTGGCTCAATTATGCGACAGCCATCCAAGGGCTCCGCGACCGCATCGATGCGCGCATTCGCGCCGTGGTGCCCGGCGACAATGGTGCGATCGCATCCGCGTTGATCACCGGCAAGCGAGACGCCATCTCGACCTCGGTCAACGATGCCATGTACGTCTCAAGCCTCGCGCATGTCCTGTCGATCTCCGGTTATCACATGGCTGTGGTGGCGGGCGTGGTGTTCTTCGTGTTGCGCGCCTTGCTCGCTTTGGTGCCGAGTTTCGCGAGCCGAAAACCAATCAAGAAATGGTCTGCGCTTGCGGCGCTTGGAGCCGCGTTCTTCTATCTGCTTCTATCCGGCGCGGAGGTCGCGACCCAGCGCGCCTTCATCATGACCGCAATCGTCCTCATCGGTGTGATGACCGACCGGCCTGCGTTGACCTTGCGGACGCTGGCCATCGCCGCTTTCGCGGTGCTGCTCATCGCGCCACAGTCCGTCGTCCATCCGAGCTTCCAGATGTCATTTGCTGCAACGCTCGCGTTGATCGCGGCCTACGAGCGTGGATTGCCGTGGATGGCGAATGCGGACACGTCGAGAGCGGCCCGTATCGCCGTGTGGGGCGGGCGCGAAATCGCGGGTCTTCTTCTGGCCTCGCTCGTTGCAGGCCTTGCGACCATGCCCTATGCCGCATTCCATTTTCATCGGCTCGCACCGTACGGGACGATCGCGAACTTGCTCGCCATGCCGATCGTTTCGGCATGGGTGATGCCGAGCGGTCTTCTCGCGCTGATTGCCATTCCGTTCGGTTTCGACGGCGCGCTGTGGCGACTGATGGGCGAGGGCATCGGTTGGATGGTCAACGTCGCACTATGGGTTGCGAGTCTGCCAGGGGCTGTTGGGCGGGTGTCGGCCTTCAGCGTCGGGCCACTGTTGCTCGGTACCAGCGGTCTTGTGGTCATCTGCCTGCTGAAGACGCCGATGCGTTGGTGTGGAGTTGTGCTGATCGTGGTCGCAGGCCTCTGGGCTGTCCGAACACCACAGCCGGACATCCTCGTTGCCAATGACGGCCAGACCATTGGCGTGCGCGGTTCGGATGGGCGTCTCTCGATCCACAAGGCCGGGAATGACGCCTTCGCCGCGCGCGAATGGCTGGCGGCGGATGGCGATGCGCGGCTGCCGACCGATCCGACGCTGAAGGAGAAGATCGTCTGCGACGAAGCAGGCTGCATCGCGCGCCTTCTCGATGGGCGCCTGGTGGCCTTCGCGCTGAGCGCGGAAGCCTTTGCCGAGGACTGCGAACGGGCAACCGTTGTCGTGACGCCGCGTGAAGCACCGATAGCGTGCCCCGCGACCGTCATCGACCGCAAGCGTTTACGTGCGAATGGAGCGCTGACGCTCACACGGGCAGGGGACGGCTGGGACATCGCCGCCGCCCGGCCGCCGGGCCATGATCGACCGTGGGCGCGTAGCCTTCAGCCCTCGACGGAAGCGCCCGCAGCCACCCCGAATACACGAACGGCGCCGCGAGATGCGACGCCGCGTGTCGAAGATATGGAACCGGGCGATCAGTAACGCCGGAATAGCCCGACCATCTTGCCCTGGATGCGCACGCGCGTCGGCGGCAGGATGCGGACCTCGTAAGAGGCATTTGCAGGCTCCAGCGCGATCGAGGCGCCACGGCGGCGGAACCGCTTCAGCGTCGCCTCCTCGTCGTCGATCAGTGCCACGACGATATCGCCGGTGTCTGCGCCCTCGGTCTTCTTGATCAGCACCGTATCGCCATCAAGAATGCCGGCCTCGATCATGGAGTCGCCGCGCACTTCGAGTGCGAAGTGCTCGCCGGTGCCGAGCATGTCCGGCGGCATGTTGATGGTCTGCGTCTTGTTCTGGATCGCCTCGATCGGCGTGCCGGCGGCGATCCGGCCCATCAGCGGAATGGCGACGGGGCGGCCGCTGTCGTCCTCGGACGGCGCGCGGACCTTGCCCAGATTCCCCTCGATAACGCTCGGCGTGAAGCCGCGGCGGGCCGCACCGTGCCCGACCGGATCAGGCAGCTTGATGACTTCGATGGCGCGGGCGCGGTTGGGCAGGCGGCGGATAAAGCCGCGCTCCTCCAGCGCCGTGATGAGGCGGTGAATGCCGGATTTGGAACGCAGATCGAGCGCATCCTTCATCTCGTCGAAGGACGGAGGCACTCCGGCCTCCTTCAGGCGCTCGTGGATGAAACGCAGAAGCTCGTACTGTTTGCGGGTGAGCATCAGGTCTGGTTCCCCGGTCCGTCCCGACGGCACATGCCGCCGAAAACAAATCATGAACGGACACTATATGTTCTATCCTTGTTCCGCAACCCTTTAATTTGCCGTGAACAAGTCGAGGGACCGCTACAGGCCAGCCTTAAGCCTAAGGATCGCACAACGGGTTCCCGCCTTGGCTGCGGGCGCGAAAGGCTCGCGAATGACGAGACAATCTGCCTTTGCGAGGGCCGCCATCATCGACGAATCCTGCACTGGTACGGGAGTGGCGACGGCCGTTTCGTTGGGGCCGGGGGCAAGCGTCGCGCGCATGTAATCGGCACGCTCGTCGTTTTCGGGCAGGTCGACACCCAGCACCGCCGATTCGGTCGGCGGCACCGCATCCGAGCGCCCCTGGAGCCGCCGGATGAGCGGCACAAGGAACAAAACCGCGCATACGAAAGCCGACACGGGATTGCCGGGCAGGCCAAGCACGTGCATCGCCCCGAGGCGGCCGTGCATCATTGGACGGCCGGGGCGGAGCGCCACCTTCCAGAACGACAACGCGAGCCCTTCTGAGGCGAGCCCCTTCTGAACGAGGTCGTAGTCGCCGACCGATGCGCCGCCGGACGTAAGCAGGATGTCTGCGCCCGACGTGCGCGCTTTGCGGATCGCCGCGACCGTGGCGTCAACCTGGTCGGGCACGATGCCGAGGTCGATCACCTCAGCGCCTTCGGCGCGGGCGAGCGCCATCAGCGCGAAGCCGTTGGAATAGATGATTTCGCCGGGGCCGGGGTTCGACCCTGGCGGTTTCAACTCATCGCCGGTTCCGAGCACCGCGATCTTCACCCGTCGATGCACCGTCACTGTCGGGTGGTTCATCGCCGCGGCCAGCATCAGGTCGCGGTCGGTCAAGCGATGACCGGCCTTCAGCAGCGCTTGGCCTTTCGTGAAGTCGAGGCCTGCGCGGCGGATATGCTTGCCTTTGGCCGACGGTGTGGTGACGGTCACGCGGTCGCCATCGCGGGTGGTATTTTCCTGAATGATGATCGTGTCGGCGCCGGGCGGAACCACGCCGCCGGTGAAGATGCGCGCGGCTTGTCCTTCGCCGACGCTGCCTTCAAACGGGTGACCCGCTGCGACCTCGCCGATCACTTTGAGCGTTGTTGGGACCTTGGCGACATCAGCAGCGCGTGTGGCATATCCGTCCATCGCGGACAGATCTTCCGGCGGCTGGGTGCGGAGCGCGGCGAGATCGGAGGCGAGCACGCGGCCCGGAGCATCGAGAAGCGGCGCAGCTTCTGCGGGCAGCGGCCTCACGCCATCGAGAATGCGAGCGAGCGCGTCGGCAACCAGCAACAACGCCATCCTCAACCCTTTGCTTTGTAGTGCCCTGACTTGCCGCCCAGCTTCTCGATCAGACGAATGCCTTCGATCCGCATGCCGCGTTCGACCGCTTTCACCATGTCATAGATGGTGAGGCACGCGACCGATACCGCGGTAAGCGCCTCCATCTCGACGCCGGTCGGGCCCTTCACCTTCACAGCGGCGCGCACCTGAAGACCGGGTAGCTTCTGGTCTGGAACGATATCGAGTTCAACCTTGGAGAGGGCAAGGGGGTGGCACAGCGGGATCAGTTCGTGCGTGCGCTTGGCCGCCATGATGCCGGCGATCCGCGCCGCGCCGATCACGTCGCCTTTCTTGGCGTTGCCATCCAGCACGAGCTTGAGCGTCGACTTCGCCATCACCACGCGGCCTTCGGCAACCGCGATGCGCTCGGTCGCAGGCTTGTCGCCCACATCGACCATGCGAGCCTCGCCGGACTTGCCGAGATGAGTGAGCCGCTTCGCCACGGCCCTACGCCCGCTGCTTCAGCTGGGCTTCGTTGTGGACGAGCAGCGCGCGGGTCGCCGCGGCAACGTCCGCCTGACGCATCAGGCTTTCTCCGACGAGGAACGTGCTCACCCGATCTTTCGCAAGGCGATCCAGATCGGCTGGTGTGAAGATGCCGCTTTCGCCGACAATCAACCGGTCGCGCGGCACCTTGGGCGCGAGCCTCTCGGTCGTCGCGAGCGTCGTCTCGAAGGTTTTTAGGTTGCGGTTGTTGATACCGACCAACTTGGACTTCAGCTTTAGCGCACGTTCCAACTCGGCCTCGTCATGCACTTCGATCAGTACACTCATGCCGTAGGAGAACGCGCTATCCTCGAGTTCTTGGGCAGTCGCGTCATCGACGCCTGCCATGATGATCAGGATGCAATCAGCGCCCCACGCGCGAGCCTCCGCGACCTGATAAGGCTCGTACATAAAATCCTTGCGCAGCACAGGCAGCTTCACGGCAGCGCGGGCAGCGGTGAGGAATTCGGGCGCGCCCTGGAATGATGGCGCGTCCGTCAAAATCGAGAGGCATGTCGCGCCCCCGGTTTCATAGGCCTTCGCCAATGTTGGCGGATCAAAGTCAGCGCGGATCAGTCCCTTCGACGGGCTTGCCTTCTTGATCTCGGCGATCAGCGCGTACTTGCCGGCATTGACCTGCGCTTCCAGTGCGCCTGCGAAATCGCGGACCGTCGGCGCGGCTTTCGCTGCGCGCTCCATCTCGGCAAGCGGACGCAGGCGCTTCGCCTCGGCGATCTCCTTGCGCTTGTAGTCCTCGATCTTTTTGAGAATGTCAGTCATCAGGCGTTCGACACTGCAACGAGTTTCTCGAGACGCGCAGCGGCTGCGCCGCTGTCGAGCGAATGGGCCGCGACCTTCGCACCCTCGGCCAGATTCTTCGCCTTGCCGGCGACCACAAGCGCTGCGGCTGCATTCAGGATCGACACATCGCGGAACGCGCTCTTGTCGCCCTTGAGCACGTTGCGCATCGTGGCGGCGTTGGTTTCGGCGTCGCCGCCGCGCACTGCGTCGTGCGGCAAAGCTTTGATGCCGATGTCTTCGGGCCTAACCTCGAAGGTGCGGACGGTGCCGTTTTCCAGCGCGGCGATATGGGTCGGCCCGGAAATCGAAATCTCGTCGAGGCCGTCGGAGCCGTGCGCCACCCAGACGCTCTCGGAGCCGAGGTTCTTCAGCACCTGCGCCATCGGCTCGACCCACTGCTTGGAGAAGGTGCCGACCATCTGACGCTTCACACCAGCTGGGTTGGACAGTGGTCCCAGCAGATTGAAGATCGTGCGGGTACCGAGTTCCACCCGCGTCGGGCCGACGTTCTTCATCGCCGGATGGTGTGCGGGCGCGAACATGAAGCCGATTCCGGCCTCATGGATGCAGTCGCGAACCTGTTCGGGCGTAAGTTCGATCTTGACCCCGAGCGCACCGAGAACGTCGGCAGCGCCGGACTTCGAGGAAAGGGCGCGGTTGCCGTGCTTGGCGATCGGCACGCCGGCACCTGCCACGATGAAGGCCGCGCAGGTGGAAATGTTGAACGAGCCTTTCGCGTCACCGCCCGTGCCGACGATGTCGATGGCATTCGGCGGCGCATCCACTTTCAGCATCTTGGCACGCATGGCGGCGACCGCGCCGGTGATCTCGTCGACCGTTTCGCCGCGAACGCGAAGTGCCATCAGCAGCGCGCCCATCTGCGACGGTGTCGCTTCGCCCGACATCATGCGGTCGAAGGCGTGTGCGGCTTCTTCGCGTGTCAGCGCGGTGTTGCTCGCGACCTTGGCCAGCAATGTCTTGAAATCGTCGCTCACGGCATTCCTCTAGTGCTTCTTCGGCTTGCTGCCGCGCGCGGAGCCACGGCCGGTCTGCGTGTTCCAGGCCGCTGCGAGATCGAGAAAATTCTTCAGGATGGTCTTGCCGTGCTCGGACGCGATGCTTTCCGGATGGAACTGCACACCATGAACCGGCAGCGATTTGTGCGAGAGGCCCATGACCAGCTGGTCATCGGTCTCGGCGGTCACCATGAGGTCATCGGGAAACGTGCTGCGCTCGACCACAAGCGAGTGATAGCGCGTCGCCTTGAACGGCCCGTTGATGCCACGAAACACGCCGCCATTCTGATGGCGCACGTCGCTCAGCTTGCCGTGAACCGGAGAGGGCGCGCGCACCACGTTGCCGCCGAAGGCCTGACCGATGGCCTGATGACCAAGGCACACCCCCATGATCGGCACCTTGCCTGAAGCCTTCGCGATCAGGTCGAGGCAGATGCCTGCCTCGTTTGGCGTGCAGGGGCCGGGCGAGAGCACGATCGCCTCAGGCTCCATCGCCAGCACCTGCTTGACCGAAATCTTATCGTTGCGGTGCACGGCGACGTCCGCCCCGAGCCCGCCGAGATAGTGGACGAGGTTGAAGGTGAAGCTGTCGTAGTTGTCGACCAGGACGATCATGACGGCCGTTTCTCTAGCACGTTTCGGGTCTTAGAGGGCGGCCGAATGAGGGTCAAGGTGAAGCCGGATAGGCCTTTATTGGCCTCGTCCGGCGGCGCTGGCGAAGCGGCGCGCCTCCTCCGCAGCACGGAACAGCGCCTTGGCCTTGTTGACGCATTCGGTCTGTTCCGATGCCGGATCGGAGTCGGCGACAATGCCGGCACCGGCCTGCACATACATGGTGCCGTCCTTCACCAGCGCAGTGCGGAGCACAATGCAGGAATCCATTTCGCCAGCCGCGGAGAAATAGCCGACACAACCGGCGTAAAGCCCGCGCTTCTCTTTCTCCAATTCGTCGATGATCTCCATCGCGCGCACCTTCGGCGCACCGGATACGGTGCCGGCCGGAAAGCCCGCAATCAGCGCGTCCAACGCGTCGTGCTTGTCGGAGAGCTTACCCTCCACGTTCGATACGATATGCATGACGTGGCTGTAGCGCTCGATGAAGAACTGGTCGGTGACGTTCACGGTGCCGATCTTGGCCACGCGCCCGACGTCGTTGCGGCCGAGATCGAGCAGCATCAGATGCTCGGCGCGTTCCTTCGGATCGGCGAGGAGCTCTTCTTCCAGCGCCTTGTCCTCGTGCGGCGTCGCTCCGCGCGGCCGCGTGCCGGCGATCGGGCGGATCGTGACGGTATCGTCGCGCATCCGCACCAGGATTTCCGGGCTTGATCCTGCGACCGCGTAGCCGCCGAAATCGAGGAAATAGAGAAACGGCGCCGGGTTCACGCGGCGCAGCGCGCGGTAAAGCGAAAACGGCGGCAGCTTGAACGGCGCTTCGAAACGCTGCGAGAGCACGACCTGAAAGATATCGCCGGCCAGAATGTACTCCTTGGCCTTGAGCACCATCGAACGGTATTCAGCCGCCGTTGTGTTCGATTTCGCCGCCACGTCGAGCGGTCCGGTGTCGATTGCGGCCACGGCCTTGTCGAGATGCCGGTCGAGCGCATCGACGACAGCCGAGAGCCGTTCTTCGGCACGCGCCAGCGCGGCCTTCGGTGTCACACCTTTTTCGGGACGAACCGGGGTGATAACCGTGATCGAATCCTTCACCGCATCGAACACCACAATCAGCGTTGGACGGATCAACACCGCATCTGGAATCTTGATCGGGTCGGGGTTCGGCGCGGGTAGTTCTTCCATTAGCCGCACGGTGTCGTAGCCGAGATAGCCGAACACCCCGGCGGCCATTGGCGGCAGCGTCTCGGGCAGATCGATCCGGCTTTCCGCGATGAAGGCGCGGAGAGCCTCGAGCGGCGGCTCCTTGCAGCGCGTGAAGGTATCCGGCTTGCTGCGGGCAGAGCGGTTGATCTCGGCCTGCTTGCCGTTCGCCCGCCACACCACGTCCGGATCAAGCCCGATCACCGAGTAGCGGCCGCGCACCGCACCACCCTCGACCGACTCCAGAAGGAACGACATCGGCCGCCCGCCGGCGATCTTGAGGAACGCCGACACCGGCGTCTCGAGGTCGGCGACCAGCGTGGTCCAAACCACCTGCGCTTCGCCGCGCCCGTAGCGCTTCGCGAAGGCGTTTGCCGACGGCTCAATCTGCATGACAGGGCACTAGTTGTTGGTGCTGCCGCCGGAGATCTGGTTGAGGCCGGCTTGATTGATCGTCACACCGACATCCTTCTCAAGCTTGCCGAGATATTGGGTGACCACGTCGTCGCCGATCGCCTTGCGGAGCGCTTCATCCACACGCTTGGCTTCGGCGGATTCCGCGTCGAACGTCGGGACCGTGATCTCGTTGACCTTGAACACGATGCGATCGGTCGCCGTCGCGCCATCGGCTTGGCCGACACCATCCTTCGGCGTGTTGAAAATGTCGGCCACTGCTCGAGCGGGAATGTTCGGCGGAGTCGAGGAGCGCTTCAAGCCCGGCAGCCACTCGGCCTTGCCGTTCACGGAGCCAGCAACCTCCGCCATCGACGCGCCGCCCTTCAGCTTGTCGATCATCTCGGTGGCCTTGGTCTTGAGCCGCGAGGCGATCTCGTCATCGCGCCAGCGCGTCAGGACCTGGTCCTTCACCTCGTCGAGCGGGCGATCGCGCGATGGCTTGATCTCCGCAACGTCTAACCAGACGTAACCGCCGCCCTGCGGGATCGTCAGCGGATCGTTGTCACCGCCGACCTCCGCGGTGAACACCGATGCCAGCACGTCCACGCCTTGCGGGAGATCGGAGATCATCCCACCGTCGGGCATGCGGCCGGTGCGATCGATTTCGACCGTGCGGGTCTTGAGATTGAACTTCTTTGCGGCCTCGGCGATCGGAACGCCGCTCAGCCGCTCGTCTTCGATCTTGTCGTGCATCGTCTGCACGTCATTTCTGGCGCGATCGAGCGCGACCTCGCGCTTGAGTTGCTCAGCGACCTGCTCGAACGGCTGCGTCTGCGCTGGCTCGATCTTGGCGACATGCACCAGCGCGATGCCGAAACGGCCTTCAACCGGCATGCTGGTTTCACCGGCCTTGAGGCCAAAAGCAGCATCGCCGATGGCGCGATCGACCATGGCGGATTGGGCGAGGGTGCCGAGATCGTAGTCGCTCTCCTTGAGGCCGCGTTCGGCGGCGAGTGCGGCAAAGGCCGTGCCCTTGGAGATTTTCTCGTACGCATCGCGCGCCTCTTCGGCGTTCGGGAATACGATCTGCTGGACATGGCGGCGCTCAGGCGTGCCAAAACGGTCTTTCCGGGCCTCGTAAGCCTGCTTGAGATCGGCGTCGGAGATTTCGACGGTCGCGGCAAGTTCGGCCGGTGTCAGCACCAACAGCGTGGCTTTGCGAACCTCCGGCGAGCGGAACAGGATTTTCCGCTCATCGAAATACTTCGCGAGAACCTCCGGCGCGGGGTCCGGAATGTCGCCAGCCTGGGCGCGGCTGAGCAAGATGTATTCGATGCTGCGCGTCTCATTCTGATAGCGATTGAATGCCTCCAGCGCCGTCTTTGGCGGCGCGAGTTCGCCGCCGACCGTGCCGATGAGTTGCTGACGCAGCCAGACGCGGCGCTGTTCCGCGAGATAGCGCGTCTCGTTCATACCGATCGAACGAATGAGAGCCTCGAAGCGTGCGCGGTCGAACTGGCCGGTGATGCCCTTGAAGTTCGGATCGTCGGTGACGCGGCGCGCGACCTCGGCATCTCCGATGCCAAGCTTGAGCGCGCGAGCGCGCTCGTCGAGCAGCGTTTCGGAGATCACTTGGCCGAGCAACTGACGATCAAGGCCGAGTGCGCGGGCCTGATCCGGCAGGATCGGACGGCCGATCTGGCGGCCGAGCTGCTGGAGCCGCTCCTGATACATGTTCCGGAACGTGTCGATGCGGATTTCGGTCGAGCCGACCTTGGCGAGCGTCGACTGACCGAACCCTTTGAAGATGTCACCGATGCCCCAGATGCCGAAGCTGATGGCGATCAAGCCCAGCACCACGCCCATGACGGCGCGGCCGAGCCAGTTGGCGGAGGCTTTATGAATACCCCGGAGCATGGTCCAATTTCGTCTTGTTTTAGGGATTTACGACCGATTCAGGGCCGTTTCAGGCGCGGAATATACGGGCGAGACCCTTGCACCGCAACACATCCCCGGAACGTCGGCCCGGCTCTGGTGTCGCGCCCAAGGCTCTGATAACCGCTCGGAAAACGGGGGTGAATAATGGCCGGATCGCAGCGCCGTCCGCTGGTTGCGGGCAACTGGAAGATGAACGGGCTCAAGCGGTCGGCCGCCGAGCTTGAGAAGATCATCGCAGGCGCGGGCGAGGTGGCCTCCAAGACGGACCTGCTGATTTGTCCTCCAGCGACCCTCGTCGCGGCCTTCGCCGGTATCGCAGGAGGATCGAAGGTCGCGATCGGCGGTCAGGATTGCCACCACGCGGTATCGGGAGCCTTCACCGGCGACATCGCCGCGGAAATGTTGGCGGACGCTGGCGCATCGTCTGTGATCGTCGGCCATTCCGAGCGGCGCACCATCCACAAAGAGACCGACGCCGAGATCAACGCGAAGGCCAAAGCCGCCTGGCGCGCAGGCCTCGTCGCCATCGTCTGCATCGGCGAGACGCGCGAAGAGCGTGACGCCAAGAAGACGCTCGATGTGCTGGGCCGCCAGATCGACGGTTCCATTCCAGATGGCGCGACGGCAGCCAATCTCGTCGTTGCGTACGAACCGGTCTGGGCGATCGGCACCGGCCTCACACCGACGACCCACGACGTTGCCGAAGCGCACGGCTTCATTCGCAAGCGGCTCGCTGCGCGTCACGCATCGGCAGCGAATGGTGTCCGCATTCTCTATGGCGGCTCGGTGAAACCTTCGAATGCGAAGGAACTCATGTCGGTCTCCGACGTCGACGGCGCACTCGTTGGTGGTGCGAGTCTTCTGGCCGCCGACTTTTTGGGTATCGCGTCCGCTTATCGCTGACGCGTCCACAAACCGTCCGGACCCCGTATCCGGCGGTTTCGAATTGGACTAACCTCAAACAAAAATAAGAAAAGCGCGCTCCGGCGTCGCGCCGGTGCGCGTGCATCACGCGCCGCAGTGGCGCGCGAGCAAATAGGGAGGGCGCGATGGCCGAAGACGCCAGCATTCCACGTCGTCAATTTTTGAAAGGTGCGGGTGCGGCCGGCACCGCCGTTGCCGCCGTATTGAGCCAGACGCCGCAGGCGGAAGCTCAGAATGCGCCGAAGCCCGCTGCAGCACCGGCATCGGCTCCCGCACCAACCGGCCATGAGAACGAGCGGCTCACGCTCACCAATACGGAATGGGACTTTATCGTCGCTGCGGTCGATACGTTGATCCCGTCCGACGAATTGTCGCCATCCGCGAGCGACTGCGGTGTCGCGACCTTCGTTGATCGTGAGCTCGCTGGCGCTTACGGCGCAGGCGACCGCATGTATCGCCAGGGGCCGTTCCACAAGGGCAAGCCGGGGCAGGGTTACCAGCTCCCACTCACGCCCCGGCAGTTCTTCGCGGCCGGCATCGCAGCGACGAACGAGTGGTCGCGTAAAACCTACGGCAAGGACTTCGACCGGCTTTCTCCGGCCGATCGTATCGCTGCGTTGAAAGAACTCGATGCGGGTAAGGCGCAGCTCGCCGGCTTCAGCGGCAAGCAATTTTTCGAACAGCTCTTGCAGATCACGATGGAAGGCTTCTTCGCCGACCCGATCTACGGCGGAAATCGCAACAAGGCCGGATGGCGGATGGTCGGATACCCCGGGCTGCCGGCGGTCTATTCGACGTTGATCGATGAGTATCGCAACAAGCGCTATTCGGTCGAACCGCAGTCCATCGGCGATTTCTCGTAAGGGGGCGAACATGGCAACACGGCTGAAAGAAGTCGACGCGGTCATGGTCGGCATGGGCTGGACCGGCTCGATCATGGCGCGCGAGCTGACCAAGGCTGGGCTCACCGTCGTCGGACTGGAACGCGGCGAAGATCTCACGCCCGGCGAGCATTTCGCGATGCCCGGCATCCGCGACGAACTCAAATACACCTACCGCAAGGAGCTGGTGCAGGATCCGGCGCTCGAAACGCTCACCTTCCGGCACCGTACATCAGACCTTGCGCTGCCGATGCGACGCATGGGCTCGTTCCTGCCGGGCAATGCGGTCGGCGGCGCGGCGAACCACTGGGGCGGTCTGCATTGGCGCTATCTGCCGAGCGATCACGCCTGCCGCAGCCACATCGTCAACCGCTACGGCGCCAAGGCTATCCCCGAGGACATGACCATCCAGGACTGGGGCATGACCTATGACGAGCTTGAGCCTTACTACGACAGGTTCGACAAGCTCTGCGGCGTCTCGGGCAAAGCCGGCAACCTGCGCGGCCAGAAGATCGCCGGCGGCAACGTCTTCGAAGGTCCGCGTTCGAGCGAGTACCCGAATCCGCCGATGAAGATGACCGAGTCCGCTTTGATGTTCGAGAAGGCGGCGAAAGAGCTCGGCTACAACCCGTTTCCGCAGCCGATCAGCAACGCGAGCCGCGCTTATGTGAACAACGAAGGGCTGACGCTCGGCGCCTGCCAGTATTGCGGCCATTGCGACAAGAGCGGTTGCGAGGCCAACGCGAAGGCCGGTCCGCACGTCTGCCTGCTGCCGATCCTGCGCAATGAGCCGAAGTTCACGCTCAAGCCGCGGTCGTGGGTCAGCAAAATCCTCTACGACAAGCAGGGCAAGAAGGCGACGGGCGTACTCTACACCGACACGCGAACGGGCGAAGAGTACGAGCAGCCAGCGGGTCTCGTCGTTCTCTCAGCTTACGTGTTCGGCAACATCTCGATGCTGCTGAACTCCGGCATCGGCGAGCCCTACGATCCGGTGACGCAGAAGGGCTCGGTCGGCAAGAACTATTGCTACCAGCTCTCGCGCATGGGCGTGACCATGTTCTTCGAGAACAAGGAGTTCAATCCGTTCATAGGTGCGCCGGGCGCGTCGATGGCGCTCGACGATGTGGACGGCGACAACTTCGACCACTCTGGTCTTGGCTTCCTCGGCGGTTCGCGCTTCGCCTGCGGTCACGCCGACGGCCGTCCGATCGGATATCGCCCGGTGCCTGCGGGCACGCCGCGCTGGGGCGCCGAATGGAAAAAGGCGACCAACAAGTGGTACCACCACGCCGCCAACATCGCGGTGTCGGGGTCGAACTACGCCAACCGCTACAACTATCTTGATCTCGATCCGACCTATAAAGATCAGCTCGGTCGTCCGCTGCTCCGTCTCACCTACAATTTCGTCGAAAACGACTACAAGGTGATGGAGTACACGATCGGCGTTGCCGAGAAGATCGCGCGCGCGATGAACCCGACGCGGATCAATCCGCCGAACATCCGCCGCGGCGACTACGACATCGTGCCGTATCAGTCGACGCACAACACCGGCGGCACCATCATGGGCGCAGATCCGAAGACGTCTGTCGTCAACCGCTATCTGCAATCGTGGGACGCGACCAATCTGTTCATCATGGGTGCGTCCACGTTCCCGCAGCAGCCGGCCTACAACCCGACCGGTCCCGTCGGTGCACTCGCCTATTGGGCTGCTGAAGCCATCACCACGAAGTACCTCAAGAATCCGGGGCCGCTCGTGAACGCATAGCCACATACAAAGCTGGGGAGGACGGTCATGGCAGAAGACCCGAAAATCGGGCGCCGTGAATTTCTGACAGTTGCTGGTGCCGCCGCGGCGGCGCTCGCACCTGCGATGCCCGCAGAGGCGCAGGCGCAGCCCGCTGCAACTCCTGCTGCTGCTCCCGTAACGCCATCGGCAGACGAACCACTGCTCACGCTGACGCCGACGGAGCATGCGTTCTTCGTCGCGGCTGTCGATGCGATCATCCCTGCCGACGAGTTGTCACCCTCAGGCAGCGATTGCGGCGTCGCCAACTTCATCGACCGGCAGCTCGCGGGAGCTTACGGCAGCGGCGCGCGGCTCTATCGGCAAGGACCGTTTCCAAAAGCCAAACCAGAACTGGGCTATCAGCTCTCGCTCAATCCACGCGAATTCTTCCGCGCCGGCGTTGCTTCCGCCAACGAGTTCACCCGCAAAACCTACGGCAAGGACTTCGACCGGCTTAATGACGAGCAGCGCATCGCCGCGCTTAAGGCGATGGAGGAGGGAAAGGCTGAGTTCAAAGGATTCGGCAGCGCGATGTTCTTCAACGCGCTTCTGCAAATCACGATGGAAGGTTTCTTTGCCGATCCGATCTACGGCGGCAACCGCAACATGGCGTCGTGGAAGATGATCGGATACCCGGGCTTGCCCGCGACCTACCACGACGAGATCCGCCAATACCTCGGCAAAAAATACGACAAACCGCCGCGTTCGATCGCGGACTTCTCGTAAGGAGGCCGCGTCATGGCAACCATGCTCAAGGAAGTCGATGCAGTCGTGATCGGCGTTGGCTGGACCGGCAGCATCATGGCCCGCGAATTGACGAAAGCCGGCCTCAACGTGGTCGGCCTCGAACGCGGTGCCAAGCGCATGCCGCGCGAGGATTTCACCCTCCCGAACGTGCGCGACGATCTGAAATACGCCGTACGCCAGGAGTTGTTCCAGGACACGCAGGAAGAAACTGTTTCGCTCCGGCATTCGCCATCTGAAACAGCGTTGCCGATCCGAAGGCTTGGATCATTCCTGCCGGGCACCGGCCTTGGCGGCGCGGGCGCGCACTGGAACGGCACGACATGGCGGCTGCTGCCGTCGGACCACAATCTGAAAACGCATCTTGCACAGCGCTACGGCAAAAACGCCGTTCCAGCCGAGATGACGATCGAGGATTTTCCGGTCAGCTACGACGAGCTTGAGCCGTACTACGACCACTTCGAGAAGATCTGCGGCATTTCGGGCAAGGCCGGAAATCTGCGCGGTCAGAAGATCGCGGGCGGCAACATGTTCGAAGGGCCGCGCCAGAACGAGTATCCGAACAAGCCGCTTGCGCAGACCATGGCCGGCTCGATCATGGAGGCGGCCTGCAAGGAGCTTGGTTACAACACGTTCTCGGCGCCGTCGGCGAATTCGAGCAACGTCTACACCAACCCGGAAGGTCTGACCCTCGGCGCCTGTGAGTATTGCGGCCATTGCGAGCGCTTCGGCTGCGAGGCGAATGCGAAGGCGTCGCCGAACGTCTGCATCCTGCCGAACGTGCTCAACGATCCGAAGTTCGAGCTTCGCAATTACGCCTATGTGAAGGAGCTCGTGTACGACAGACAGGCCAAGAAGGTGAAAGCCGTGCGCTACGTCGATACGCGCACCGGCGAGGAGTACGAACAACCCGCAGGTCTCGTGGTGCTCGGTGCCTACGTCTTCAACAACACGCTGTTGATGATGACCGCCGGCATCGGTGAGCAATACGATCCCGCCACCGGCAAGGGCGCGCTCGGCCGCAACTACTGTTATCAGATCAGCGGCAACTCGGTGACGGTGTTCTTCGAGAACAAGGAGATCAACCCGTTCATGGCGGCGGGCTCCCACGGCACCAACATCGATGACTTCAACGGCGACAACTTCGACCACAGCGGTCTGGGCTTCTTCGGCGGTGCGTGGATCGCCGCAGGCACCACCAACGGCCGTCCGATCCTCACGCGGCCCGTGCCGCCCGGTACGCCGCGTTGGGGCAAGGAATGGAAACAGGCGACGGCGAAGTGGTACAACCACGCCTTCAACATCGGCGCGTCAGGCTGCAACTACGCGCACCGCGAAAACTTCCTCGACCTCGATCCGACCTACAAGGATGTGCTTGGCCGGCCGCTGATCCGGATGAGCTACAACTTCCGCGAAAACGATTTCAAAATGGCGGAGTACATCGGCGGGG